>Ga0114934_10001030_pt1 | contig 18183 bp, 16 predicted proteins | sample 4SBtaG_2_FD_99695 | JGI IMG/M metagenome (GOLD analysis project Ga0114934, IMG submission 99695) | Deep subsurface microbial communities from Kolumbo volcano to uncover new lineages of life (NeLLi) - 4SBTROV10_white metaG | ecosystem: Environmental > Aquatic > Marine > Volcanic ...
CACCAATAATAATAGTAAATATTGGTACTTTTAAACGTGTCATCTCTAAAATATTCCTTGCAATAGCTTCTCCTTGTCCGCGTTCTTCTGCTTCTAAACCTGGATAAGCTCCTGGTGTGTCAATAAGAGTAACCACTGGAATGCCAAATTTTTCGGCAGTTTTCATTAAACGCAATGCCTTTCTATATCCTTCTGGATTCGACATTCCAAAATTACGATACTGCCTTGTTTTTGTATTATATCCTTTTTGTTGACCAATAAACATATAACTTTGATCGCCAATTTTACCTAAACCGCCTATCATGGCTTTGTCGTCTTTAAAATTACGATCGCCATGAAGCTCTAAATAGGAATCGCCAAAAATTGCGTTAATATAATCTAATGTGTATGGTCTGTTTGGATGGCGTGACATTTGTACACGTTGCCAAGCGGTAAGGTTTTTATAAATATCTTTTTTTGCTTCAGCTAATTTACTCTCAATTTGCTGGCAGGTTTCAGTAACATCAATATCGCTTTCTTTTCCAATAAGTTGACATTTTTCAAGTTGTTCCTCCAACTCTTTTATAGGAAGTTCAAATTCTAAATATTCCATAGAAATTTTAGATTTATTAGTTAGCCTACAAAATTACATATTTTATTTTGTTTAAAAATTAGAAATAAAACGAAATAAAATATTGATTTCACGAAATCCTATTTATCAAATAGTTATGAATTTGAGTAAATATAAAAACTTTAATTGTCTTAACTTATGATGAGCTATTTCTTTTTAGTCTAGTTGAATTTTTAAGTATTCCGTTAAGGATTACTGTTCCTATAATTATAACAGCTCCTAAATAAAATTCTGAGCTCATTCTTTCTTTTTCTGGAAATAAAATAATAGCCATAGCTATCCCATAGATAGGTTCAATATTGTAGGTTAATACTACAGTATAAGGACTTAAATGTTTCATTATATTTACAGCTGCTATAAATGTATAAGCAGTACAAATAGATCCCAGAATTATTAAATATTTCCAGTCTTCAAAACTCAGGGTAAAAAAAGAAGTATCAAATCCGTCGCCAAAAAGTGTTATAAAAACTGAAATTAAAAAAAACCCACTCAAAAATTCATAAAATGAAATTACTGAGGCACTATAACGTTTAACAAATTTACCATTAATAACAGCAAAAATCGTTGAAAACAATGCTGATATAATTCCTAAAATAATACCATTGATATATTTAATTTCTGTTTGAGTAATTATCCAAACTCCAAGAATAACTAGTAACCCAAATAGTATTTCGTACCAAATCACTCTTCGTTTAAAAAACAAAGGTTCTATAAGCGAAGCAAAAAATGCTCCAGTAGAAAACATAGCTAAGGCTATAGATATATTAGATTGTTTTATAGATTCAAAAAAAGTAATCCAATGTATGGCAATGAAAACTCCTGCAATTGAAAATTTAATGCAAGTCTTTAATGATAATGCTACATTTATTTTTCTAAACCTTATATAACCAATCATTAAAGCAGCAGCAATTATCATTCTATACCAAACCAAAGAAGTTGCGCTAATTGAAATGAGTTCACCCAGAATAGCAGTAAATCCTGCAATAAATACTAGTAAATGAAGATGTAAATAGTTCTTTAATTTATCGCTTAGCATTATATAATAAATATATCGCTAAAATACCGAAAATGATATTGGGAAACCAAACAGCAACTGCAGGAGAAAAGTTAGATTGCTCAGCCATAACACCAAACACTTTATCAAAAAACACATAAATCATAGCTAGAAAAATACCAAAGGCTAAATTAACTCCCATTCCTCCACGACGCTTAATAGACGATACAGCTACTGCAATTATGGTGAGAATAAATACTGAAACTGGTAAGCTCCATTTTTTATAAAGCACCACTTTATATCTTCCTATATTTGAAGACCCTCTAGATTCTTCTTTCTTTATAAAAGACGTAAGCTCTCCATAATTAAGAGTCTCTGCAATGTATCTTACTGGGGTTAAATCTTCAAGGTCAAATGCAAATAACGTATCTCTTCTCCTTTCAAAAATTAAATTATCACCATCTTTACCTATAATTCTTTTTGAATAATTTGTTAAGCTATAAGTCGTATCCTTATCTATATATCTAATATTTGTTGCATCGATTTTATATTCTAACTTATTATCTACAAAATGTTCTAAAGTGAAATTTCTTCCAAGGTTTGATTTACTATCAAAGCTAGTTACGTATATAATATCATTGTCATTTATTTGCCTATATAGCTGCCTCGTATCCTTATCTTTTTTGTGCCCACTAAGATATTTATAAGTAAACTGATTGAATCCTTTACTTGCATGAGGTGCTAAATACAATCCAAGCACAAGTGCAAAAATTGCAACTAAAGTAGCGCCAATAATATAAGGTCTTAAAAATCTAAAAAATGACACACCTGAACTTAAGAATGCGATAACTTCAGTATTATTTGCCAATTTAGAAGTAAAGAAAATAACCGAAAGAAATAAAAACAGTGGAAATAATAAATTTGCAAAGTATATTGTAAAATCTAAAAAGTACTGAGTAACTTCGGGAAAGGGCACATTATTTGCCAAAATTTTGTCAATTTTTTCAGCAAGATGCACTGTTATTCCTATTGGAATAAATAAAAGTATCATTAAAAAGAATGTAAACAAATACCGCTTTAATATGTACCAATCTAAAATTTTCATATTCTTATAAGCGCTTATCCATCTGTTTTACCATTTTATCCTTCCATTCTCTAAAATCTCCTGCTAATATATGCTTTCTGGCTTCTCTAACCAACCATAAATAAAATCCTAAATTATGTATGGTTGCAATTTGTTTTCCTAAAAGTTCATTTACACTGAACAAGTGTTTTAAATAGGCTTTAGAATATTCAGTATCTACAAAAGTAATTGCCATCTCATCAATTACCGAAAAATCATCTTCCCATTTCTTGTTCTTAATATTTATGGTTCCGTGAGCAGTGAATAACATTCCATTTCTTGCATTTCTGGTAGGCATCACACAATCAAACATATCTATTCCTAACGCTATATTTTCTAGAATATTGATAGGTGTACCAACACCCATTAAATATCTTGGTTTGTCTTCTGGAAGAATATTGCAAACTACATTTGTCATCGCATACATTTCTTCAGCTGGTTCACCAACTGATAAACCTCCTATCGCATTACCCTCAGCACCAGCATTTGCAATATATTCGGCCGATTGCTGCCGTAAATCTTTATAAGTACTGCCTTGTACTATTGGGAAAAAGGCCTGATTATGGGCATATTTTAAAGGCGTTTTATCTAAATGATTAATACATCTATCTAACCAACGATGCGTCATATGCATCGATCGTTTTGCATAATTATAATCACAAGGGTATGGTGTACATTCATCAAAAGCCATTATAATATCAGCTCCAATACTACGCTGAATTTCCATTACATTTTCGGGTGTAAAAACATGGTAACTCCCATCAATGTGACTTTTAAACTTAACGCCTTCTTCTTTTATTTTTCTATTATCTGATAGTGAGTAAACTTGATAACCTCCTGAATCTGTTAAGATATTTCTATCCCAATTCATAAATTTATGCAATCCTCTAGCTTTTTCTAAAATAGGCGTTTGTGGTCTTAAATATAGATGATACGTATTACCTAAAATAATATCTGGGTTAATATCGTTTTTTAGTTCGCGCTGATGCACTCCTTTTACAGAAGCTACAGTACCTACTGGCATAAAAATAGGTGTTTCAATCACGCCATGATCTGTAGCAATTTTTCCAGCCCTAGCCTCACTTTGAGTGTCTTTTCCTAGTAGTTCAAAAGTCATTTATTCTCTTTATCAGCGAGCAAAGATAAATAACAAAATTGCATTACTTCCTTTATAAGATATTAAATTGTTAGCAAATCGTATTATTTCGTTAATAAATGGCTAAAAATCGTTTTGTAAAGCCTATTTAAACACTTACTTTTGAGCCCTAAATTAGCAACTATCTAAACATGTCAAATACACAACAATTAGAAGATTTAACAATACAAGTACGCAGAGATATTTTGCGAATGGTTCATAAAGTAAATTCAGGACATCCTGGAGGTTCTTTAGGGTGTGCAGAATTTTTAATAGTCTTATACAATGCCATTATGGAGCGCAAAAATGGATTTGATATGGATGGTATAGAAGAAGATCTTTTCTTTCTTTCCAACGGTCATATTTCCCCATTATTTTACAGTGTTTTAGCGCGTTGTGGTTATTTTCCTGTTGATGAATTAAAAACGTTCCGATTATTAAACTCAAGGCTTCAAGGACATCCAACTACTCATGAAGGTTTACCTGGAATACGAATTGCGTCAGGCTCTTTAGGACAAGGAATGTCAGTAGCTATTGGTGCTGCGCAAACTAAAAAATTAAACAATGACAACCATTTGGTTTACAGTTTACATGGTGATGGTGAATTACAAGAAGGGCAAAACTGGGAGGCCATTATGTATGCATCGGCAAAAAACATAGACAACCTCATTGCTACAATAGATTTGAATGGAAAGCAAATAGATGGTGCTACTGATGATGTTTTACCTATGGGAAGTATCAAGGCCAAATTTGAAGCTTTTGATTGGATTGTTTTAGAAATTGAAGAAGGAAATAATATTGAAGCCATTTTAAAAGGTATGGCAAAAGCCAAATCTAAAACTGGACAAGGCAAACCTATTTGTGTGTTATTAAAAACCATGATGGGCAATGGTGTAGATTTTATGATGCATACTCATGCATGGCATGGTAAAGCACCAAATGACGAGCAATTAGCAAACGCATTAAACCAAAATCCTGAAACTCTGGGAGACTACTAATCAACTAAAAAGTAAAAATGAAAACATACACTTATACCGAAAAAAAAGATACCAGAAGCGGATTTGGAGATGGATTAACCGAATTAGGGCGAACAAATCCTAATGTTGTAGCTCTATGTGCTGATTTAGTAGGATCTTTGAAAATGGGCCAATTTATAAAAGAAAATCCAGAGCGATTTTTTCAAGTGGGAATTGCTGAAGCTAATATGATGGGTATTGCAGCAGGAATGACTATTGGAGGAAAAATTCCTTTTACTGGAACTTTTGCAAATTTTTCTACTGGACGTGTTTACGACCAGGTTCGCCAATCCATTGCATATTCAGGAAAGAATGTAAAAATTTGTGCTTCGCATGCAGGCTTAACACTTGGTGAAGATGGGGCAACACATCAAATATTAGAGGATATTGGACTCATGAAAATGTTGCCTGGAATGGTGGTTATTAATCCGTGTGATTACAACCAAACAAAAGCCGCTACAATTGCAATTGCAGATTATGATGGTCCTGTATATTTACGTTTTGGGCGACCTTCAGTTCCAATTTTTACACCTGCTGACCAAAAGTTTGAAATAGGAAAAGCTATTCATTTACAAGAAGGAAATGATGTGACCATTGTTGCAACAGGGCATTTGGTTTGGGAAGCTTTAGAAGCTGCCAAAGTATTACATGAGAAAGGCATTTCTGCCGATGTTATTAATATCCATACTATTAAACCTTTGGATGAGAAGGCAATAATAGAATCCGTTAACAAAACAGGTTGCATAGTCACTGCTGAAGAACACAACTATCTTGGAGGCTTAGGTGAGAGTGTGTCTAGAGTATTATCGCAACATAAACCAACACCACAAGAATTTGTAGCAACCAACGACACTTTTGGAGAATCGGGTACCCCAGCACAACTTATGGAAAAATATGGTTTAAATAGTCATGCCATTGTAAAAAAAGCTGAATTGGTTATTAAAAGAAAATAATTGATTAATTTTTTCGTTTTCATAGAATAAATCAAAAAACGAAACAATTATGAGAAACTTCATTTTATTAGTAGCCTTAACTTTTTTAAGCACTTCTTCTTGGTCCCAAACTGAAACTTCTTGGGGCATTAAAGGAGGATTAAATTACAATGGTAATGGTAATTACATCAAGTCTATTAGTGCGAATGCCGAAAACCCAGATAAAAATGTTGGTTATCATATAGGTCTTTTTGGGAAATTAGGAAGTACCCTCTATTTTAGACCAGAATTAGTATATACAAGTACTAAAAGCGAGTATAGTAATGGAGATTTCAATATGAAAAAATTTGATGCTCCACTTTTAGTTGGCATAAAAGTATTAGGTCCAATTAGTATTTTTGGAGGCCCTGCTTTACAATATATACTTGATTCTGATTTTGATGGCATCTCGATTAACAATGTTAACAATGATTTTTCAGTAGGTCTTAATTTCGGAGCAGCAATTAACTTTAAAAAATTCGCAATAGACCTTAGGTATGAAAGAGGATTTAGTGAAAATGAAGCGCAATTCTTAAACAACAATAATATTGATACTAGCAGATTAGATACAAGACCTGAGCAACTTATTTTAAGTTTATCAATAGCATTATAAAATTTATATTCTTTCAAGACATAAAAAAACCGCTTTTAAAGCGGTTTTTTTTATTTAACTTCCTTCGTTGTAATTTATGGTTATACTATCATCCAGATAATCATCTAAACCATCATTGTTTGAATCTACAATCTTGACTGTGTTAATCGTTATAATTCCAGCATTTTCTGAACGACTAATTTCAAATTCATTTGCAGCAAGAATAGGTTCTGTTTCACCTATATTAGTATCAACAATATACTCTATGGATTCTAGCTCGTTAATTGTTAACACACCATCTCCATCATCGTCTGGATCTGCAAAATTAGGAACACTATTCTCATCAGTATCATCATTACTCAAATTTAAATTATTATCTAAATCTTCAATGTAAGTTGGCAAACCATCATTATCATGATCACCAATTTCAGTTTGGAATAATTCAAATTTAAAAATTAAAGATGCATAAACAGGAACGCCACTTCCTGGAGTGTCTGAAAAATAAGCCAATCCTGAAGGCAAAAACATAACACCTACTCCTGGGTTAGTATAACTTATAGTCCCATCACCATTCTCAACAAATGATTCTGCAACATTAAACTCTGGTATTACTCTACTCCAACCTGGTATTAAAGACACTAAATCAAAATCAACAGGAGTTGCAGTACTGTCAAATATTTGCCCATCTAACTGATTCCCAGAAAAATTTAATCGTATTTGATCTGTAAAATGAGGGGAATCTCCTCCTCCCTGATTTATATTTAAAATATAATACTCATAATTAACATCTAAATATAAAGTTGTTTTAACATCTATAGCATCTATTAAAAGAGTATGATTAGCGGGCAGTGTTTCACCATTTGTAAGCTCTGTAATTACAAGGTCATTTATTGAAGGGCTCATATTACCAACAAAATCTCCAGAATTATAATAATGGTTTTGTAGATAACTTATTAGTGTGTCTTTATCAGCAATTTGTTGTTCTGCCCTATCTCTCTCAACCACACTTTCTACTAAATTATCATCTTTTTTATTACAAGCATTAAAGGTAAGTACTAATATTAAAAGTGTTAGTAGGTAATACTTATTATTATGCAATTTCATTTTCATTTAATTTTTGTCGTGCAAGATACAATTTTATAATATTTTTGTCCTATTACATTAACGTTGTTTTTACATTTTTTATGAGAATTGATAAATATCTTTGGTGTGTTAGATACTTCAAAACTAGAAATATTGCTACAACAGCTTGCAAAAAAGGGCATGTAAGGGTAAATAATGTTGTGGTAAAGCCAAGTAGAGAAATTTATCTAACCGATAAAATTGAAATTAGAAAGAATCAAATTAATTATACACTTACAATAAATGATATTCCTCCAAACAGAGTTGGTCCAAAGCTCGTTGATATTTATAGAACTGATACTACTCCAAAGGAACACTTTAAAGCGCAAGAATTATTAAAATATTCAAAAGATTATTATCGTAAAAAAGGTATAGGAAGACCGACAAAAAAAGACCGCCGAGATATTAATGACTTTAATGAAGAAAATGAGTAATTTTATATTGTAATTTATCAATCAAATAAAATGACAATAAATAATAATATCATACTAACTCATCAAGAAATAATTCATAAAATTAAGCGTATTGCATACCAAATTTATGAAAACAACGTGAATGAAACTGAGGTAGTTTTAGCTGGTATTGATAGTAATGGTTATATTTTGGCTAAACAATTAAAATCTGTATTAAGCAAAATTTCTACTATAAAACCAAAGCTTTGCAAAGTTACAATTGATAAAAAAAATCCTAGAAATAGTATTAATATTTCACTGAGAACTGAAGAATATATAAACACTTCTGTTATTTTAATTGATGATGTTTTAAATTCTGGAACTACTTTAGTCTATGGCGTTAAACATTTTTTAGATGTTCCGCTTAAACAATTTAAAACTGCTGTATTAGTAAATAGAAATCATAAAAAATATCCTGTTAAAGCCGATTTTAAAGGTATTTCATTATCCACTTCTCTTCATGAACATGTGCAAGTGAATTTAATTGGAAAAACATTTGAAGCTCTATTAAAATAAATCAAGAATAATTTTTTCAATTATTTCACTTTTATTTTTATTGTTTGTATCAATAGTATAGTCTGCTTTTGAATAAAATTGCACACGTTCAAATAAATGTTTTCCGATAAATTCTGATAACTCACTTCTTGAACTAAGATGTGAAATCAATGGTCTTTTATCTTTTTCAGTTTCAAGACGTTTTACTATACAGTCTATTGTAGCTTTTAAGTATATTGAAGTAACATGTTCGCTTTTTAATACAGTCTCCATATTATTTCCATAACAAGGTGTGCCTCCTCCTAAAGCTAAAACCGTATTGTTTTTATTTGCAAATATTTCGTTTAAATAATGCGTTTCTTTTTTTCTAAAATATATTTCTCCATATGCTTTAAAAATATCATTAATAGATTTCTTTTCTGTTACTTCTATATAATCATCCAAATCAATAAAATTATAGCTTAGTTTCTTAGCTAAAATTCTTCCAATTGTTGACTTACCAGAAGCCATATATCCTATTAAAACTACTATCATTTATTTCTCTTAAATCGATTATTAAAAAATGTGAATTCTACACACAAAAAAACAAAAATTTATACAATAAAAGTATTGTTTTATAAATTAAACATTTTATATTTGCACCCTCGTTAGAGAAAAAACATTATGACCTGGTAGCTCAGTTGGTAGAGCATCTCCCTTTTAAGGAGAGGGTCCTGGGTTCGAGCCCCAGCCAGGTCACGAAAAAAGTTAAGCCATATTGCTTGACTTTTTTTATTTTTGAAAAGTTCAAAATTTGCGCACGTGGCGGAATTGGTAGACGCGCTAGCTTGAGGGGCTAGTATCTGTTTAGGATGTGGAAGTTCGAGTCTTCTCGTGCGCACTTTTATTGAGTAAGTAGCTCTTTTATTTGATTTCTCACATTATCACTATTCCAATTAGCGGCACCACTTTTATCTATTACTATTACTCCTTTTTTACTGATTAAAAATGTTCTTGGAATACTGCTTATATTAAAATCCTTCTGATAATTAGATAAGGGCGAATAAGTATTAAACATATATCCTTTTTTTTTCAAAAACTTTTCAACTATTTGCTTTTTTTCACTAGATACCAGAAGAAATACTACGTCTTCTTTATAATCATTATACAACTCATGAATGCTTCCCATTTCAGCTATACATGGCGGACACCAAGTTGCCCAAAAATTAAGAAATATCACTTTATTTTCTAAATCTTTAAAGTTAACTACTTTTCCTTCTAAATCTTGTATCTGCCAATTTTCAAAAGCAATTATAGTTCTATTGTTTTCACTTTCAATTGAAGGTCCAAAAAGGGTTAATCCTTTGTTTAAAAACACCTGAATAGGTTTTCTTGTTTGAGGAATAATTAATACTGCAATTACCACTAAAAATAAAAGATTATTACTTTGCGATTTTGAAATTCTCATCCTACTCAATTTATATTTAGCATATATGTCGAAATTATACCTGAAATCTAACAAAAAAAGTTAATAATGAATCATAAAAAACTCCTAATAAAAATTAGGAGTTTTTTGTGAAATAGGCATTTAATTTAAGCGTTTTGTTTCTTTATCAAATTTAATGCAGAACCTTCTTTATACCATTCAATTTGTGAATTGTTATAGGTGTGATTTATCTTAATAATATCAGTACTACCATCTGCATGAACCACTTCAATAGTGAGTTGTTTTCCTGGTGCAAACCCGTTTAAATCTATAAAGTTAAAGGTGTCGTCTTCCTGAATCAAATCGTAATCAGATTCATTGGCAAAGGTAAGTCCCAACATTCCTTGTTTTTTAAGGTTTGTTTCATGAATACGCGCAAACGATTTTACAATTACTGCTACTACACCTAAATGACGCGGTTGCATTGCGGCATGCTCTCTTGACGATCCTTCACCATAGTTATGATCACCAACTACAATAGTTTTAATTCCTTTGGCTTTGTATGCACGCTGTGTATCAGGAACGCCACCATACTCTCCTGTTAATTGGTTTTTAACAAAGTTGGTTTTTTTATTAAAAGCATTTATAGCGCCAATAAGAGTATTATTTGCAATATTGTCTAAATGCCCTCGATAACGCAACCAAGGTCCAGCCATTGAAATGTGATCTGTTGTACATTTTCCAAAAGCTTTAATTAATAATTTAGCGCCTATAATTTTATCTCCAATAGGTTCAAAAGGTGTTAACAACTGTAAACGTTCAGAAGTTGGCCTTACTGAAATATTTACACCACTTCCGTCTGAAACTGGATCTATATAACCAGCATCATCTACAGCAAACCCATCTGGTGGTAATTCTATACCTTTTGGTTCTACTAATTTTATTTCCTCTCCATCTTCATTAATTAAAATATCGTTCATTGGATCAAAATCTAAACGTCCAGAAATTGTTATTGCAGCAACCATTTCTGGCGAACCTACAAATGCATGTGTGTTTGGATTTCCATCAGCACGTTTAGAAAAATTTCTATTGAAGGAATGTACTATGGTATTCTTTTCATCGCCTTTTAAATCGCTTCTGTCCCATTGTCCTATACAAGGTCCGCAAGCATTTGTAAATATAGTAGCGTCTAAATTTTCGAAAATCTCTAAAATACCATCCCGTTCTGCTGTAAAACGAATTTGTTCAGAGCCAGGATTAATACCAAAATCTGCCTTTGCTTTTATCTTTTTATCAACTGCTTGTTTAGCAATTGAAGCTGCTCGTGTTAGGTCTTCATATGAAGAGTTTGTACAAGAACCGATAAGTCCCCATTCTACTTTAATTGGCCAACCATTTTTTTTTGCCTTTGCTCCAAGTTCTCCAATAGGAGTTGCCAAATCTGGTGTAAAAGGGCCATTAAGATGTGGGCGAAGTTTATTTAAATCAATTTCTATTACTCGATCAAAATACTGCTCAGGATTGGCATACACTTCATCATCACCCGTTAAATACGTTTTAACTTTATTTGCTGCATCAGCAATATCAGATCTATCAGTAGCTCGCAAATAACGTTCCATTGAATCATCGTAACCAAAGGTTGATGTGGTTGCTCCTATTTCGGCTCCCATGTTACAAATGGTGCCCTTTCCTGTACATGATAAATTTTTAGCACCTTCTCCAAAATATTCTACAATAGCACCTGTACCACCTTTTACTGTAAGAATTCCAGCTACTTTAAGAATCACATCTTTTGCAGATGTCCATCCGTTTAATTTTCCAGTTAATTTAACACCAATAAGCTTAGGAAACTTTAATTCCCAAGCCATTCCCGCCATAACGTCTACAGCATCTGCACCTCCTACACCAATAGCCACCATTCCTAATCCTCCAGCATTTACGGTATGTGAATCGGTACCTATCATCATTCCTCCTGGAAATGCATAATTTTCTAATACGACTTGGTGAATAATTCCAGCTCCCGGTTTCCAGAAACCAATACCGTATTTATTTGATACCGACCCTAAAAAATCAAAAACCTCACTACTGACATTATTAGCAACCTTTAAATCTTTTACAGCACCTTGCTTTGCTTGAATTAAATGATCGCAATGTACTGTAGTCGGTACTGCTACTTTTTTATTTCCTGCTTGCATAAATTGCAGTAATGCCATTTGTGCTGTTGCATCTTGACATGCGATACGGTCTGGAGCAAAATCTACATAATCTTTTCCTCTTACAAAGGCATTGGCAGGAGTTCCATCCCAAAGATGAGAATATAATATCTTTTCAGATAGTGTTAATGGTTTTCCAACAACTTCACGTGCTTTATCAACACGTTCAGTAATTTGTTCGTAAACCTTTTTTACCATATCAATATCAAATGCCATATGCTTATGTTTTAAATTATTTTACTGTATTAAAGTGTTGCAAAATTAATGAAATTTAATATCTTTTAAAAAATATACAACAAAATTGAATAAAAAGTAAATATATAGCAATAAAATAGCTGTTTGGTATGATTATTTTATTAAATCAATAATTTTAGTATTAAAAAAATAATAAATTAATAAAGATAAGGTAGGCACAAATTAGAAAAACTGTAATTAAAACAGATTCTTTATAATTTGCTCTTCAGTAACACCTTCTGCCTCTGCTTTGTAGTTTTTAATAATTCTATGTCGAAGAATACTATTTGCTACAGCTTGTACATTCTCAATATCAGGAGAAAATTTCCCTTGAATTGCCGCATGCGTTTTAGCTGCTAATATTAAATTTTGAGATGCTCTTGGTCCAGCGCCCCAATCTATATATTGTTTTACTAAATCGGTCGCCGAATTGTTATCAGGTCTAGTTTTTGAAACCAAGTTCACAGCATATTCAATAACATTATCTGCAACAGGAATACGACGTATTACATGTTGAAAATCTATAATCTCTTGCGCTGTAAATAAAGAGTTAATCTTAACTTCTTTGTCTGTAGTTGTAGTTTTTACAACTTCAACTTCTTCATTAAATGATGGATAATCTAAATTTATAGCAAACATAAAACGGTCTAATTGCGCTTCAGGCAAAGGATAAGTTCCTTCTTGCTCAATGGGGTTTTGAGTCGCTAAAACAAAATAAGGTAATTCTAATTTATAATGGTGTCCTGCAATGGTTACAGCACGCTCTTGCATCGCTTCAAGTAACGCTGCTTGAGTTTTAGGAGGTGTTCTATTAATCTCATCAGCCAAAATAATATTAGCAAAAACTGGTCCTTTAATAAATTTAAAATGCCTGTCTTCATCTAAAATTTCACTGCCTAAAATATCGCTCGGCATTAAATCAGGAGTAAACTGAATACGCTTAAAGTCTAAACCTAAAGCTTGTGCTATAGTATTGACCATTAGTGTTTTTGCTAAACCTGGAACACCAATTAAAAGAGAATGCCCTCCAGAAAATACTGAAATCAAGATTTGATTAACAACATTATCTTGCCCAACAATAATTTTGGCAATTTCTATTTTTAATTCCTTATATTTTGAAACAAAATGTTCAACAGCTGCAACGTCAGACATATTTTATTTTTCCTTTTTTAACCAATTTGCATTAAAATCACAATCTCTATGCTCTCCATTTATCTTAATAAATGTTTCCATTATTTTCTCTTCCTGCCATTTTGCTATGGCTTTTAACTGCTTGTCTTGCAATGTTAATTCCTTAATTTTTAAATAATCTTTGGCAAAATTAGCTTCATGCTCATCAATTCTATCCGTTACTGTAATAAGTTTAAATTTTACTTGGTTAACCCTATCGCTCTCTTGTAAAACAGCACTCACCTCATTATTTTTAAGATTTTGTACTTGGCCATATAATTCAGGATCTATTTTAGTTAGTGGAAATACAAAATCTTGTGTTTGTGGGTTACGCAACTGCCCACCTTCAAACTTGGTCTCTTTTTCATCACTCACCTCTAAGGCAGCTTCAGCAAAAGTTAACTCTCCAGCAACAATTTTTTTACGCACATTTTCAATTTTCTCTTTGGCTTCTTTTATTGCTTCACTAGTCAGCTTTGGCTTTAATAATATATGGCGAACGTCGTATTCTTGCCCTCTAATTTTCTCTAAATAAATAATATGATATCCAAACTCAGATTCAAAAGGTTCTGATATTTCTCCTTCTTGCAAGGAAAATGCAACATCTCTAAATTCCTTTACCATTTGTGGTCGCTTTCTATTTAGAGTATATTTTCCTCCTGTTCGTTTTGAACCCGTATCTTCTGAATATAAAACCGCTTTGGTAGTAAAACTAGCATCATTATCAATAATATCAGCTCGAAACTCCTTAAGCCTATTTATTACTTTTTGTTTTTCTTCTTCGGTAGTTTTAGGAATTACAACAATTTGCGCCAACTTAAGTTCGGTGCCAAACATTGGAGGATCCTCTTTTAATTGGCTATTAAAAAATTGTCTTACCTCTTCAGGGGTTACTTCAATGTTTTCAACAATTTTTTGCTGCATCATTGAAGCCATCTTTCCATCCTTATTAATCTCAAACATTTCATCTCTCAATTCTTGTTCAGACCCCTTTTTGTAGTAGGCTACCAATTTATCTATAGAGCCTATTTGTTGTGACATACTATTAATTTGTTGATCTACATAAGATCTAATTTCTGCATCATTAACCTCAATACTATCTTGAATAGAATGATGCATATATAGTTTGTCTTCTAATAATTTTCCAAACATTTGGCATCTTGTAATACCTTCTATAGAACCACCTGCCGCTTGTATTTGTTCAAATTGTTTATCTATATCTGAATCTAATACCACATAGTCACCAACTACTGCGGCCACACCATCTAACTTTATGCGTTGTGATGGATCGATAGCTTTTTTTACTTCTTTGGTTGTCTCTTTTTCTTTAATAATTTCTTGAGCCATTGTAGTAAATGACGATAGTAATATTATACTTAATACAATATATTTCACCTTAGTTAAAAATTTCAAATTGTTTGTTTTTAATTGCATCTTTGGTAATGTCTTTTTCTAATTCTTTTGTAAACTCCAACTTTCGCTTATTAATCACGATTTGTTTAATTGTTGGCATTACAAATTCTATAGGTGCAATTTCATTGCGAAGTAACACCTCATTAATTTGCATCAAATATAAACCTAATGAATCTTTGAGTTGTATAAAATTAGATTTTTTTAACAGTTCTTTTTTGTTTGTAGCTTTTATAGCTGGAATCTTTAATATGGCTTGATTGGCTCTAATCCAAATTGAATCGTTTAACGAATACGATTTAAACTGAATTGCAATAGAGTCTAGTACTTTTTTATCTTCAGTATTAAAACGCTTAAAACGTTTTTCAATATCTTTTAGATTAGCAATATTTTCATTTACGTTAATATATCTAAACTTAATAAGCTCTTCATTTAATTTAAAGGTCTCTTGGTTTCTATTATACACTTCTTCAGCTTCCTTTTGCGAAACACTAGTATCAATACTACGTTTAACTAAAGCTTCTAAATAAGCCTTAATAAACAAATCGTTTTTGTATTGTTTTACTAAATCATTAAACTCTTCTTGTTTGTCTTCAGATAAATTTATTTCGGCACCATTTATAAGTAATTGTTGTGTTGCCCAATGATTAATAAAATTATTTACACGTACAGTACTATCTTCTTTTGAAATCCCTTCAGTAATTAAATCTTTAATATCACTTTTATATAAATAAGTGTCATTTACGCGCGCAATTGCATCACTTTCCTCAGTCTTTTTTAAATAATCGCAAGACAAAAAGATAAATGATACTAGAAATAATATGTAAAACTTAGAATGCAATTAATTATAAATTTGAGATTTTACTTTTGCTAAAACATCTTGATTAATCTTCACTTCATACTTCCCTTCTAGTTCTTTAAGCCAATTCTTTTCAACCAGATTTTGGTAGTCACTTATCACTACTCCTTTAACTTCTTCCAGTGTTTTAATAGTCTCTGGCAACACTTTATTAACTTTAATAATGTGAAAGGCATCATTATAGAAATATATTTTAGAAATACCTTCCATAAAGTTAATTGCTTTTGGTAATGCTCGATGTGCAGCTGTCATAACTCCAGATGTAAAAATAACTTTTTGAGTATTCTTTTGATTTAATTTATTTTTTATATCCTCAATTTTATTTCCTTTTTTAAGCATCTGCTGTACTTCCTTAATATCTTTTTCTTTTGCCGAAGTGGCTACAATGGCATCAATGCGCTGTTCCCATTTGTATTTGTCTTTATTAGCATGATAATAGTTTTGAATGCCTATCGTATCTTTTTTTACAGCATTCCAAATTTTGGTTTCCATTAAATCAAATAACAAAAGCCCTTCTCTATACTCATTTAAGATTTGTGCAAATTCAATATTTTCATTTTCTAAATTTTGTTCATGATAAACGAGTACATTCGTATTTATAAAAGCTTCATAATTTATATCAACAATATCTTGAAAATATTGTTTTTTATTAACCGCTTTTTGTCTTTTGTATAAAAAGGTTGCAAAATTATTATACGTTAATATTGTATCTCCTATTTTTAACAATGCTTTTTCTTTTACAATATCTGATGGTATTTTCCATGTTCTATTATAATAATCATCACTTAAAATAGAGACAAAATAGGAACGTGCAGGGTTAATTCTGGGAATATTGTATCGTTTTTTGAGTTTATTTTGTAAGGATGTATTAATAAGTTTTGAGCGTGCATCGAGTCTTACTTTATTTTCAAGACCGTACTTCATATCTTCAAAAGAGGCAATTGGTTTTTTATTATAGAGTTTTATGATATGCCAGCCATAATCTGATTTAAATGGCTTAGAAACCTCTCCAATTTCATTCAAACTAAATGCAACATCTTCAAATGCTGCTGAACTTAATTGGCCACCTGTAAAAGGTGCTAATTTTCCACCTTTCTTTGCTGAACTTTTATCATCTGAAAATTGTTTAGCTAATGACTCAAAATTTTCGCCTTGTTGAATAAGTTTATAGATTTCTTGTATTCTCTCTTCTGGTTTAACTAAGGTATCCTTTTGATTATTAGAAATCATAATATGTCCAACAGTCACTTCACCTCTAGACTTCCGTTTATCAAATACCCTTACAATATGGTATCCGAACTGCGTTCTGAATGGCATTGAAACTTCTCCTACATTGGTATTAAACGCAGTCGATTCAAAATCATAAACCATTTTAAAACCAGAAAAATAACCTAAATCCTCAACCAATACTGTATTACCATTATGAATCTCTTTTTTAAGCGAATCAAAATCTTCATTTAAGAATCGCTCTCGAAGCTTTAACAATCTATTATAAGTGGCTAAAGTATCTTTTTGAGAATTAAGTCTAATTAAAATATGTTTTGCTTTAATGTCATAAGAAATCCGCTCATAAGCTTCCTTTACCAATGCATCTGTAACTTCATGGTCTGTAAGATAATTTTTGGCCAGTTGCTTCTTATAGCCATTTAATTCTCTAATATATTGCGGTTTTTTATGAAAACCTAAAGCTCTTGCTTCGGCTAATTTAAGCTTATAATTAATAAACAATTTAAGGTATTCATCAGTATCTTTTTGTGATTCGTCCTTGACTAAATCTAAATTTTTATTGTAAACTCTTAAAAATTCTGATGCTAAAACAGGAGCATCTCCAACAGTAAATAAAACATCATCATTTTTAATTTGGGCATTAGTAAAAAATATAAAAGATAACACAAAATATATTGTGAAAAAATTAGATTTCATAAAATATTGGGTTTTTCAATTGAAGCAAAAATAAAACAATTCAAAGATATTACAAGTAATAACTTAACGATAAGTTTCTTGTAATAGTACATTAAAATACAAATGTTTTTATTACAAAAAACTCTAAATTTACCTTGAATAATTAGGAGACTCTTTGGTTATCATAACATCATGCGGATGGCTTTCATTTATACCTGAAGCTGTAATCTTAACAAATTGTCCCTTGTCTTTAAGTGTTACTATATCTTTAGCTCCACAATAACCCATTCCTGCTCTTAAACCTCCAACAAATTGATGAACACTTTCAAACAACTCTCCTTTATAAGGTACACGTCCTACAATACCTTCTGGTACTAATTTTTTAATATCATCTTCCACATCTTGAAAATAGCGATCTTTACTCCCTTGTTTCATCGCTTCAACAGAACCCATACCTCTATACGATTTAAATTTTCGTCC
>Ga0114934_10001031_pt1 | contig 18176 bp, 18 predicted proteins | sample 4SBtaG_2_FD_99695 | JGI IMG/M metagenome (GOLD analysis project Ga0114934, IMG submission 99695) | Deep subsurface microbial communities from Kolumbo volcano to uncover new lineages of life (NeLLi) - 4SBTROV10_white metaG | ecosystem: Environmental > Aquatic > Marine > Volcanic ...
AAAACAGGCAAAGCAACTCGTCGCAGGGCTCCTCAAACATAAATTTTTCTAATTTCTCTCGGAGACCTCGTTAAGGTGGATCATCAATGCTCCTTCGGGGAATGCCCTTCGGCAACAAGTTATGAATTCCTAGATCTTCAAGAAAATGGGAGGCTAAAGCCTCCCCTACCCAATAAGATAACAACTTTTTCCGCGGGTAGGGGCGACTTTCCTCGCCCTTGAGATTTTATGAATTCCTATACCTTAAAAAATTTTTAGTATGGCTAAGATAACTTAATGCTTCCCCGGCTAAATATACCGAGCCGCTGATACAAATTATGTCTTCTTTTCCAGCTAAACTTTTTGCTCTCGCAATAGCTGAAGGAATATCTTTTTTTATCAGTGGATTTGAGTAGCAGTATTTTTTAACTTTACCCACCAGCTCATCAGGGGATAAAGCTCGAGGACTATTTACTTTAGTAACAATAACAGTTTCTACCACAGGACACAGAGCTTTTCCTATCCCCTCAACATCCTTATTTTTAAGTACAGATAAGATTAAAATAATTCTTTTTTTTGGAAAAAGCTCCCTTAAGCACGCCGCCAGAGCCTCTGCAGAAGCTCGGTTGTGAGCACAATCTACAATGAAAGTCGGCTTTTGAGGTAAAATCTCAACTCTTGCTGGCCAGTAAACTTTCTTTAATCCCTGTTTAATAGACTCTGCAGATATAAAAATACCTTTTTCTTCTATAAGTTCTACCACTGCTATAGCAGTAGATGCATTAATAATTTGGTGCTTGCCTACCAGAGGAATAAAAAGATCGGGATAAAAATTTTTCATTCCCCTTACTTCAAATGTTTGACCTTCTTTCCCTGAGCTTAATAATTTAAAAGTAACCTCTTTACCTACTCGATAAAGCTGAGCTCCTCTTTCCTGGCATATCTCTTCAAGAAGGGAAGTAACTTGAGGATTTTGAGGAGAGCTAACAATTTTATTTTTTCTTTTAATTATCCCTGCTTTTTCTTTAGTAATATCTAATAAATTATCTCCAAGCTCTTTAATATGGTCTAAACTGATCTGAGTGATTACTCCTACTAAAGGATTAATTACATTGGTAGCATCCCATCTACCTCCCATTCCTACTTCCATTACCCCTAAGTCTACTTTTTCCAAAGAAAAATAAAGAAAAGCTAAGCATGTGTAAACTTCAAAAAAAGTAGGCGAAAAATCAGGAGAAATCCTGTGAATTTTCTCCGCAGCTATTTTTATTTGAAAGATGAGCTGAGCAAACCTCTCCTTATCTATCATCTCTTTGCCTATTCTTATTCTTTCTCTGGGGGTAATGAGATGAGGAGAAGTATATAAGCCTACCTTTAATCCTCCCAATGTTAAAATAGAGGTAATCATAGCTGCGGTAGAGCCTTTCCCTTTGGTTCCAGTGATATGGATAAACTTCAAAGATCTATGAGGATTTCCCAGTAAATCAAGAAGGTCTCTCATTCGCTGAAGGTTTAGAAATCTCTTATGAGAAGGAAAATCTGCTATCTTTTCATAATTTATAAGTGAGTTTAAGTAATTTGTAGCCTCAGAATAGGAAAACATAAATTTTATTCACTTCAATGTCTAAAATGTCTCATTCCAGTAAAAATCATTGCCATATCATACCTATTGGCCGCAGCTATTACCTCTTTATCTCTAATAGACCCTCCTGGTTGGATAATAGCAGTTATTCCAGCCTTGCCCGCTTCCTCTATGGCATCTGGGAAAGGAAAGAAAGCATCAGAAGCTAAAACTGAACCCTCAGCCTTTTTCCCTGCTTTGCGGACAGCCATAAAAGTCGAGTCAACCCTACTCATCTGACCTGCTCCTACACCTACTACTTCTTTACCCTTAGCTAAGAGAACAGCATTGGACTTTACATGCTTGCAAACTTTCCAGGCGAAGTATAGATCCTCTTTTTCCTTAGATGTTGGGACTCTGGTGGTAACCACTTTTAACTCTTTAGGAACGTAATCCTTCTTATCTTTTTCCTGGATAAGAATTCCTCCACTTATCCCTTTAATATCTAAATCATTTTCTCCAGATTTAAATAAATTAACTTTCAAAACAATTACTCTCTCACCCCACTTCTGGCTCTCTTTTATAATTTTTAGAGCCTCTTCTTCATATCCTGGAGCAATTATTCCCTCAATGAATCTTTGAGGAAGAGTAATTTGTTTTGCTGTGGCTACATCTACTTCTCGGTTAAAACCCAGGATACTTCCAAATGCAGACAGAGGGTCTCCCCTGTAAGCTTTCTTATAAGCTTCCAATAAATTTTCCCCACAACCAACTCCACAGGGATTGTTGTGTTTTATCACTACCGAAGTCGCCTCATTAAATTCCTTTACTATAGATAAGGCAGCATCAAAATCTAACCAGTTATTAAAGGAGATAGTTTTTCCCCAGATTTTTTGAGCTAAAGAGAGCTCTCCCTCCTTAGCTATCCAATTACAATAAAGAGCTGCTTTTTGATGAGGATTCTCTCCGTAGCGAAGCTCCTGCTTCTTTTTAAAGCTCAAATTAAGAGTTTTAGGAAGCACTATGTTATTTCTCTTTTCCAGAAAGTGAGAAATTACACTATCGTAAGCACTTGTTTTTTCAAAAACTTCCTGAGCTAAGTTAAAACAGGTTTCTTTACTTAAGAAACCGTTATTTTCGCGTAGTTCTTGAAGAACGAAATCGTATTGCTCTGGACTGCTCACAGCAGCTACGCTACCCAAATTTTTTGCTGCCGATCTCAGCATTGTAGGTCCACCAATATCGATATTTTCTAAAGCCTCTTCAAAGGCTGTCCCCTCTTTTCTTATAGTTTCAGAAAAGGGATAAAAATTAACCACTACCATATCGATAAGTTCTATTTTATATTTTTCCACCTCTTCCATCTGTTCTGAATTATCCCTTAGGGCTAAAAGAGCCCCATGAATCTTAGGATGAAGAGTTTTTACTCTTCCTCCTAACATAGAGGGACTCTGGGTATAACTGGATACCTCCCTCACCGATATTCCTGCTTCTTGAAGAATCTTAGCTGTTCCTCCTGTAGAGATAATCTCTATCCCCAGATCTTTTAATCCTTTAACAAAATTTACTATTCCTCTCTTATCAGAAACACTAACCAAAGCTCTTTTAATTTTGGGCATGAGATCCCCTCTTCTTTTTCCTCAATATATCACATTATTTCCCCTAAGTCAATCTCGGTACTGTCAAAAATAGACGCAGATTCACACAGATCATAGGGATTGGCGTTGATTTTCAACAATATTTTTTCTTCTCTCTATTTTTCTCTGCGGAATCCTCTTTATATCTATGTTTATCAGCGTTCATACTTTGCTTAGCATTACCTCAATCTCGTCCTTCTCGTTCCTCTCGTTGACGCATTAACACATCTTGCGCTTCTACGCATCCACGGGCTAACGCCTTTTGCCTCTCATTCATTTTTATACTTCTTTATCTCCTCTAAAAATAAATTGTTTGTAAGGTTATCTATATTACAGCAATTTACAACCTTAAGACTACTGTTCTTATTTTCCTTAAAAAATTCAACAATAGTTTTAATTATTATCTCAGCACACCTTTTCTTGGGAAATCCAAAAATACCAGAACTTATAGCTGGGATTGATATACTCTTTAGTCCAAGTTCCTGAGCTTTCTTAAGAGAATTAAAAACAGCGCTTTTAAGCTTTTCATCTTCCTCTCCCTCTCCCCATACAGGACCTACAGCGTGTATAACGAACCTCGCAGGTAGAGACCCACCAGTTGTAACTACAGCATTGCCAACTGGAACATATCCTATTTTATTACTTTCTTCCTGGATTATTCTGCCACCTTTGCGAACAATAGCACCGGCAACTCCACCCCCATGCTGCAAATGAGAATTTGCTGCGTTAACAATTGCATCTACCTTCTCATTTGTTATATCTCCTCTCTTAACCCTTAAGACTCTTCCTCCATTTAATAACAGCTCTTCTTTCATTAAATTATACCTCCTTTTAAAATCATGTTCTTAAGGTTTTCTCTCTAAAATTATCTTATTTTTCCCAATAAAATTTATTGGATAACAAGCAATTTTATTTGTTTTTCTTACACTAATCCGATAGTATCTCTTAAACTCTTTAGCAAAATTAGACGCCTCTTTCTTATCTTTAGCGAAAACATACTCTACTTTAAAAAGACCTCTTATTCGAGTATTAAAGAGAAAAATTTCGTAGAGATATTTATTTTCCAGATTTTCCCCTTCTAAAATTATATGCTTTTCAGTAATTGAACTCAGCTTAAAACCGTACATCTCCACTGCTCTTTCTACCTCAGCTTTATCTTGCTTATTAATAAAAAATACCAGTTGCTCTTGTTTTCCTTTAGGAGTTATATCAAACATTCTTCGAAATTTTCCAAAGTAGGATTCAAAAATAAGCATTGGTTTGAAAGGTGAAACTACATAAAACCTCATAATCTCCCCAGCCTTTTCAATTTTTATTTGCCACAACTTCGCCTCCGATTTTTCTTTCATTAAAAAATCTCTCTTTCCAATTGTTATATTATACTCCAATTTTAAAAATGTTTCAAGTCAACGCATAAACGCATTCGCGCACCAACACACTTACACATTTTGCTGTTGACTCAATTTATTGAACTATTATAATAGTAAGGTATTTTTGACAATACCGATCTTTTTGAAGGAGAAAATATGGATAATCTTTTGAATCTACCTGTAGGAGAAACCGCTCGTGTAGTAGCTGTGCAAGGAGGGATGGGGATGCAAAGACACTTAGCTAAATTAGGAATTATACCTGGGAAAAGGGTACGCAAAATTACTGCTCAACCTATAGGAGGCCCAATGATTTTGCAAGTAGAGGGAGGAGAAATAGCCATTGGAAGAAAAATGGCGCAAAGAATTAAGATAATCAAGGAATTAAAATGAGGGTTTTGCTTATGGGAAATCCTAACGTAGGTAAAAGTGTTATCTTTAACCGCCTTACTGGAATTAAGGTTATTGCTTCCAATTATCCAGGAACAACCATAGAGTTTCTGGAGGGAAGTATAAGAATTGATGGAAAAAAATTTAAAATAATTGATGCTCCTGGAACCTATTCTCTCATTCCCTCAGATAAAGCTGAGGAAGTAGCAGTGAATCTTTTAATGGAAGAAAAGGCAGATTTGATTATAAATATAGTAGATGCCACTAACTTAGAGAGAAATCTTTATCTAACTCTTCAAATAAGAGAAATGGAAATACCTATGATCTTAGATTTAAATATGATAGATATAGCTAAGGAACAAGGAATAGAAATAGATACCACTGCTTTACAAGAAGAGATAGGAATACCCGTTATATCAACTGTAGCTATAAGTGGGGAGGGAATTCAGGAAATCCGCCAGAGTATAAGAAAAATAATAAAAAGGTAAAATGAAAGTAAGATTTGAGCCAAAAATAGAAAAAGCTATAGAAATTATAAGCGAGAAGACAAATTTACCCCGCTGGCAAATAGTTCTTGCTCTGGAGGGAGATAAAAATTTTAAGAGCAAGATACCTCCTGCTGTATTTCAGCAAGCAGTAGAGGAAATAGAGAAAGACCATCAAGAACCAATAGAACTTATTATGTTAAAAGCAAGGTTTGGTCAGGCAGGAGCTATTACCAGCCGAGTACAAAAGATTCATCATCGCCATCCCACTTTTTTAGAAAAATTGGGGGATGCAACAGTAAAGCCTGTTATTGGCCTTCCCATTGCTGGGATTATTCTCTATGGGATATTTAAAATCTTTATTACTGTAGCTGGTTTTATTACTGATAGTATAATGACCCCTTTTTTCGAAGGCCCTTATGATAGCTTTGTTCGTCCTTTAGTGGAAAGAGTATTTCCCCAAGGAATTATGCACAATATGCTAATAGGAACATCGGGAACAGGATATTTAGAATCCTTTGGAGTTCTCACTACAGGAATTTATGTTCCTATAGGAATTGTTCTTCCAGCTGTCTTAATTTTTTATATTCTCCTCACCATCTTAGAAGACGTTGGTTACTTACCTCGATTGGCAGTTTTGGTAGACAGTATATTTCATAAAATAGGTTTACATGGTTATTCTGTTGTCCCTGTTATACTTTCTTTTGGGTGTAATGTTCCAGGAGTTATGGCTTCTCGTATTCTTGAAACTAAAAAGCAAAGATTTATGATGCTTACTATGCTGGGGATCTCTATACCTTGTATGGCTCAAACTGCTGTAATTCTCAATATCATTGGACCCTTTGGCTCGAAATGGGTCATCTTAATTTACCTTATCCTTATGAGTATTTTTATTAGTATGGGAATTGGACTTAACAGAATCTTACCCGGGGAGGCTCCCGAGATAGCCATAGAAATACCACCTTACAGAAGGCCCAGGCTCTCCAACTTACTTATGAAAACCAGCTTAAGGATGGAGCACTTTCTCCTTGATGCTGTTCCCTGGGTTTTTGTGGGAATTATATTTGTTAATCTTCTTTACTCTCTGGGAATAGCTCAAGCACTCTCTACAATTACAGGACCTGTTCTGGGAAGATGGCTGGGACTTCCTCAAGAGGCTATTTACCCCTTGATAATAGGGTTTTTAAGGAAAGATGTAGCCACAGGGCTTTTAGCTCCCCTTTTAAGAAATAAAATTATTAACCTTTATCAAGCTGTAATAGCTGTGGTTATCTTAGGTGTTTATTTCCCTTGCGCAGCAACTTTCGCCGTTTTCTTAAAAGAAATGGGAATAAAAAATACCATAAAAAGTACTCTTTTGATGCTGGGAATTGCCTTTGGAATAGGAGGTCTGCTTCATTTAATTTTCAGCTTAATTAGCTAAACTTAAATATACTGGCCCCCTTACGTAATAGTTTAGTTTTCGAAAAGGATTTTGGCAAATCCCTGCGGATAGCCAACCTTATCCTTACCTCTTAAATGTAGTTCAGGCCTTTAGGCCTGATGAATTTAGGCAGACCTGAAGGTCTGCACTACATTGTTAACTTTTAGGAAAACTTACCTATTACCCCCTTACCTTTTTAAGTGTTGCATTTTAATTCATCATATTTTTCTTTTGACGGCATAAGATAAGGGGTAAATTTCCCCCCTTAAGAGAAGAAAGATACTCTTTTTTTATCTTTTCAAATTGAGAAGCATACTTTGGATTAATAGAAAATCTGGAAGGTATATTCATCCTTAAGAAGTTCATTCGTCTCCCATTTTTACTTATAGCAAAATATAAGTGAGGACCTGTAGACAGACCACTGGAGCCTACATAACCAATCACTTGTCCTTGATGAACTCGCACACCTCTCCTAATTCCTCTTGCATACCGGGAAAGATGAGCATAAACGCTTTCATACCCGTTAAGATGCTTAATTTTTATATATCTACCACCATCATAAGACCAACTAACAGTGGTTACTACTCCATCTGCTATGGATACCACTGGAGTTCCCATAGGAGCAGCGTAGTCAATCCCTAAGTGAGGGCGCCATATCCGCAAAATTGGGTGGAGGCGATGGTAGGAGAAAGGGGAACTAATGTAACTGTACTTTAAAGGTGCTCGCAAGAATGCCCTTCTTAAAGACCTTCCTTTGGGTGTGTAATAGTCAGCATATCCTTTAGGATCCTTAAAGAAGATTGCCGTATGCTTTCCAGTAAGTTTCCCATTGTATTGAGCAGCCAATATTCGTACCGGGCGAGAAAAACCATTTTCTTCTTCCTTTTCTACTATTAGCTTAAAAGTATCACCTTTCCGTGGTTCAGTATTAAAATCAATTTGCCATGCGAAAATCTTAGCAAGGTCTACAGCTAATTCGGGCGACTCCTTAGCTTTTATTATTGCATTATAAAGAGAATCATCAATTTTTCCCTTTACTTTTACGATTTTTAAAATAGGCTTTTTCTTACATACTTTTAGTTCTCCCGAGATAGAAGGAGATACAATATAAGTATCTATGGGATTAGGATTATATATAAATTCAACAAACCTGCCCTGTGTATCATACACTAAGCGATACTTGCTCTTAAGGGGAAGAGAGTTTACATTAATTACTGAATTTAGAGCTTTTTTTAGTTTATGAATTTCTTCTGGAGAAATTCCACGTTTGCGAAGGGAGGAATAAAGAGAATCCCCTCTTTTAAGGGTCCCTTTTATAATTACTTGTCTCCTAGGAACATCGTTAGATTTTATTTGATTCTTTATCTTTAATTGTGGTTTCTCCATTAGTATGTCTGTGTGGGAGATTTTTCCTGATAGCGAGTTTTGGGTCTTTGAAGTATTTAAACTAACAATTAAAAAGATAGAAATTACTACAATTGATCCAACAACTAAAATTTTTAAAAAGTTTTTCCTTTGTTTCATTTGCGTTATCTCCCTTTTTCTTTAATACTAATCACTATACTACGTAGTCCACAAAAAAATCCAAACTCTTGCTTTGTTAGATAATAAATACAAAAATTCAAATTAGTGTCACTGGCGGTGTCTTTTCAAGAAAGCCTCAGGGCTTCCCCTCGTCGCTGGGATGCTCAAACCAAATTCTGTAATTAGTAATAAGTGATCAGTAATTGGTAAAGAGTAAAAAAGTAATGAGTAAGAGTTTTGCTTCTCACCTATTACTCGTTACCTATTACTTCTCACGTCTTACATTTCCTCTCCTTCTTGCCACTTCCAGTAGCCATATGAAAAAGAAGCTGAGCCGGAAATTGTCTTTTATGATAGCCATTAAAATAAAAATCAAACCGTCCCAACGCCTCTTTTTGATATTCCCGCAACTCAAACTTTGGATTTAGATTTTGGATAATCTCACTGCTAACACGCGAAGTAAAATAATCCTCTCCAAATGATTCTTTTAATGAATTAAAAGTTTCGTAGAGCATGGTTATTTAATTAATCGGAATTGGCAAAAAATTTTCCCTATCAAGCGCTTCTATAATCCCTCGTAGTAAATAGTTGTTTTCAAACATAAGAACATATTTTCTACTTCCTTCTTTGTCTGGTTGTAGCATTTTCTTGTTTTTTAATCTTCTAATCATTCTGGAGATTTCAGAGGATAATTTATCCGGGAAAAGAGATTTTATATCAGCCGCTCTAATAATCTGCTTTTTAGCTACTAATAGTAAAATTTTATATTCTTTTTTAGTTATATATTTTCTTTCCAATGCGAAATTTAGGGCTGGTAATAAAATTTTTTCCTTTAAATATGCATAACTAAGTAACTTATCAATCTTATTGATTTCGTTCTTTAAGCCTCCAAGTACATATTCACACCATATCAATACCTTCTCATCAGTTCCATTATCTGCTACTGATAAGTAACGATAATATTTTTTTCTATCACTACAAAAAACAGCTGTTGGATTAATAATCCTTCCTCCTGTATGTACTCTAAATCCATACAGAATAAGCATAGCATAAGTTAATAGTCGCACCACCCTTCCATTGCCATTATCAAAAGGATGTATCCAAGCAAATCTGTGATGAGCAATGGCTGTTTTTAATAGGTCGTATTGAGGAGGGTCGTTTTTGTTAATAAAACGGAGTAACTCCTCCATATATGATTCTACCTGAGTAAAATCAGGTGGTATAAACTTTGTGCCGCCAATCCTGACATTGTTTCTTCGGTACTCTCCAGGATTTCTGCTTCCTTCTCCTTTTGGGGGAAGAGAAAGGTTTTTAGTTATTATCTTATGTATTTCGCTTAAAAAGGCACGATCTACTTTCCGATAGTCAACATTTTTTTCAATAAAGTCGAGTGCTCTTTCGTTATTTTCAATTTCTAAAAACCTTTCGTCTTTTGATTTACTGCCTTCAATTTTTCTTTCAATATAGTCTGCTAAAGTGGTCCGATTACCTTCAATCCGTGCTGAACCAACACTTTCTAAAAGATGAAAAATATTTTTTAACTGAAAAAATATGGCAGGATGAGTTGTGCCAATCAAGTTTTTTTTGCGCAAATAGTCAAGTTCTAAAATGAGTTTAGTAAGATTTGACCCAAAAGGAGGATCAATTAAACGTAAATCAATATGTTTAAAATTTGCAACCATAATTTTTAACATTTAACACTTTATTACAAAAATCCTTTGTTTACAACATATTTCCATTATAGTATATTATCAAATATTTAACATATCATCAATGAATTATTTAACATTTTCAATTCTTTTATTGAATTAAAAGTTTCGTAGAGCATGGTTAACTTATGAGATTGAATGAGGGAAAAATTTGTTTTTTTATCATTTTCCCTTCAGCAAGAAATCTTTAGACAATTGTTCATCTGGTATTCTTCTTTCTAAAGGCAAATATAGGTTTACTGGTATCTTCAACTTCTCAAGATACCTACAAAGCATTGGTCCAACAATGCCCCAAGGTAACCATCCAAGCCCACAACCTAATGCTGGAATTGCTAAAGATTTAATACCCTCTTTTTCATATTGAGCAACAAGCCATTTCAATCCCTCTTCTATCCCTTTGAAATCTGCCATTTTTCGCCAATCAGTTTTGGTAGGAAAAAGCAAAAACCATGTTTGTAAATTTAAGTTTGTCAATCTTTCTGCCTCATCTGCCAATATAAAATCCAATGATGCCTCTCTTTTGTAAAGATAGGGTTTACCCATCTTTAAGATTTTGTCTTTACACAAATCCTGATACTTTACATAAACATCAGGAAACTGATATTTGGCTCTTGAAGCAAGCCCTTTACCCATTACACCCACTGTATTAACACTTATGGTTAGTGTTTGCATTCTGGAGAAAAACATATCACCCTCAACAAGTGAAAGTTTCTCCGTGAGAGGAATCTTGCGGGATGGATGAAAAAATAACTCTGGCTCTGGAATGATAGGAACATCTCTTTTGCAAATTTGTTTCACCTTATTTAATGAGCTATAATTGGGCACATAAATTTCACTAATATATTCAGGGCCAATACTATCTGGAATTAAACATTCAGCCATCAACTCTCTTTTAGAACCATCTTCAGATGCCCACCATTCTTTATCAGTTTTCTTTCGTATAGCCCTAATATAATTTTTAGCTTTTCCTGCTGGGAATATCTCTGTATTATAGCTTGCTGCATTTCCTGTTGTAATGAAAATATTCTCCCTATTTAGAATACTATACTTTAAGCCGATAATGATTATATTCTCTAAATCTACTCCACTAAAAAATATTACGCGATAAAGCATTGCATTTCGGGGCTGAAAATATAAATTTACAAAGTCCCAAAGATTTTTCCCCCCGGATACTTTCCTTTTTTGCCTGTTGGCGACAATTTCTGCATCATAGATAGGAGTAAATTTGATTTTTTCTTCTTCTATCTTTCTATGACAAAGAATACCTCTTTCCAAGATTGAACTCAAATTATTAAGATGTGCAATGTAATAGAGGCCTCTCAACTTTAACATAATTCATCCTTCATTTTTTATAAAATTCCCGATTCAATATCTTATCTTCCTCACTTATTCCGTATTCCTCATCATCAATTCCACTGTAATTAACATAGAGAAAAGAATTAATCAGTGATTTAATAATTCCTCAGGCCAGTTAGAATTATCTAAAAACAGAACATGCTTACTTTCATATTGCTCTTTTGAAGGTGCTTTTGTTTGTCCTTTTATTAAATTATTATACGAGGTTGGTGAAAGAAGAAAATATTCCAGAACAACATTTTTTTTCTCTCTTTTATTAATTTCTTTTTCTATCTTCTTAATGGTTATCGTTTCAGAATCTTCAGAATCAGTGCCTGCAAATTTTATTTTTTCGTTATCCAATCCCTTTGAATGCTCTAATCCATGTGGTTCTATGAACACCATTGTTTGTTTTTCACCTTTTTTAATCCATAAAATAAAATCAGGATAAAACTCAGACCATTGAAGTTGAAATCCTCTGCCAGATTTTGGGAAGTTTCTTAAAAGATAAATCTCACAATCTTTAAATTTGTCTTTATTTATTTCAAGATATTTCCTTAAACCTTTGATAAAATCTTTTTCACTTTCTTCAAGCCCTTGAGGTGCAATTTTATCTATTTCTTTTGATTTAATAAGTATGGGAAGAAAAAGGTGTTTATCAAAATAAACTCGTGGTAATTCTTCTGTTTCTTTATTCCATAATTTATCCAAATCCTTTGCTAAGTCTTTTATTTTATTTATGATATCCTGCTTTTTCTTGTTTATCTGAACAATGTATCTTTCTCTTCTCTCAAAAACAAAAGGTAGTAATAATTGTCTTTTTTGCTTATCAACAGGTTCATATCTCAAATGGCCTGTTTCAAACTGATTAGCATACTTTTTATAAAATTTTTCAATATACTTTTTAATAACAAGAATTGCTATATCTTCTAACCTTCTTACATCCTCTTGAGTTTTTACTTCTTCCAGAACCTCAGGTAGTGCTTGGATTTTATATCTATTTGATAAAAGTAGATTTCTCAATCTTTCTTTATCTATAACCAAATTCCAATACCTCTTCAGCATCTTATCTTTATTAACCTCCTGCCATATTTTATTCCAGTCAAGCAAATCTATTTTATCTTTCGGGAAGGATAATGGCTCTACTTCTGGTTTTATTTCTGCAGCTTTAATTCCTACAATTTCTCCTTTTTCTTCTTTTCTCTCTTTAGCCAGATACCTTGATACCTTCGGCAGAAGGTTTAGTGTAAAATAAATCTTGTCATCAAACTCTAATCTCAAAATTTTTTCCTCTTCAAATTTCTTTTTTTCATCTTTAGTAAGTGTATAAAGGCTTTTCCATTTCTTCTCATGCTGTGGTTTAACAGGAATTTCAATAGTTTCAAATTCAACTTCCTCTTTTCTAATAGCATCTAAAAACTTATTTAAGTAATCAGCCTTGATGCCATAAATATTAAGCATTTCTAAAAATCGCACCGCACTTTTCTCATCACTTCTTTTAAGAGACATTCCTTTTCCTTTCAGTCTTACCCCTCTTCCAAATAACTGGATAATCTGAGGCCCTTGACTTTTTCCTATATTTAAAAGTCCCATAGAAGAAACACGCCATGTATCCCATCCTTCAATAAACTTCTTTGAGCCAATAAGAATATTTATTGGAGAGCTTTCTTTTTTAATATCATCAAAAAGAGAATCTGATACAGCATCCTGTTCTACAGGTATTCCTTTCTTCTTCAGCTGTTTTTTAAATCCTGAAACATCACCTATATTTATAACGCCAAAATAGTTATTTTCTCCTACTTTTAAACCGAATTCTCCTTGTGCATTTTTTATCTCATAAACCTTAAAATTTCCTTTCCCACCAAAAACCTTTTTGTATAAGTTTTCAAAATTGACACCTTTTTTCCTGAGATATTTAAATCGGTTTTCAAATACATCTTTATCTTCATCTTTTAAGTTTGTTTTGCCATTTAAAATCTTCTCCATCCATTCTTTTACCCAATTTTCATTTACAATTGCTTTATTTATAAATTTCACAATCTGCACAACATCCGATTCTTCTTTTTTCCCTGTAACCGTTGTGCCAACAAAAATCCAGATTCTCCTTCCCAAAAATCTCATTCATCAAAGGTCTTACAAGCCAATTGCCGTTATAATCGCATCTAACAAATATACTACCCATTTCATTCAATAAATCCCTTGTAAGCCTTAATCTATTTTCCAGCGCACTTATCCAAGTAGAATCTTTATATTTCACATTGTAAAGATAATCCGCATCCTTTTCTTTGTTAAAAGGCGGGTCAATATAAACTGTCTGCACCCTTTCTTTGTATTTATTCAAAAGCAACTCCAATGCCTGCCAGTTTTCGCTCTTGATAAGCAAGCCATCTAAAGCATCATCTAAATCAACATTTTCAGTTATCTTTTCCAAAAGTTTAAGTTTAAAATCTTCTGAAAAGTATTTAGTATCAACTGGAAGATACTTGTCTTTTAGCTCTTCTTTTGTCTTTGGCATTTCAAATCCTAAATCCTGCCATTCTTTTCTCTGGTTTTCATTTTTCCATATTTCATCATAAAATTCTTCTGGCACTCGGTCTGTTGTTATCACATAATCGGTCTTTAAAACAAACTTTTTCTTCTCCCACAACTTTTTTTGAAAATCTTCTACTTGAGATAGGAAATCAATAATTTCTTCTCCTATCTCCCGCACTACCTTTGCCCTTGTGATGTGTTTGTCTAAAAATCTTTCTTTTTCAATTGTTTTAATATCCAAAACTTCTGATTTGATAAAGTAATCCAGTTGTTCAGACAGAAATCTTTTAAGGTTTTTGTGAATGAAGTAGTCCCTGGTGTTTTTAGCGGTGAATCTATTAAGTTGATAAAAAAGAAGGGCTTTTTCGTCTTTATATTCCTTGCTCAAAAATGCTTTTAATTCAATACCCCCAATCTTCTTTAGAACCTCATCATAAGCCTTTTGATTGATTTTCTCTTGCTTAGCCGTGTTACTACCGCCTTTTACTTCATAGTGCTTGACCTCTTCTTCAGTAAGCTCTCTATACTGAAAACGTATAGTTAATGTTTTTTCTTGCATTTCAACTGGATTTTCATAATCCAAAACAAAAAACCTTGCCTTTGTAGCTTTGTTTGAACCTAATTCTTCTTTTGCCTCTACTATGCGAAAAATAACTTTATAATCATTAGTTTTAAATGTGTAATCTCTAAAAAGTAATCCTGTTTTTGTGTAATACTGCTCATTATTTGCCCAATAAAGTTTTACTTCCTCTCCGTTATAGGGAATAGCATATTTATGGCTTTTTATAGAATATCTATATTGTGGAGCAAAATCACCTTCTTCATAATAGCGAGAGAAGAAGTTATAAAGGTCGTTGAAAACTTGAAGTTTTATCTCATCAATCTTTTCTGCCTCTTCTTTTTGTGCTTTTACTGAAAGAAAGTCCCTGCCAACAGGCGTATTTTCAAATTCTTCCCTAAGCTCGCCTATAGGAGTAAAAGCTCCTTCTCCTAAACTCTGAATAATTCTCTCCTTTACTTTTTCAAATCTTTGAGTAATATTGCTTAATCTTTCATCCTTATGTTTAGCAAAAGCATTCTCTACCTTATTTACAAGGTCTTCCTGAATAAATTTCTCAATTCTATCTCTTTTGTAATTCAAAATCCGATAAATTCCAAAATCCAAATCAGAGGATTCAAACTGAAAGAGTTTTTTAACTAAATCCTGAAATTTTTGGATGGGTTCCATAGGCTTATCTTCTATTTAATAAATATTTTCATTAAAAATATAACCTCGACCATTTCCGTAAAAAAATATTATCCTTATTTATCTGCCAAAAGAAGTTTAATTAAATCCTTATCCAGTTTTAAGGCAAGTTCAATAATTTTATTTTTCAAAAGCTCGCCTTCACTTACTAGGCGTTCATCCTTTTGAAGTAATGATTTTAAATTCTCTAATAAATTTTCCATAGTTTTATTTTATTAAATCATCCACGCCAACTTCTAATGCTTTAGCGATTTTTGTTAATGTTTCTATTGTAGGGTTTTTATTAACTCCATTCTCTATTTTTACAATGGTATTAAGCGACAAGTTGGCAAGGCGAGCTACTTTTTTTAAGGAATAACCCTTTTTCCGTCTCAACTTTTTTAGATTTTCAGAAATTTTATTTGATATTTTCATCCTCATTATTTAACATTATAGTATATAGAATAAATTATAAAGTTTTTTATTTTTCTATTATAATGATAAACAATAATTCAAAAATGGTCAAACAAGATTAGAGAGTTCATTTTTGTTGCCCGCGCACGGGAGGGCTGGGGTAAAGGCAACTATAAATAATAGCCTGTCGGCTTCTGGAAAAACTTTGGCGAAGTCAAGAAACAAGCGGGCAAAAAGGAAAGGGACGTGCGATTAAAGAAATGTTTAGAAAATTTTTCTGTTTTGCTTGGTGGAAGCGAAGCGAACGCCGGACGGAAATGCTGGGCGGGATTATTCAAAATCCAAAAAGTAAAACTTGGCGGAGAGGGTGGGATTCGAACCCACGGAACACCTTTTAGGCGCTCAGTTGATTTCGGATCAACCGCTTTCGTCCACTCAGCCACCTCTCCAGATAAATTATTTTCGTATTTATTTAGCCACGGATTTACACAGATAAACACAAATGTTATTCTTAGAAATTCCTACGAAATTTACAATGAACTTGATAACCTTTAGCCTTACGCCTTTAGCCCTTTGCCTCTTGTATGATAATAAAAGAAAAATATCCGCGTCCATCTGCGGCTGAACAGTTAAATTATTTTCTTTCAGAAATAAAGACATACCTATTATACAGTTTTATCATCTTAGAAAAGAGAAAGCTAAGTTTTCCCTTTGCCATGAAAATTATACTCACGCCTATCAATGATACAAAAAAGCTGCCAACAATATCAAGAGGAAAATGGACACCACAAAAAACTCTTGCAATTCCAACTAATGCAGAAAGAATAAAAAAGATTACTCCACTTTTGTATTTTTTAAGAAAAATTAACGAAAAAGCTACTGCAAACATACCCGTGGCATGATCGCTTGGAAAAGAGCTGTCAGGAGTATGTTGAATTAACTTTTTCCCTAAGCCAATCATAAAAGGCCTTGGATGAAAATAAATTAAACTAATTCCCCATGCAATGCCTAAAGATATTAAAACAGAGGTAAAAGTAAACAGAGCTTCTTTTTTATTTTCATCTCTTTTTGTTTTTTTAAACCATAGATAAATAAGAAATATAGGAATAATAAAAATAAAATAACTTGCTATAAAAATCATAGCTCTATCTAATATAAAATTTTTACCTGCAACATCGTTAATAAGACTAAACAAGCAAATATTTAAATTGGAAATAGTTTTAACCATGAATACCTCTTAAGGAAAAAATAAGGCTCTTATGCCCTCTTATTAATTTCTTAGCTATCTGCATATGTGCTTGCCATTCCAAAGTATCATCTAATGGTGACAGTTGTATATCTTTTTGATACTTTACCTGCAGTGCTTCTTTAATTAAAAAATCTGCTAAATGAGGATTCTTTGGAAGAAGTGGCCCATGTTCATAGCACCCTACTACATTTTTATAGATTGCTCCTTCTCCTTTATCTTCTCCATTATTGCCATAGCCCTTCATTACTTTCCCCAATGGCTTTAATGCCTTTCCTAAATATGTTTTCCCGCTATGGTTTTCAAAACCAACAATTGTGGAAATATTTTCTCCCTGCCATTTATCCTCAATGCCTAATTCTGGATTTAAATGAATTAAAATATTACCTATCATTCTTTGTGAGCTCGCCTCAGTATATAAATCTAATGCCCCAACACCCATTATTTTTTTATCCTCAGCAGTATAAAATTTACCCATAAGCTGATATCCCCCACAAATTAAAAGCATTGGTTTATATTTTTCAACTTCTTTTTTTAAAAACTTTGCTTTTTCGCCTTGCAGATCAATAGAAACTAATTTTTGTTGCTGATCTTGTCCTCCTCCCCAAAAATATAAATCAGCCTCTGGCAGTGCATCACCAATATCTGCTTTTAAAATATCTATTTCAATACCTCGCCATTGACTACGTTTTTTCAAAGTTAAAATATTGCCCCTGTCTCCATATGTGCTCATTGTTTTAGGGTAAAGATGCATTATAGTAAGTTTATATTTCAATCATTTCTCCCAGAAATTTTTATACCCTAATTTTGCTAAATATTTCTTTAAATCCAACAAAGCGGTATATGTGGGGAAAATATATATTATATTTCCCTTTTTATTTTTTATATTGTCAAAAACACATTTAAGATCCTTGCAAAAAATAAATTGATTAAAATCTCCTATCTCTTCGTATTTAAGCCTTAAGCCCATATCATAAAACCTTACCCCTCCAACAATAACATTTTTTACCTTATCTTTTACAACACTCAAATCAACATCCCATATCCATGAAACATCAGTGCCATCAGCAATATTATCATTTAAAAGGATTACAATATCCTTTTTTCCATCTTCCTGAAAAAATGTTTTTAAAACCTCTGTAAATCCAACTGGATTTTTAACTAAAGATACAACTAATTTTTTATTTTGAAAATTAATTTCTTCTTGTCTTCCAAAAATTGGGTTAAAACTTTTTATGCTCTTTTTAATTGCGCTAAAATTAATATTTAAATTTAAGCTTACTGCTAATGCAGCTAAAAAATTATACACATTAAATAAACCCAAAAGAGGAATTTTAACTTGTTCTTTT
>Ga0114934_10001032_pt1 | contig 18156 bp, 15 predicted proteins | sample 4SBtaG_2_FD_99695 | JGI IMG/M metagenome (GOLD analysis project Ga0114934, IMG submission 99695) | Deep subsurface microbial communities from Kolumbo volcano to uncover new lineages of life (NeLLi) - 4SBTROV10_white metaG | ecosystem: Environmental > Aquatic > Marine > Volcanic ...
ATTTTGTAAATAATAAAGCTTTTCAAGGAACTTTACTTGCTCATGTTGATGGTGATGTTCCAAATCTAATTTTGAATATTCCTGAGTTAAATGAATATTATTTTGGAAAATTGATTTATTTCTTTGAAAAAGCATGTGGAATTAGTGGTTATATGCTTGGAGTGAATCCATTCGACCAACCTGGTGTTGAAGCATATAAGAAGAATATGTTTGCTTTACTATCAAAACCTGGCTATGAGGAATTAGGAAAAAAATTAAATGATAGAATAAAATAATATAAAATAATAAAAACGCCTTTCTGAGGCGTTTTTATTATTTTTGAATAACAATGTTGCTATTGCCAGCTAATTTATAATTTTTACTATATACTTCTATTATAACATCTTTATCTAATTCATTTGATATATTTAAATATTTATTAGTAATGCTTATTTTTAATAATGTTCCTCTAAATCGTATTTTAAATGAATAAGACTTCCAATGCTCAGGTATAAATGGGTTTAAAATCAATTTATTATTTCTAACTCGTAGTCCACCAAAACCGTGAACTATTGACATCCATGTACCAGCCATACTAGTTATGTGACATCCATCACATGTATCATTATTGTAATTATCAATATCAAGTCTAGAAGTTCTTAAATACATTTCATATGCTTTATCATAGTTTCCAATTTTGCTTGCTAATATTGAATGAATACAAGGTGATAATGAAGATTCGTGTACTGTTCTAGGTTCATAAAAATCAAAATTATTTTTAATAGTATTTATATCATATTCATCTTCTAAAAAGTAAAGACCTTGAAGTACATCAGCTTGTTTAATGAAACATGAGCGAAGAATTCTATCCCAAGACCAATTTTGATTTAAAGGTAGATTATTCTTGTCCAAATCTTTTACTAGTATTTGTTCTTTGTCTAAATATCCTTCTTGCTGAAGAAAAATTCCAAGTTTATCATAAACAGGGTAGTATATATTATCAATTATATCCTGCCATTTTGATATTTCGTCATTTTTAAAGTTGACTTTTTTCATAATATCCATTAATCTATCAGGATTACTCTCTTTTAAATCATTTATAGCTTTAATAGTATATTCTAATGTCCAACTAGCCATTCTGTTTGTGTACCAATTGTTATTGATATTGTTTTCATATTCATTAGGACCAGTAACACCTAAAATAACATATTTATTTTTTTGCTTTGAGAAATTGACTCTTTGGGCCCAAAAACGTGATATTGCTATAAGAACTTCCAAACCATATTCTTGTATATAAGTTTTGTCACCAGTGTAATTTACATAATTATATATTGAATAAGCTATAGCAGCATTTCTGTGAATTTCTTCGAATGTAATTTCCCATTCATTATGGCATTCTTCACCATTCATTGTTACCATAGGATATAATGCTGCTCCATTGCTAAAACCTAATTTTTTAGCATTTTCTATTGCTTTATCGAGTTGTTTATATCTATAAAGTAGAAGGTTTTTTGAAACATTTGGTTCTGCAGTACTTAAAAAGAATGGTATGCAGTAAGCTTCAGTATCCCAATATGTACTACCACCGTATTTTTCACCAGTAAATCCTTTTGGACCTATGTTCAGCCTTTCATCTTTACCAGTATAAGTTTGATTTAATTGAAAAATATTAAATCTTATTCCTTGTTGTGCAGCGATATCATCTTCAATAACTATGTCACTTTCTTCCCATTTATTTTTCCAAGCATTTGATTGTTCTTTTAATAAATCTACAAAGCCATCATTTTTTGCTTTTATTGAAAGTTCTTTGGTAATAGATACTAATTCATTTTTTTCATAATACCTTGAAGAAGTATTTGCTACATACTTAAATATTTCTATTTTATCATTTTTATTGCATGAAATTTTAGCTGTATTCGAAGTGAATTTTTCCTTTTCTAAAAGTTCTACATTAGGAGTTATAATTTTCCCATTTTTACACAATTCATATGTCATATAAGTACATATATTAAAATCTAATTTTTTTGTTTTTAACATTACATAGCCTTCAAAAGGTTCTGCTTTTTTAGAAATTTCATTCCAGAAAGTTTCACCATAATTTGCATCAGTATTCTTTATATTTCCATCTAAATAAGGTGAAATTGTAATTTCTCCACTGAAATTAATAGGTGTTATTGTATAATGTATTGCCCCAATTTCACCACGTGTCATGCTTATGAATCTCTTTGAATTAACATGAATTTCATTGTTATTTTCTAATACTAGTGTGAAACTTCTTTCTAAGTATCCATATTTCATATTAAGAACTCTTTTAAAATCTTTAAGTGTGCCTTTTGCTATATCTAAAACACAATCATTAATTTTAATGTCAATTCCTATCCAGTTAGTAGAATTTAATACTTTTGCAAAATAGCTTGGATATCCATTTTTCCACCATCCAACCCTAGTCTTGTCAGGATAGTAAACACCAGCTAAGTAAGAACCTTGTAATGATGGACCGCTATACTGTTCTTCAAAGTTAGCTCTTTGTCCCATATAACCATTTCCTATACTAAATACACTTTCTGAAATTTTATTTTTTTGTGGATTAAATCCATGCTCTATTATATTCCATTTATCTAACTTGTAATATTGTTCCATATTAAAATCCTCCATTCAAACGATTGCATAGATTTGATAAATTAATAGTTAGTTCAGAACTAACTAAATATTTTAAAGTATTATTTTAATAAGCTTAATTTTCCTAAATTCATGTAGCTAAGATTGTCTACAACAAAATTTGCTTTTTTTAATATTGATGGTGAACCTATTCCAATTGAATACATGCCAGCATTTATTGCAGCTTCTATTCCAGATTCTGCATCTTCAAATACAACACAGTGTTTTGGCGATATATTTAATTCTTCTGCACACTTTAAAAATACCTCTGGATTAGGTTTGGCTTTAGTTATTTTATTTCCATCAATAATAACATCAAAATAATTAACAAGACTAAGTTTATTGAGAATGAGCATTGAATTCTTGCTAGCTGAGCCAAGTGCTATTTTTATGTCATGACATTTTAATAAAGTAAGGAATTCTTTTACACCAGGTAATATATCATTTGGAGTTAATTTTGAAATATATTCGACGTACCAATTATTTTTCTTTTCTGCAAATTTTAATTTCATTTCATTGCTTAACTCCATATTGCCAAGGCTAAGTAAAATTTCTAGTGATGCCATTCTACTTATTCCTTTTAATTTTTCATTATCTTCTTCTGAAAATTTAATATTCAATTCATCAGCTAATTTTCTCCATGCTAAAAAATGATATTTAGCAGTATCAACTAGTACTCCATCTAAATCAAATAAACATGCTTTAATTTTATTCATATGTACCCCCTATAATCAAAATGGTTATATTAAATAGAATAGCATAAGAATTAATTATATGTTAAGGTTTTTTATTAAAATTTGTAGTAATCTACAAATTTTAATAATTATAATTTTATAATTTGCTTAAATATATTCAAAAATTATAGTGGACTTGTTTTCATGAAGTAAAATATTAAAACTTTATATGTATATTCTTAGATGGTAGTAATTTTATAAATTGAAAAGCAAACATTGAAAAATATATTGTAACATGATAAAATTTCATTGAGCAAACGTTTGCTCAATGAAAAATAATAATGAGGAGTTGTTATCATGAAAGAAAATAAATTGCCTTCAGTTGCATATTTTTGTATGGAATATGGTTTAGAATCAAATTTTAAAATATATGCTGGTGGACTTGGAATTTTAGCAGGTGATTATTTAAAATGTGCTAAAGATAAAAATGTTCCCATCATAGGCATAGGAATAAAATGGAAACAAGGATATACAGAACAGAAAATAGGGGAAGATGGAAAACCATATGACGCATATTATAACAATGAATATGACTTTTTAGAAGATACAGGTATCATTGTTAAAGTTAAAATAAGAAATAAGGATGTATATTGTAAAGTTTGGAAAACCGAAAAATTTAATAATAATACTATTTATCTTTTGGATACTGATATACCAGAAAATAGTGGTGAAGACAGATGGATTACTGGCCAACTTTATGGATGGTTCAAAGAAGAAAGAATTGCACAAGAAATCGTACTTGGAATTGGAGGAATTAAACTTTTAAGAGAATTGAATATTCAAATCGATACTTATCATTTTAATGAAGGACATGCTGTTTTGGCGGCTTTAGAGCTAATTAAGGAAAAAATGGAGAGTGGCTTTTCTTTTGAAGAGGCTTGGAATAAAACTAGAGATGAAGTTGTATTCACTACTCACACACCTATTGTTCAAGGAAATGAGTCTCATGATTTAACTACATTAGAATATATGGGAGCATTTAATGGATTAAAAAGAGAACAAATGATTAGACTTGGAGGTGAACCATTTAATATGACAGTGGCTGCATTGAAACTTTCAAGAAAATCTAATGCAGTGGCACAACTTCATGCAGAGACAGCTAATAAAATGTGGAAATCAACTGCAGGCAGGAGTGATATTATAGGAATTACAAATGCAATTCATATACCGACATGGGTGGATGAAAGAATAATAAAAGCATATGAAAAAGGTAAAAGTTTATTGAAAGTGCACAAGGAAATAAAAAATGAATTAATTAACTTTATATATGATAGAACTTCTGTTAAGTTAGATAGTGAAAAATTGCTAATAGGTTTTTCAAGAAGGGCAGCACCTTATAAGAGAAGCGATTTGATTTTTAGAGACTTGAATGTAATAGAGAAATTGCTAAAAGAACATACAATTCAAATTGTTTTTTCAGGAAAGGCTCATCCATTAGATGATACAGGTAAAAATATAGTTTCTAATTTAGTAACTATGATGCAAAAATATCCAAGAAGCGTTGTTTTCTTAGAAAATTATGATATGAATATAGGGAGAATGCTTACAAGAGGAGCAGATATTTGGCTAAATAATCCTATAAGACCTATGGAAGCTAGTGGTACTTCAGGAATGAAAGCTGCCATGAATGGCGTATTAAATTGTTCTATATTAGATGGATGGTGGCCAGAAGCATGTATAGATGAAGTTAATGGTTGGCAGTTTGGGGATGGATTTGAAAGTGATAATATTGAGGAACAAGATAAGAATGATTTAAAATCATTGTATGATGTATTACTAAATAAAGTAATACCAACATATTATGATAATAAAACAAAATGGGAAGAAATGATGAAAGAAAGTATAAAAACAACCAGAGAATATTTTGATATGGAAAGAATGGTTGAAGAATATTATCAAAAGCTGTATACTAAATAACATAGGAATATTATTCAATTTAACTTATTTGTTTAAAGTGAAAAACTTCAATTTAATGCTTGTAATAATATTAGTGGTATAAAGCGAATTACGGTTTGATTATAAATAAAATATTATTGAAAGATTGGTGGATTTTATGGTTACAATAAAGGAAATAGCTAAAAAAGCAGGGGTATCTCCTTCAACTGTTTCTAGAGTAATATCAAATGATTCTAGGATTAGTGATGAAACTAAAAAAAAGGTAAGAAAGATAATGAACGATATGGATTATCATCCTAACGTAATGGCAAGAAGCTTGGTTTCAAAATATACTAATACTATAGGAATTATTATGCCTTATTCTACTGAAAAGGCATTCACCAATCCTTTTTTTCCAGAAGTTCTTAGAGGAATTTTAAAAGCAGCACATGATTATGGTTATTTTATTTTGCTTTCTGCTGGTTCAACAGAAGAGGAACAAATTGCTTCACTTAATGCATTGGTTAGAGGAAGCAGGGTTGATGGAGTAATAATAATGTATTCTAAGCCTGATGATCCTATTTTATTAGAGTTAAAAAAAATGAATAAACCTTTTTCCATGATTGGAAGACCGGTTGATTCAGATAATATTAATTATGTTGATAATGATAATGTTGAAGCTGCATATATGGCTGTTAAGTATCTTATAAATAGAGGACATAAAAGAATAGGTCTTATTAAAGGAGCATTACATCTTACAGTTTCTGCAGACAGATATGAAGGGTATAAAAAAGCTTTTAATGAGTACGGATTAAGTATAGATGAAAGAATAGTAATATCTAATGCTTTCGAGCAAGAAGGTGGATACAAAAGCATGAAGAAGATTTTAGAGGTACCTGAAGTACCAACTGCTGTGCTAGTAACAGATGATTTGATGGCTTTTGGAGCAATGAAAGCTATTAGAGAATATGGATATAAAATTCCTGATGATATTTCGGTTGTTAGCTTCAATAATGTACCTTTGGCTGAGTTTGCTATGCCACCTTTAACATCAGTTGATATTAATTCTTATGATTTAGGTTTTTCAGCTGCTGAAATTTTACTTAAATATATTAAAGGTGAAAGAAAAATAGGAAAGAAAATAATTAAAACTAATATAATATTTAGAAAATCGGTACGTGACAGAAATATTATAGAAACCTTATAATGTTAAGGGGGAGAATTATGTTTATAGGAGTAGACTTAGGAGGAACTAATATAGCAGCAGGTTTAGTAGATGTATATGGAAAGTTGTTGTATAATGAATCAATACCTACATATAAAGAAAGAGAAGCATATGATATAATTTGTAACATAGAGAAATTAATTATTAAAATAATTGATAAAGCTGGAATTAATAAGAGTGAAATTGAGTCAATAGGTATTGGAATACCTGGATTAGCAGATAAATACACTGGAGATGTAATAGAATGTGTTAATTTAAATTGGCATAATGTACCTTTAAAATCTATATTAGAAGAAAAAATAGGTATTCCAGTTTACATTAATAATGATGCGACGGTTGCAGCCTTAGCAGAATATGAGGCTGGTATAATGAAAGGTGTAAGGAATGGGGTATTTATAACTCTTGGAACTGGTGTTGGAGGTGGCATAATTATTGATGGTAAAGTCTATACAGGTTCTAATGGGATAGGTTCAGAAATTGGACATATGATTGTAGGAGAGAATTATTATAATTGCAATTGCGGTAGAAATGGTTGTTTAGAAACATTTTCTTCATCAACTGCATTAATTAATTATACTAAAAAATTACTTCAAGAAAATAATGAAGAATCTATTTTAAATGTATTAAGTGATGGTAACATAAATAATATTGATGGAAAAATGATTTTTGATGCAGCAAAACAGAACGATAAGTTAGCTAATAAAGCAGTTGATAGAATGGTAAAATATTTGAGTATTGGCATTATGAATATTGTTTCTATTATTGATCCTGAAATATTTGTTATAGGTGGAGGACTTTCAAAGGCTGGAACATTCTTACTTAAAAAAATTCAATCGAATGTTTTAGATAACAGATATTTTAAGAGTTTTTCAGTTGGGAAAATTACTATAGCAAAATTAGGTAATGAAGCTGGAATTATTGGCGCTGCTATGTTAGGTAAAAATAATAATATAGATTAGTATACATAAGTAATAAGAGATTGTTTTTTATAAAGCAGTCTCTTATTATTTTTTACTAACTCATAATATTTTTTTATATAAGCCGGTTTACTATCGCATTTTAGTGTTACTACCTTGTCCTTGCCATCTAGCAGAAACTGGTGACTGCATAATATGTTCTCAGCTTCAAGGAGCAACAGGATGTGATTGTGCAAATTGGAAAGGAGTCTGTATTTATCAAGAATATATTTGGAATAACAAAAAAGCTAAGTCGGGTAGAAAATACTATAAATGTTCTATTATCAGAAAAACAAACTTTAGTGAAAATACTATTATTTTAACTATAAAAGCTCCAGAAATATTAGTTAATAATTTGATTTATCCTGGAAGTTTTGTATTTCTAAAAAATCCAAATACGGATCAATTTTATTATTTCCCTATTTCAATAATGGATGCTGATATACAAAATAGTAGTTTGACATTTGCAATTGAACTCAAAGGCATAAAAACAAAAAAGGTAAATGAATTGAAAATACAGGATGAAATATTAGTTAAAGGTCCATTTTGGAACGGTGTATTAGGATTGAGGAATATAAACAATATTAAAAATAGTGTGTGTTTAACAATTGCAAGGGGAATAGGGCAAGCACCCTTAGTTCCTGTACTCAAAAAATTACACAAGAATAACAATAAAATAATTTCAATACTTGATAAAGGAAATTATAATGACAATTTTATATATGAGTATTTACTAAACTATGATTGCGAAATAATACATTGCAATACATTTGAAAATGGAAAATTAACAACTGAATTCAAAGAGTTATTAATTGATATATTGTTAAAAAATAATATTAAATTGGTTCATTGTAGTGCTGCTGATATATTAAATTATAATGTCATGAAAATAGTTGAAAATGTGAGTGAAAGCTTATATGTAGTTGATTTGAATAATATAAATGAAATTATTTCTAAAAGTAATCCGAGTATTAAATTTACTTGCTGTAATAATGCTAAAATGAGTTGTGGTGAAGGAATTTGTGGTTGTTGTACACGAAAAAATAAAGATCACAAATTGAGAAGAATGTGTAAAATGCAAACTGATCCTAAATATGTTTTAGAGGGGAGGAGATTGTTTTGAAGGTAATAATTATAGGTGGAGGTTGGTCTGGATGTGCGGCAGCAATAACGGCAAAAAAAGCAGGAGCAGAAGTTCATATTTTTGAAAAAACAGATATGCTTTTAGGTTTGGGTAATATAGGAGGTATTATGAGAAATAATGGTAGATTCACTGCGGCAGAGGAAATTAAAGCTTTGGGTGCAGGTGAACTTATTAATATTATTGATAGCATGTCACTTCATAAGAACTTAGATTTTCCAGGGCATAAACATGCATGGTTATATGATGTCAATAATATTGAACCAGTTGTGAAAAGACATTTAGAAGAAATGGATATCAAAATTCATACAGTAAAAAGAGTTGTAGATATAGAAAAGAAAAATAGAAAAATATTAGGAATTTATCTATGTGATGGTACTTATATAAAAGGGGATGTATTTATTGAGACAACTGGTTCAACTGGACCCATGGGAAACTGTTTAAGATATGGTAATGGATGTTCTATGTGTGTATTAAGATGTCCTTCATTTGGACCTAGAGTTAGCATAACTAAAAGAGCAGGACTCGAAGATATGAAAGGAGAAAGAGCTGAAGAAATTTACGGTGCATATAGTGGTTCATGTAAACTGTCAAAGGAAAGTCTATCTGAGGAAATACGAAATGAGTTAAATGAAAAGGGAGTTGTCATATTAAAGGTTCCAATAGAAGATATAGATATGGATAAGTTATCTAAAAAGGTTTGTCAGCAGTACGCATTGAAGGAATTTGCAGAAAATATAATATTACTTGATACTGGATGTGCAAAATTAATGACTAGTTATTATCCTTTGGATAAATTAAGAAAAATTAAGGGGCTAGAGAATGCAAAGTACATTGATCCTTATTCAGGTGGAAAAGGAAACTCAATAAGATATCTTTCGTGTGCTAAAAGGAATAATGATTTAAAAGTTGTGGGTATAGATAATCTTTTCTGTGCAGGTGAAAAATCAGGACTTTTCGTTGGACATACTGAAGCTATATGCACGGGTTCATTGGCAGGTCATAATGCTGTAAGGTATTTAAAAGGTATTCGAACATTAGTTCTTCCAAAGAAAACTGCAATTGGTGACATAATATCTTTTGCAAATTACAGATTCCTTAAGAAAAATGACAAGAAAAGTAGATATACTTTTTCTGGTTCAATCTATTTTGAAAGGATGAAAACGATAGGATTATATACTACTGATATAGATGAAATAAATGAAAAAATTAGCAATTTGGGATTATATGAAATATTTGATAATAAATTAATATGATGATTTAAAGTTTTAAGCAGAAGCTCTGCTGTATAAACAGAACTTCTTGCTTATTATTATTTTTTAGTATAGTGAGTATGTAGGAGTTTATGTGCTTTATCACCAAACGGTTCACCTAAAAAATCATCATATAACTGTAATATATATGGATTTTCATGAGATTTTCTTAAATTTTTATTTTTATCTTCATTGTATAGTACTTCTATTCTCTTTTTAAGAATAGAAGTATCTCCATATATATATGGCTGTCCGCCTCCACCAATACATCCACCAGGACACGCCATTATTTCAATCAAGTGATATTGAACTTCTTTATTTCTAATTGAATTTAATAATTTTCTTGCATTCCCTAATCCATTTGTTACTGCCACTTTAATTTTTGTGCCATTTATATCAAGAGAAGCTTCTTTAAAGCCATCTATTCCTCTCACAGAATGGAATTCAAGAGGAGAACTCGATTTATGTGTAAGCCATTCATAAGCTGTCCTTGTAGCAGCTTCTAACACACCACCTGAGGCACCGAATATGTCAGCCGCACCAGAAGATAATCCTAATGGGTTATCGAATTCACCCTCTTCAAGTTCACTAAAATTAATTCCTGATTCTTTTATCATCTTAGCGAGCTCTCTTGTTGAAATAACAATATCAACATCCCTAAACCCATTATATTCCATTTCAGGTCTATGAGCTTCATATTTTTTTGCTAAACAAGGCATTATTGAAACAACAACAATTTTTTTAGGATTTATACCTATTTTTTTAGCATAATATGTTTTAGCAATTGTACCAAACATTTGATGAGGAGATTTGCATGTAGATGGTATATCTAATAAATCAGGGAAATTATGTTCTATAAACTTTATCCAAGCTGGGCAACAACTAGTAAGTATAGGCAGTTTGCCACCGTTTTCTAATCTATAAATAAACTCTTTTGCCTCTTCCAGTATAGTTAAATCAGCACCAAAATTAGTATCAAATACCTTATCAAAACCAAGTTTTCTAAGTGCACTAACCATTTTACCTGTAACTGCTGTTCCAGGTTTAAAACCAAATTCTTCTCCAAGAGCAGCTCTAACAGCAGGAGCTGTTTCTACAATAACAAATTTTTCTTTATCAATAAGTGCATCAATGACATTCGGAATAAAATGAACTTCAGTAAGAGCAGCAGTAGGACAAACAGCAACACATTGACCACAAAATGTACAATTTGTTTCAGCAATAGGAAGATTAAAAGCAGGTGCAACAACTGTATTCATACCTCTATTAATTGCAGATAAGACATTACATGTTTGGACTTCATTACACATAGTTTCACATCTTCTACATAAAATACATTTATCCAAATTTCTTATTATAGAATAGCTTGAATTATCGCTTTTAAATTTAGTTCTCTTTCCTGTATATCTAATTTCTCTTATGCATAATTCCGCAGCTAGACTTTGAAGCTCACAATTCATATTTTTTTCGCATAGTAAGCACTCTTTAGGATGATTTGACAACAATAGTTCTACAATAGCTCTTCTTGCTTTAATTACTCTTATTGAATTAGTAGTAACAATCATACCTTCTGATACTGGAGTAGCACAAGCAGGTGCAAGATTTCGTCTTCCTTCAATCTCAACAACACAAACTCTACAAGAACCAGGTTCGTTTATTGTTTTATCATCATGTAGTTTAAAATGACAAAGTGTAGGTATATGAATATTTAATCTTTGTGCAGCTTTTAATATTGAAGTACCTTCTTTAACTTCTATTTTTTGTCCATTTATACTTAAGGATATCATACTAACACCTCTTTTCTCAAATACTATTTTATTATTGCATTTACAGGACATACCTCAAAGCATGAACCACACTTTATGCATCTATCTTGATCAATTATATGCTTTTCCTTTATATTACCGCTTATGCAACCTACTGGACAAATTTTTGCACATCTTGTACATCCAATACATTTATCTGTTATATAATATCTAACAAGTTCTTTACATACACCAGCAGGACATATTTTATCATTTATATGTGCCTCAAACTCATCTCTGAAGTATCTTAAATTACTCAAAACTGGGTTAGGAGATGTTTGACCTAATCCACATAATGCTGTATCCTTTATGATTTGACTTAATTCTTCCAAATCTTTTAAGTCTTGTTTAGTTCCATTACCTTTAGTGATTTTGTTCAATATCTCATATAATCTAGTATTGCCTATTCTACATGGAGTGCATTTTCCACATGACTCTTCAAGTGTGAATTCAAGATAAAACTTTGCTATATCTACCATGCAATTGTTTTTATCCATAACAATCATTCCACCTGATCCCATCATCGATCCTATCTCATTTAAGGATTCATAGTCTATAGGAGTATCTAAAAGTGATGCAGGTATACAACCACCAGAAGGTCCTCCGGTTTGCACAGCTTTAAACTCAGCTTCTCCTTTGATACCACCACCTATGTCATATATAATTTCCCTTAATGTTGTTCCCATAGGTACTTCTACTAAACCTACATTATTTATTTTGCCTGCTAAAGCAAATACTTTTGTACCTTTTGATGTCTTTGTACCAATCGATGTAAACCATTTTATACCATTATTTATAATAGCAGGAATATTAGATAATGTTTCAACATTATTTACTATTGTAGGTTTTTTCCACAAACCTTGTATAGCAGGGAAAGGTGGTTTATAGGTCGGTTCACCCCTAAATCCTTCTATTGAATGAATTAATGCTGTTTCTTCTCCACAAACAAAAGCACCTGCACCATATTTTAGATTTATGTCAAAATTGAATCCGGTTCCTAATATATTATTTCCTAAGAGCCCATATTTTCTAGCTTGTTTTATAGCAATCTGTAATCTATCTATTGCTAATGGATATTCTGCTCTTATATATATAAATCCTTGATATGCTCCAATAGCATATCCCGCAATTGCCATTGCTTCTAATACGCTATGAGGATCTCCTTCAAGTATAGATCTATCCATAAATGCACCAGGATCTCCTTCATCTGCATTGCAAATAATATATTTTTGTTTTGAGTTACTTTGCCTTGCAAATCTCCATTTCTTACCAGTAAGAAAACCTCCGCCTCCTCTTCCTCTTAAACCTGATTTATATATGTAGTCTATTACATCATCAGGTGACATTTCAGTAAGGACTTTGGATAATGCTAAATATGCTTTAGAACCAATTGCTTCATTAATACTTTCTGGATTAATTAAGCCACAATTTCTTAGTGCAATTCTAAATTGTTTTTTATAAAATGACATTTCATTTTGAGTCTTAACTTTTTGTTTTAAGGAAGGTTCTTCGTACAACAACCTTTCAACTATTTGATTCTCTTTAAGATGTTTATTAACGATTTCATGTGCATCATCTGGTTTAACTTTTATGTAAAACACATCATCAGGATAAATTTTAACTATTGGGCCTTTTTCGCAAAAACCAAAACATCCAGTTATATGAACTTTTACTTTTTCAGCTAATCTAGCTTCAATAATATTTTTATTTAACTCTTTTACAATTTCTTTACTATTGGCAGATCTACATCCTGTTCCTGCACATACTAGTACTTCTCTTTTATCAAAACCTTTTGTTTTAATAAAATTATTTTTTGATTTTGGAATTTCTCTTAATACCAAAAGTGATTTAAATCGTTCGTGAAGTTTTTTTAGTTCTCCAATAGATTGAATCTTTTCCACATATAAAACCTCCTATTCTGAAAAATTTTGCAGAATTTTATCAACCATATCAACTGTACAATGCCCATAAACTTTATCATCAATAGTTATTACTGGAGCAAGTCCACATGCACCAATACATCTTATTGTTTCTATAGTAAACTTACCATCAGGTGTTGTTTCTCCAGCTCTGATACCGAGTTTTCTTTCAAACTCATTTAATACATCGGATGAACCTTTCACAAAACAAGCTGTTCCCATACATATGCTTATAACATGTTTCCCTTTTGGTTCTGTTGTAAAATATGAATAGAAAGTAACTACTCCAAATACATTTGCAGTTGAAATATTTAGTTTTTCACCTATATATTCCTGAAGTTCACTAGGTAAATATCCAAATAGTTTTTGAGCTTTATGCAATACTGCAATTAATGAACTTTGATTTTTGGGTACAGTTTCTATAAATTCATCCAATTTTTTTAACTTTGTGTTAGATAGTTTATTTGAATGCAACTTATAATCATTCCTTTCATTAAGAATATAATCATCACCCAAACATAGTATTTCCAACTTAAATCATATTATCCATAATAAACTCATTTTTCTAAAGCAAAACATCAGGACTTCAGGTGAAGACCCTACTCCACCTGAAGCAAAAGCTTGAATCTCCCATTTATAGAAGTGGGAGTCTTATAGAATCGATAAATAATTACATAATAAAAGAACTATTTCTAAATTAATAATTTTAGAAATAGTTCTTTAAATAGAAGAAAATTAATTACATATATTTCCTAGGAAATATATGTAATTAATAAGTTTGTAATATTTTATATTATATAGATAATGTATTAAATCCTTTGCTTTATTAGAACGAATTTACTTGTTAAAAGAATTAAAGTATTGATAATAGTAACATTTAATTCTACCATTATATAGTTTTCTATTTTTATTTGACTTTTTTCCAAAACATTTTTCAAATTCATCATATGATGTAATTATGAAATATGACCACGAATTCAGTTTCTTATAAATTCTACCCATTTCAGAATAGAGTTGTCTAATAGTTTCACTTTCTTCTAATCTTTCACCATAGGGTGGATTACATATTATGAATCCATTTTTCATTTTTGTGCGTAATTCACTTAAGGGTTGTTTTTGAAAATGTATACAATCATCAACACCGGCTATTTCAGCATTTTTTCTAGCAATAGAAATAACTTTACCATCAATATCGTATCCAAATATATGTAATTCTTTTTCATAATCGATTGCTTCATAAGCTTCTTTTTTAGTATGTTTCCATGTATCTTTAGAAATAATGTCCCAATCTTCACTAATGAAATGTCTACTTAATCCAGGAGCTATATTCATTCCTAAAAGTGCTGCTTCGATTGGAATTGTACCAGAACCACAAAATGGATCGATTAATGGAGCATTAGCTTTCCAATTGCTAATCTTAATTAATGCAGCTGCTAATGTTTCCTTTAATGGAGCTTTGCTTCCTATTTCTCTATAACCTCTTTTATGAAGTGCATTTCCACTTGTATCAATTAAAATTGTTACTACATCCTTCAATATTGAAACATGAATAGGATATTTACTTCCTGTCTCTTTGAACCAATCTTTGTAATAAGTTTCTTTCATGCTTTCAACAACGGCTTTTTTTACTATTGATTGTATATCTGATAAACTAAATAACTGAGATTTAACTGATTTTGCATCTGAAACTGGAAAATTAGCATCTTCAGGAAGATAATGCGACCAAGGTAAAGCTTTTGTCTGTTGAAATAAATCTTCAAATGTTTTTGCTTTAAATTCACCTATTTTAATATAAACTCTATCTGCACATCTAAGCCATAAATTAGATAAACATATTCCTTTTTCATCTGAAATGTATGTTACTTTACCATTTTCTACTTTTAAATTATAAAAACCTAATTCTTTTAATTCCTTTGCAACTATAGATTCAATACCAAATGCTGAAGTAGCAACTAATTCGAATTTAGCCATAAATATTCCTACTTTCTATGTTTTTGATTTTATTATATAGTATTATTTTAAATAATTAAAGAAAAGAATAATGAATGATTATATATACAATAACTAGCTTAAACATAGTTATTGTATATATATATATTTATGGTTATAATTGTTTTAGATTTGTTATATTTAACTATAAAAAAGAAGGTGATTGTATGAGCGAAAGATTGCAAAAATATTTGGCTAGATGTGGTATTGCTTCAAGAAGAAAATGTGAAGATTTGATATTACAGGAAAAGGTAAAAGTAAATAATTCAATAATTACTGAATTAGGGTTTAAAGTAAATCCCAATATAGATGTAGTGAAATTTGAAAATAATATAGTTAAACCAGAGAATAATAAAATTTACATAGTTCTAAACAAGCCAATAGGATATATTTCTACTGTAAAAGATGAAAAGGGAAGAAAAACTATATTAGATTTAGTAGATATAAGAGAAAGAATTTACCCAATTGGAAGATTAGATTGTGATACTTCAGGTTTAATATTATTGACTAATGATGGAGAAATATATAATCAAATTATTCATCCTAGAAAAGCTTTGGATAAAACATATATAGCAGTTGTTAAGGGAGTAGTTGATTATAAAAAAATAAAAAAATTATGCCATGGAGTCGATATTGGAGGATATATTACAGCTCCAGCAAAAGCAGAAATATTGTCTATAAATAGTAATAATACAAAATTAAAAATTATAATTCATGAAGGTAAAAACAGACAAGTACGTAGAATGTGTGATTCAATTGGACATTCTGTAATCAATCTGAAGAGAGTTTCAATAGGTAAAATAAAATTAAATAATTTATCGTTAGGTAAATGGCGTTATTTAGATGATAATGAATTAGAATATATAAAAAATATTTAGTATAATATAAAAATTTAAAATTTGCATGAAAGGGTATTAATTATGTTTAAATATGTTTCGGATGTTAGTGATTTATCACATAATATAATTAAAAATTATTGTAGAGATTTTAATGTAGCTGTAGATGCTACACTTGGCAATGGATATGATACAGATTTTCTAAAAAAAATATTTTCAAAAGTTTATGCATTTGATATTCAGAAATGTGCAACTGAAAAATACAAAGAAAAAAATAAATGTAATAAAAACATAGTAATTATAAATGACTCCCATCATAAATTCAATGAATACATTGCAGAAAAAGTAAATTGCTTCATTTATAATCTAGGTTATTTACCTGGTGGAGATAAAAAAATAACAACAATTGCAGAAACAACAGTTAAGAGCATTAAGTATTCTTTAGAACTACTATCTAATGGAGGATTGATTACTATTTCTATTTATAATGGCCATGAGCAAGGTAAGAAAGAAAAAAATGATATATTTGAGTTGTTGAATAACTTACCTAAAAATAAATATGGTGTATTACTTCATACTTTTTATAATAGGAGTGCTGATGCACCCATACTTGCAGTAATAGAAAAAAAATAATTTTAAAAAAGTTTATGAATAAATGATTGAAAAAAATTGCAATTAATGTTAATATGAATTATATATTGCAGTATACATTCAAATGAATTATTTGTTTCATATCAAAAATTTAAAAGGAGCTTGATAGCATGAATAATAATTCAAAAGATTTAATGAGAATAATTCAACAAAAGTTTTCAAGATTGAGCAAAGGTCAAAAATTAATAGCAGAATATATTTTAAAGCATTATGATAAAGCAGCATTTATGACAGCTGCAAAGTTAGGTACTAGTGTTGGTGTAAGTGAATCTACAGTTGTAAGGTTTGCCAATGAATTGGGTTTTAGTGGATATCCCAATTTGCAAAAATCACTCCAGGAAATGATAAAAAACAAGCTTACTTCAGTACAAAGGATAGAATTATCTAATGATTATATTAGTCAAGGAAATGCACTTAGAGGTGTACTTAAAGCTGATATGGAGAATATTAGGGTAACATTAGAAAAAATAAATCACAATACTTTTGATGGGGTAGTAAATTCAATTTTTGAGGCTAGAAATATATACATAATTGGCTTAAGAAGTTCAACTGCATTAGCTGATTTTTTAGGATTCTATTTAAATCTAATACTAGATAACGTCAAAGTTGTTGGATATGGTATTAGTGATATTTTAGAACAAATGATTAATGTTAATGAAAATGATTTGGTTATAGGAATTGGTTTTCCAAGATATGCTGTAAAAACAATAGATGCATTAACATTTGCCCAGAATAGAAATGCAAAAGTAGTCGCATTGACTGATAGTTTGTTGTCTCCATTGGCCGCAAAAGCAGATTATACTTTAATTGCTCAAAGCAATATGGCATCTTTTGTTGATTCTTTAGTTGCACCTTTAAGTATCATTAATGCATTAATTATGGCTGTTGGATTAAGAGAAAAAGAAAAAATATCTAATACCTTCTCTAGGCTTGAACACATATGGGAGGAATATCAGGTTTATGATTATAAAGACAAGGAGAAAGGCAATCAATAATAGTGAAATCGTTTTGATAAAGCAAAATATCGGGACTTCAGGTGGAGACTCTACTCCACTTGAAGCAAAAAGCTTGAATATCCCACTTATAGAAGTGGAGACTTATAGAATCGATAAAGCAATGAAAAATATATAATAAA
>Ga0114934_10001033_pt1 | contig 18155 bp, 11 predicted proteins | sample 4SBtaG_2_FD_99695 | JGI IMG/M metagenome (GOLD analysis project Ga0114934, IMG submission 99695) | Deep subsurface microbial communities from Kolumbo volcano to uncover new lineages of life (NeLLi) - 4SBTROV10_white metaG | ecosystem: Environmental > Aquatic > Marine > Volcanic ...
CTGTTTTTAGGGGGAGCAGCGAAGCGTTGAGGGGGCCATTCCGAAGGAATGGGCGAAGCCTATGTTTTCCCCCTCAAGAAATTAATTTTCTCCCGAAACGAGGAGACCGAGCAGAGATAATTTAAAGAGCATCCCAGCGATAGAGGGGAAGCCCTGAGGCTTTCTTGATATTTTTGAAGAAGTAGAAGGGTAATTTAGGTCGAACAGTGCTACATCAACATCAAACTTTTAAATTTCTATGCCGTGATGATAATCCTGCAGACACCTTACATCAAACCCTCCACTTTTCATAGCTTTAATCCCATCTACAGTAGCTCTCGCTCCAGGAATAGTAGTAATAATAGGAATTCGGCGAATAGTAGCTTGCTGGCGAATTCGATACTCATCAAACTTTGGCCCTTTACCTACAGGGGTGTTAAAAATAAGGTCTATTTCACCATTCTTAATATGATCTTCAATATTGGGACGTCCCTCAGCAATTTTCTTTACCTCACTTACCTTAACTCCATTTTTCCTTAGAATATTAGCTGTTCCTGAAGTAGCTACCAGCTTGAATCCTAAATCTTGTATCTCCTTAGCAATAGGAACAATGGAGGGTTTATCCTTGTTAGCTACTGATATGAAAACAGTTCCCTTTAAGGGTAAGGGAAGATTTGCTCCCATTTGAGCTTTAGCAAAGGCAGTGCCAAAATTATTGGATATCCCCATCACTTCTCCCGTAGACCTCATCTCAGGGCCAAGAATAATATCTACCCCGGGAAATCTTACAAAAGGGAAAACAGCTTCCTTAACTGCTATATGAGAGATTTTTTTCTCCTTTGTAAAATGCAGCTCAGTTAACTTTCTTCCAATCATCACTTTGGTAGCAATTTTAGCTAAGGGAACACCAGTAGCTTTTCCCACAAAGGGAACAGTGCGAGAAGCTCTGGGGTTCACCTCTAAGATATAAATTTCATTATTTTTAATAGCACACTGGATATTTATCAGCCCTACTACTTCCAGTTCCTTAGCTATAGCATAAGTTTCTTCCCTCAGCCTCTGAACAATCTTATCTGAAAGAGTATAAGGAGGCAAACTACAGGAACTATCTCCAGAATGGACTCCTGCCTCTTCTATATGTTCCATAATCCCTCCAATTACGCATCTCTCACCATCAGATACTGCATCTATATCTACCTCAATGGCATCCTCTATGAACTTATCAATGAGTACAGGGTGAGCTGGGGAAACCTTTACTGCTGTGCGCATATACTCCTCTAAGGAGGAATCATCGTAAACTATCTCCATAGCCCTTCCTCCTAAAACATAGGATGGTCTTACCAAAACAGGATAACCAATTTTTCTGGCTATCTCTCTTGCCTCCTCAAATGATCTTCCTGTCCCATTGGAAGGCTGTAAGAGATTTAACTTTTCAATTAACTGGGAAAACTTTCCTCTGTCCTCAGCTCTATCTATACTTTCTGGAGAAGTTCCAATAATAGGGACCCCCTCTTTTTTTAAACTATTAGCTATATTTAAAGGAGTCTGCCCCCCAAACTGGACAATTACCCCTTGAGGTTTTTCTTTATCACATATATTTAGCACATCCTCCAAGGTTAAAGGCTCAAAGTAAAGTTTATCAGATGTATCGTAATCAGTGCTAACTGTTTCAGGGTTGCAGTTTACCATAATTACCTCATACCCTTCTTCTTTTAAAGCAAAAGCTGCCTGAACACAGCAATAATCAAACTCAATTCCTTGACCAATTCTATTAGGCCCTCCACCAAGAATCATTATCTTTTTTTTATTCTTCAAGATTGATACACCACCCTACCTTTAAAAATTGTCCACTTTACCTTCCCCGGCAGAATCCATCCTACAAAGGGGGAGTTTTTGCTTAAAGAGAGAAAATCCTTATCTTTTACCTCCCACTCTTCATTTAAATTAAATATAGTTAAATTAGCCAGCCCTTCCTCCCTAATTCTTCCCCTGTCTAAATTTAAAATACGAGCTGGATTTACAGTAAGCTTAGCAATACCTTGAGATAAAGTTAAAATTTCAGGTTTAACAAGCTCCTTTATCACCAGGCCTAAAGCTGTCTCTAAACCAATGATACCGAAGGGGGCTAAGGTATACTCCAGCTCTTTTTCCTCAGGAGAATGAGGAGCATGATCAGTGGCAATTACCTCAATACTACCATCCTTTAAACCTTCTTGCATAGCCTTTACATCATCTTTCTCTCTTAAAGGAGGATTTACCTTAGTATTGGTATCAAAACCTCTCACCAACTCCTCAGATAAAGTAAAATGATGAGGAGTAACCTCGCAGGTAACTTTAATTCCATTCTCTTTAGCTTCTCTAACAAGATTTAAAGAATTAACAGTTGAAATATGAGCAATGTGAAGTGAGGAGTTAGCTAACCGAGCTAAACAGATATCTCTAAATACAGCTATCTCTTCCGCTTCCCTCGGAATCCCTGGTAGACCTAAAATAGTAGAAAAAAATCCTTCATTTATTACCCCACCTTTGCTTAAATCCTCATCCTCACAGTGAGAGATGAGAGGAAGATTTAACATTTTAACATACTCTAAGGCTCTGCGCATAAGATGAGCATCCCTTACCCACTTTCCATCATCGGAAAAACTAACCGCTCCTGCTCTTTTTAATCTACCCATTTCTGAGAGAATCTTGCCTTCCTCATTTTTAGTAATAGAGGCTATAGGCAAAACTTCTACTACCCCTTCTTTTTCTGCTTTTCTTAAGATGTAGTGAACTAAAGATGGATCGTCTATAACTGGAGAAGTGTTAGGCATACAACATACAGTGGTAAATCCTCCCCTGGCAGCGGCTAAGGTTCCACTTCTGATAGTCTCCTCATCCTCCCTTCCAGGATCCCTTAAATGAGTGTGCATATCTATCAGCCCTGGGATAACTATACTGCCTGTGGCATCAATTATCTTTTTTGCTGGAAGATTAATGCTTTTACCTATCTTCACAATTTTTTCTCCCTGGATAAAAATATCCAAAACCTCATCGGTGGCACTTGCTGGATCTACCACCCTTCCCCCTTTAATCAAAAGAGACATTTTTTACCTCTGATATTTTGGGGACACAATACTTATTTCTTGATCTTTAGGAATTTATAACTTGTTGCCGAAGGGTATTCCCCGAAGATTTCCTGACCAATTACTAATCACTTATTACTAATTACAGAATTTGGTTTGAGGAGCAAAGCGACGAGTTGCTTTGCCTGTAACTGTTCAGCCGCAGATGGACGCGGATATTTCTCTTTTATTATCATACAAAGACAAAAGGCTAATGAGTAGATGCGTAAAAGCGTGACAGGCGAAAGGTTTAAGGTTAAAAAGAATTTAGTCTGTGGTTTCTTTGCATTTAAACTTATCTGTGTTTATCCGCGTAAATCCGTGGCTAAATACAATTTTTCCCGAAACGAGGAGACCGAGCAGAAATAATTTAAGGAGCATCCCAGCGATGGAGGAGAAGCCCTGAGGCTTTCTTGTTAATCTCGTTCATTTCGTTTCTCTCGTTTGTCTGGTTTATTTCGTTTGTCTGGTTTATTTCGTTTTTGACAGGTCTAAAGACCTGCTCTACTTTCATATCACTCATTACATCTCACTTCTTACGTTCCACTCTTTACCTCTTAGCTTTTTACCTTTTGCCTTTCACCCTTTGCCTTTAGCCTCTTTTACGTCTCACCTCTTACGTTTCACATCTTACCTTCTTCCTAACAACAGGTAAAGAACGGCCATCCTTACCGCTATTCCATTAGTTACTTGATTTAAAATAACGCTTCTTTCCCCATCAGCAAGAGAAACTGGAAGCTCAATCCCTCGATTTACAGGTCCGGGATGCATTACCATCGCTCCTGATTTAGCTAAGCTCAATCTTTCCTCATTTAAGGAAAAAAATTCTCTATACTCACGCAAAGAAGGGAAAAAACATTTGTTTTGTCTCTCTTTTTGAATCCTTAACATCATTACAACATCAACCCCCCTTATTGCTTCCTCAACTGAATAAAAAACTTTAACTCCCATTTTCTCAATTTGAGGAGGAATAAGGGTAGGAGGCCCACATACTCTCACCTTAGCACCTAATTTATTTAAAGCCCATATATCAGAACGGGCTACCCGAGAATGAGCTATATCTCCTATTATAACAACCTGCAAATCCTTAAATTCCCCCCTTTTTTCTCTAATAGTGTAAAGGTCAAGTAAAGCCTGAGTGGGGTGCTCATGAGAGCCATCCCCAGCATTAATTACAGACACAGGCAAATTTTTAGCTAAAATATAGGGAGCTCCTGGAGTAGGATGGCGAAGAATAAAACAGTCAACCCTCATAGCCATAATATTTTTAACTGTATCTAAAAGGCTCTCTCCTTTAACTACGCTACTCGTGGAGGAAGAAAAACTTACCACATCAGCATTAAGTCTCTTTGCCGCAAGTTCAAAGGATATTCTCGTTCGAGTGCTGGGCTCGAAAAAAAGATTTGCCACAGTTTTTCCTCTTAAAGTAGGAACTTTCTTTATAGGACGATCCAAAATTTGACGAAAGGATTTAGCTGTATTTAAAATAAAATATATTTCCTCAGGCCTAAGTTCCTCTATCCCTAAAAGGTCCTTTCGCTTAAAACTCATTCTCACCCCTTTTTAAGAGCAGCACTTCCTCTTTCCCATCTATCTCTTCTACTTTAACCTCAACCATCTCCTCAGGAGAAGTAGATACTTTTCTTCCCAGATATTGAGGCTGGATAGGAAGCTCTCTATGTCCTCTGTCTATTAGTACTGCTAACTCAATTTTTTGAGGACGCCCCAAATCTAACAAACTGTCTATAGCTGCCCTTACAGTTCTACCTGTATAGAGAACATCATCCACAAGTATTATCTGTGCATCATCAACAGGAAAAGGTATATCTGTGCCTCTTGCCACTGGTTGATAAGCTATTCGGCTAAGGTCATCTCGATAAAAGGTAATATCCATACTTCCAGTAGGGATATCCCTCCCCTTAATCTTTCCTATTATCTTACTTATTCGCTCTCCCAAGATAGTTCCTCGGCGCTGAATACCCACTATACACAGGTTCTGAACATCCTTGTTTTCCCTTAAAATATCCTCAGAAAGCTTTAAAATAACCTTTCTCATTTGCTCTTTATTCATTAACTTCATTTCTTACTTTCCTATAAAAAAACCCTCCTTGCCGAAGCAGGGAGGGTCTTTCCTGTAAAAAAATTTTCTTTTTTATTCATTATTTTTCAAGTAATTTTGATATTTTTTCTACAAAATCATTGGCTAATTTCAACCAATTCTTTATATCCTTTTAGTAACTATTTAGCCACGGATCTACACAGATAAGTTTAAATACAAAGAAACCACAGACAAATTCTTTTTAACCTTAAACCTTTCGCCTCTTACGCTTTTACGCATCCACTCATTAACTTTTTATCTTTGTATGACAATAAAAGAAAAATATCCGCGTCCATCTGTGGCTGAACAGTTACTCCTTTTTCTCAAAAGATGAAAACTCTACATAATCTCCACTCTGTCTTGTTCTGATATATCCAAATTCCAAATTTCCTGATATCTCATGCTATTACCTTCAATTTTTTATAAGTCCTCGGGGCCAGCTTAATATTTGATACTGCTCCTTCTTTATTAGCTATTGATAATGGTTAGTTTTCCTAAAATACTGGACGTAGTTTACTACACTTTAGAACTTATGTCAAATACCCTGCCACCAATATCAAGTAGATTCTTTTATCCCTTCTACTTTTCGAGTATTGCCAAAAATTACTCCACAGGGTTCACCCTATGGAATAGAGTATTTCACAGGGTGAATTAGTGGCTAAATAGTTAAGAAAAATTCCTTCTCTCTATTTCCATAATCTTGTTCACCTTTCTCTCTGAGCGTCCCCCTTGAAATTCTGAGGCAAGCCAGGCTTCTATAAGTTTTTTAGCCAACTCCGGTCCTATTATTTGACCTCCCATAGCGATGATTTGGGCATTGTTGCTTTTTCTTGACCGCTCGGCAGAGTAAATATCATGGCAGGTAGCAGCCCTTATACCCCTTACCTTATTGGCAGCTATAGCCATACCTAAACCTGTTCCACAGATAAGTATTCCTCTGTCATGTTTTCCCTGGGCTATAGAATTTGCAACTTTTTCAGCTATATCAGGATAATCTACCGGCTCCTCATTCATAGTCCCAAAATCCTCAAATTCAACTCCCTTTTCTTTTAAAAACTGGACAATTACATTTTTTAACTTTAAACCATAATGATCGCAGCCTACAGCTATACTCATCAATAAACCTCCTAAGAGAGCTCTGAAAAATCCTTTTCTTTTTGTTGCTCGGCGAGGTGTTTCCAAAAAGGTAAGCGGCGATCAAGGGCGGGTCTATGCTCTAACGCGAAAGTTTCTCCTCAGACCTTCATGTATCATGAAGGCCCAAAGCGGACAAATCTACCAAGTTACAGTATACATTATAAGAGTAGAACTTAGCCGCTGGTGGCATAGGCATCTTGCCTGTGGAAAGCACCGAGTAAAGAGCATCCTCGGAATTTTTCAGAACTCTCTCCTAATTATCTTTGAACAAAAAGAGGAGCATTTGCCGGGGTATCTAACAATCTTTTTAACTCCTCATCCAGTTTAGTTAAGGTGATAGAGAATCCACCCATCTCTAAAGAGGTAAAAAATTCCCCTATGTAAGATTTGTAGATTTTAATCTTTTTTTCTCTTAGTATCTTTATTATTTTTCTGTGAATTATGTAAAGCTCAAGCAAAGGGGTGGAACCAAGACCATCAATTAGTACACTTACCTCATTATTTTCTTTAAAAGGCAAATCCTGAAGAATTTTGCCCATAAGAATCTCGGTAATCTCATCGGCTGACTTCATCTTAGTTCTTTCCACGCCCGGCTCACCATGATGTCCAACTCCTATCTCCATCTCATTCTCACCAAGCGTAAAGGTAGGCTCTCCTCCATGGGGAAGTGAGGGCACAGCACAAGGCGAATGAGCTACTCCCATGCTTCTCGTGTTAGAGTTAACTTTCTCGGCAACCTCCTTAACTTCCTCTAAATTAGCTCCCTCTTGAGCTTTGGCTCCTATAGCTTTCCATACAATTACCTCACCAGCTACACCTCTACGATTTTCCATTTGCTCCTTTGAACCTGAACCTACATCATCGTTAATGATAACCTGCTCTACAGATATTCCTTCCTCTTTGGCCATATCAGAGGCCATATCAAAGTTCATAACATCTCCAGAATAATTCCCTAAAACGCATAGGACACCCTTACCACTATTTACTGCCTTAATGGCATCGTAGACTTGCTGAGCAGAAGGAGAAGAAAATATCTCACCTACGGCTGCCGCATCTATAAGGCCTTCCCCTACATATCCAATGAAGGCAGGTTTGTGTCCAGAGCCTCCTCCTGTAACTAATCCTACTTTACCCTTAATGGGGACATCTTTTCTTACTATTACACGAGAGGTGGAAAGCTTTTTTACTATATCAGAATGTGCAAAAAGAAAGCCTTCCAACATTTCATCTACTACTTTCTCAGGATCATTGATGAATTTTTTCAACATCTATTTTTCCTCCTTGTTATTCCAAGATACAACTACATTCTATATTTAATATTTTATTAAGTCAAGAAGAATTAACCTTGTTAATTAAATTTTAGCTAACAGAGGCCCGATGAACTCATGATAAAATATGAGGGAAAATTTTATTTTAATTAACAGCCTAGCCCGGTGGGATTAACTTTCACAATCGACAAAATGAATTCGAACCTGCCCTTAAGTTCAGATGATATCTTTTAAATCCGGAAGATTAAGATAATATCGAGAAAAGAGCAAGAATTTCCATGCAGGAATTATAAAAATTTTCCCCAAGGGAGAAACATATTCCTTCTCAAGATCGTAAGATAAAAGGTATCCCTTATTTACTTTATAGCGAGCCATAAAACTTCTTAGACCAGACATATCTTTCTTTTGGACTCTTTTTTGATATTTAACCTCAATTGGCAAAAGAGTTTTCTTTATAGGAAGAATAATATCTACTTCCTCTTTTGTGGTAGAATGATAAAAAAATCTTACCTTGAGGATAGAAATAAAGAGATTCTCCACTAATCTGCCTTTTAGCTCATCAGATGGCTCACCACTCAGGGCAAGACTAAAAGCAGGATAAGCTAAGTAATATTTCTTACGCTTTTTCTCGCTGGTAAGAAGATTAGAAGAAAAGAAATAAACTGTTCTTATCAAAAAAGACCATTTTAAATATTCAAAATAATTAGAAATAGTCCGTTGATCCTTATTTAAATCATTAGCAAGATTCTTGTACTCCACCAGCATACCAGGCTGGGAAGCTAAGATGTTGAGAATTCTGAAGATAACACCTGGCTCACGGATAGCAAACTGTTCAGGTATATCACGATAGATAACTCGTTCCAGAATACTTTCTCGGAAATAACGCCTGATTATTTCCGGGTTTTCCTCATCAATCATCTCAATATACCCGGAATTATGCAGAAAAAAATCAAACTCTCTTAGTATATCTTCCTTGAAAATATCTATTCTTTCCTTTTGATAGTTAATTTCCCGAAATTTAAGGTACTCTGGAAAATCAAGAGGGGTGATTTCAAATTCAAAACATCGACCAGCTAAGCTCTCCTTAATGCCCCTTACTAAAGTTAAACCAGCTGAGCCACTAACGCAGATTTTCAGATTAGGGTATAAATCATAAAGGATCTTTAATTTTTCTGGCCATCCTGTGTATTTTTGAATCTCATCAAAGAATAAATAGCATCGCCCTGTAGTATGTAAAAAATCTTCTTTAAGTATTTCTCTTTGATAGGTTTGTATAAGTTCATCAAAGTCTTCTACTTCTTCATCGAAAGAAAAGTACATTATTCTATAAGGAGAAACTCCCTTTTCCTCGAGAAGGTGATTAATTATCTGGTAGAAAAGAGTAGTTTTCCCCACGCGTCGAAGTCCTTTAAGAATAAGGATCTGCCTTTTTTCTAAGTAAGGTAAGATCTCTTTTAAAGCTTGACGAGGTTTACCTCTAAGAGCCGGATTTACTTTTCCATCCTGCCACCAGTGGTTAAATTTTAATATATTCAAAATTACCTCCTGACGTAACTATTTCTTAATTTTAATTACATTATAGAGTAATTATTTTATATGTCAAGAAAATGTCATGTCCGCTCTCCGGTATAACTTGCTGCCCGCTGAGTTTGTTTTCCAAAAAGATGTACTTCAATTTCCTCTTATCTTGCTTTTTAACCAATATGATTTATAATTGTAATTATTCAGCCACCAAGACACGAAGATTATACAATAATTCTCCTAATGCCATTTTTAATGATGATCTCTTCGCAACTCTTTAGCCACTAAGATAGTAAAATTATTTTGTAAATATTCAGCAAACCACGTTGTTACCTGTAGTAGCAAAGCTTGCTTTGCCTATGTTAGTCGAGCAAGCTCGACCACTACAGCCTATGCCGAGCAAGCTCGACAACTACGTTGGTAGCCAACACGGGGTTCACTGAGCTTTTACATTATTTTTATGGGTTTAAGGCTCAATTTTTTTCTTTGTGCCTTGGTGACTTAGTGGCCTGAACTGTTACTTATAATTAAACAAAAAGCTAAAAACGGAGGTAAAAAATGAGAAAGAAAATAGTTTTAATCCTATTTGTTTTATTTGCTAATCTCTTTTTCTTAAATAATGCTTCGTATTCTACAGACCAGAAGCCACAACCAGGCAGTGGGAATCAGGAACAGATAATCTCTGAACAGGATTATCTTAAAGTAATTAAGTTATCTGTTGAAAAGTACAAAAATATTTATCCACTAGACCCATTTTTGGTGTTGTCTATTATTAAAGCAGAGTCGAGTTTCAAGAAATATGAGATTTCCTCATCTGGAGCAGCAGGACCTGTCCAATTAATGCCTTTTACAGCAGAAGAGATGGGGATGAGGGTATTTTCTCCTTACTATTATCAAGTTGCCTTAGATGAAAGAGAAATATCAGCAAATTACTATAAAAAGGCAGATGAAGCGATGGGCAAGATAAATTTCAAAAACTCCTCAGAGGAAAATGAAAAACTTTCTATCCAGGTTAGGCTGAATAAAGAGATAGGAAGCTGGCATGAGGCTCAGGCAAAAAGTCTCTTACAGCGGTATAAGGAAGAATTATCATCTAAGGTTATGGGCAAAACTAATGAGGAGCTAATGGATATAGACCAACGTTTCATTGTTCCCTTAGCCATAGATGCTTGTGTGAGGATACTGGCAAATAATGCCAAAAAGCTAAACGGTGATAAAAGAGAGATTGCCTCATCTTACAATGCGGGCTTAGGTACGGTAATTAACTCAGGAGGAATACCTTTTCTTAAACAAACTGTGGTTTTCCAAAATAGAGTGATAAAGTTTTATCGGGAATACACTCAAGAAGAAGAGCCATCCTCAAGTCCTTAAACCCTTTATCAAGAAAGCCTCAGGGCTTCCCCTCCGTCGCTGGGATGCTCTTTAAATTATCTCTGCTCGGTCTTCTCGTTTCGGGAAAAATTTAAACTCGTCGCAGGGCTCCTCAAACATAAATTCTTCTTTTTCCTCAACTCGGAGACCTCGCTAAGGTAGAACATCAATGCTCCTTCGGGGAATGCCCTTCGGCAACAGGTTAAACTTATAAATTCCTAAAGATCAAGAAGAATTAACCACTGAAGACACTGAATTCACTGAAAATTTTAAGAAAATTTAGGCAAATCTCTTTTCGGGAGTGGGTTAAAATCATAAATTTTGGTATAGTTTCCTATGTAATCAAGAAAATGGGAGGCTAAAGCCTCCCCTACCCAATAAGATAAGGATCTCCTCTATGGGTGGGGGTGACTTTAGTCGCCCGATAATTTATAGTTTCCTATATAATCAAGAAAAATGAATATTTACCCTGTCAGATAGTAAGCATCTAACAGGGTTTACTAAGAAGAAAAATTTGATATTATAAAGATAACTATTTAGCCACGGAGACATCAAGATAAATGCATTGGGGGTGAATGAGTAAAATAGGGGAAAGGAAAATGAGTAGTGCAGGTCTTTAGACCTGTCAAGTAAACAAGATGAAAAGGAGAAATAAGTATTGTGTGTGTCCCCAAAATTTTTTTTGAAAAGGAGAAATAAGTATTGTGTCCCCAAAATTTATATGCGCACTCTGTGATCTCTGCGGTGAACAGTTACAATTATGGAGTAAAAAGTGTTAGATATACTAAAAAATTTAAATCCTGAGCAAAAAAAAGCAGTAACTCATGGAGAGGGACCCCTTTTAGTTGTTGCTGGAGCAGGAACTGGAAAAACTCAAGTGATAACCATCCGTATTGCTTATCTTATAGCTACAAAAAAAGCTAAGCCGGAAGAGATTCTTGCCTTAACCTTTACCGATAAGGCAGCTACAGAAATGGAAGAGAGAGTAGATATTTTAGTTCCTTATGGGTATACAGATTTCTGGATTAGCACCTTCCACTCTTTTGGAGACAGAGTTTTAAAAGAAAATGCTCTTGAGTTAGGCTTTTCTCCAGATTTCCAGGTTCTAACTCCTCCCGAACAGATTATCCTTTTTCGAGAGAATCTGTTTAAATTTCCTCTTTCCTATTATCGCCCCTTAGGAAACCCTACCCGTTACATTGAGGCTATTCTTGCTCTCATTTCCCGAGCTAAGGATGAGGACATTACCCCTGAGGAATATATAAACTATGCTCAAAAACTAAACCAAAGAGCAAAAGATAATCCTGAAGATACTGAACTTGCAGAGATATCTACAAGAGAGCTTGAAGTTGCTCAAACCTATCAAAGCTACCAGGAACTTTTAGCTCAGAAAGGTAAGGTTGATTTTGGAGATTTAATAACTCTTACCCTTAAGCTTTTTAGGAATCATCCTGCTATTTTAAAACACTACCAGAGACGTTTTCGCTATATCTTGGTTGATGAGTTTCAGGATACCAACTACAGTCAATTTCAACTGGTGAAGCTTTTAGCCAAGGACCACCAAAATATCACTGTCGTAGGGGACGATGATCAATGCCTCCCTCCAGGTACTTTGATTAAAACAAAAAATGGAGAAAAAAAGATCGAGAATATATCGGTAGGGGAAGAAGTAATTACTGCTGTAGGTAAAGGTTATACTGGTTACTCAAGGGTTAGCCGCATCTTTAAGAATAAAAAATATACCCGTTTTTTAACTTTTCAGACTGAGAAAGGACTCCAGATAACAGTTACTGATAACCACAAGATGTTTTGCTTTATCCCTCCGGTTCCCTCCGATAAGAATCTTTACTATGTTTACTTAATATGGAGAAAAGGATTGGGATGGAGATTAGGAACCACTAACGATTTAGCAGGAAGACTTAGATTAGAAAGATCGGCTGACAAGATTCTTGGACTTCGGTGTTTCTTAAAAGAGAAGGAAGCTAAATATTTTGAGACTCTCTGGTCCCTTAAATATGGCATCCCTACTGTTTGTTTTAAATCAAGAGACGGATTATTTATAGCTGATGAGTGGCTAAAAAAACTTTATGAACAACTAAACACAGAAAGAGGAGTTGAGGCTTTAGCTAAGGATTTACGGGTAGATATCAGCTCTCATCACTTTTGTTTAGATGGATTCAATCGAGGAGATAAATCTCGGATAAAGATCAATCTTGAGGTTTGTCATCGAAAATATACTGCAAAATCAAAACGTAGTAAACCTCTAAATAACCCTTCCGTTCTCCATCAGGTTTCCCTTCAAACTTCAAATGATAAGGTAATTAAAAAACTAAGAGAAGCTAATATCCCCCTAACAAAAGCAAAAAAGGGAATACGGGTTCGTATTGCCAGTGCCAGTTTAGAAAAAGTGGGAGCAATAGCCGAGCATCTTAAAAAAATAACTGGAGGTATTATAGAGAGCAAATTTTCTCTGGGGACTTTGAATGTTCAACATAAACCAGCATTAATTATACCAGCATCAAATGTTTTAGTGGGTTTTTATCTACCCATTCTGGAAGGATCAAAGGTAATTTACGATAAAGTAGTAAAGGTTAGCGAGGAGATTAAGGCCGAAACAGTTTATGATTTAGAAATAGGGAAGACTCATAACTTTATAGCCAGCGGAGTAGTAGTTCATAATTCAATTTATAAATTCCGAGGAGCAGCTATAAGTAACATTTTAGGCTTTTTAGACACTTATCCAAAAGCTACTCAGATAGTTTTAACTAAAAATTATCGCTCTCCTCAATCTATTTTAGATTCAGCTTACAGACTGATTAGTTATAATAATCCAGATCGCTTGGAGTTTAAGAACAACATTGACAAGCATCTAATTGCTGAGAAAAAAGAAGAGGGAATAATAAAGCACTTTCACTGTGACAGCCTTCTTTCCGAGGCTGAAAGGGTAGCTAATTTAATTAAAGAAAGAAGGAAAGAAAAAGGCTATTCCTGGAGTGACTTTGCCATACTGGTAAGAGCAAATAACGATGCTGATCCTTTTCTTAGAGCTTTAAATATGCAGGATATTCCCTGGAGATTTTCTGGAAATGAGGGTTTATACGATAGAGAAGAGATTCGTTTCTTAATTTCTTTCCTAAGGGTAATAGCTAATCCTGAGGATAGTGTTAGTCTTTACTATTTAGCCTCCTCTGATATTTATGAGCTCCCAGCCAAGGACCTTACTCTCTGTATGAACTATGCTACTCGCCAGAATCGCTCCCTTTTTCACATTCTTTCCCATATTTCTGAGATATCTCCCTTAGAGGAAGAAATCTGTCTGGAAAGTAAAGCTACTATTGATAAGCTATTAAAAGATATAGAAAGTTATATTAAACTTTCAACAAAGGCGCCCACAGGTGAGATTCTCTATAATTTTATCACTAAAAGTGGCTACTTGAAAAGTTTAACAAGTTCTCCCTCTTTATCCAATGAGGAGAAGGTAAGAAACATAGCTAAATTTTTTGACCTTGTGCAAAGCTCATCACATGTAATTACACATAACAGAGTTGCCCAATTTGTGAGTTACCTTGACCTTCTTATCCAGGCAGGAGATAATCCTGGTGTAGCTGAGGCTGAAATGGATACAGATGCTGTAAATGTCCTCACCATTCACAAAGCTAAGGGTCTAGAGTTTCCTGTAGTTATTATGGTTAGTCTGGTAAAAAGAAAATTCCCCAGCGATTACCACAAGGAACCTATTCCTTTACCTGAGGATTTAATTAAAGATATTCTTCCCAGTGGAGATTTTCATCTTCAGGAAGAAAGACGCTTATTTTATGTAGGTATGACCAGAGCTAAGAGGGAGCTTTATCTTACCAGCGCTAAGGATTATGGAGGTAAAAGGGAGAGAAGGGTATCTCGATTTGTTCTGGAAGCTTTGAATCTTTCTTCTAAAAAAGTTTCTTCTCGTAAAACTCCAGCTCTGGAAATTATTGAAAGGAGTGCCCCTAAAGAAAAAGGGAGGGAAGGGACTTATTTAAAAATTCCTGATGATGAGATTCTTACTTTAAGCTATTTCCAGGTAGATGATTACCTTACCTGTCCTTTAAAATATAAGTATATTCATGTGCTTAGAGTGCCTATTTTGCAACATCATGCTGTGATATACGGAAAAGCTCTTCACGATGCAGTTCAGAACTACTACAAAGTTAGACTATCTGGGAAGCAGGTAAAAATTGATGATATAATTAAAGTATTTGAAAATTCCTGGATAAATGAGGGGTTTATGAGCAAAGAACATGAACAGGAAAGGTTAGAAGAGGGTCGAGAAACACTGCGAAGTTTTTACCAAAGGGCGGAAGAAGAGAGGTTTCTTCCCACCTATGTAGAAAAAGAGTTTAACTTTATGCTGGGGAAAAACCGTATTGTTGGTAGATGGGATAGAGTAGATATTATAGATGGCGATGCCTATATTATTGATTTTAAATCATCGCGGATAGAAGATAAAAAAAGGGCTGATAAAAGAACTAAGGAGAGCCTTCAGCTCTGTATTTACGCATTAGCTTACCAGAAAATCTTTGGTAAGCTCCCAAAAAAGGTGAAGCTTTATTTTTTGGGAACAGGAGTTGTGGGAGAAGCTGAGTTAAAAGAGAAGGACCTTGATAAAACCATAGGGAAAATTCAGCAAGCATCAGTGGGAATAAGGTCCCGTTCTTATAAGGCTAAGCCAGAGTATATGTCTTGCCGCTGGTGTGCTTATCAAAAGATATGTCCTTATAAGGGAGAGAAGAATGTATTTTTGCAAGGAAAATAAATATGGAAAATTTAGTCAGGGAAAAACTAATTGTAGCTTTAGATGTAGATAAAAAGGAACAGGTAATAGATTTAGTGAATAAACTAACTAAATGGGTGGGGATGTTTAAGGTAGGAGTGAGGTTATTTTCAAGGTACGGCCCCTCAGTTATTGAGATAATTAGAAAAAGAGGAGGAAAAGTTTTCTTTGACGCAAAATTTTACGATATTCCTTCGGTGGTAGAAGAGACAGCTAAGAGTATATCTGAAATGGGAATAAGTATGGTTACTGTACATACTCTTGGAGGATACGAGATGATGGCAAGATACAAAAAAGCAGTAGAGAGGTTTAACAGAGATATTAAAGTTTTAGGAGTTACCATACTTACCTCTTTAACAAATCAAGAATTAGTGGAAATGGGAATAGGAAGAGATGTAAAGGAAGAAGTTCTCCTCTTAGCTAAATTAGCTAAAAAGGCAGAATTAGATGGAGTGGTAAGTTCTGCCTGGGAGATAGATGCATTAAGAAAAACTTTTGGGTCAGATTTTCTTTTAATTGTTCCTGGAATCAGAAGCAAGGAAAGAGTTTCAAAAATAATAAATGATGAGCAAAAAAGAACTTTAACTCCTAGAGATACTGTAAAAAAAGGTGCTGATTTTCTGGTAGTAGGACGACCTATTATTCAAGCAAAAGACCCTGTAAAAGCTGTCAGAGAAATTTTAAAAGAAATAGAAGAAGATGGTAAGTGATAAGATTAAAAAAAGGGTGGAGAAGCTAAGAGAGGAAATTCACCACCACGATTATAAGTACTATGTAGAGAACAACCCTGAAATCTCTGATTATGAGTACGATCAGCTTCTCAGAGAATTAAAACAGTTGGAAGAAAAATACCCCTCTTTAAAAAGTCCTACTTCTCCTACTCAAAGGGTTGGAGGACAACCAGTAGAAGGATTCCCTACCATTGAACATGAAATTGCTATGCTAAGTCTGGATAATACCTACTCGGAGGAAGAGGTAAGGGAATATGAGAGAAGACTTCATAGAGAACTGCCAGGGGAAGAATTTCAATGGGTGGTGGAGCTAAAAATTGATGGTGTTTCCATATCTCTTATCTACGAGGATGGAGAATTTGTTAGAGGTTCTACCCGAGGAGATGGAAGAGTGGGTGATGATATTACCCCTAATTTACGCACTATTCACACTATCCCCTTAAAATTAAGAGAAACACTTCCTGGAATAATTGAGGTAAGAGGGGAAATTTATATGACTAAATCAGGATTTAGAGAGGTTAACAGGGAAAGAGAATTAAATAAAGAACCCCTTTTTGCTAATCCCAGGAATGCTGCCGCTGGTTCTTTAAAACTACTTGATCCTCGTATTACCAGCAAGAGGCCCCTCAATAGCTTCATTTATAACTTAACTCAATCTACACAAATAAGGATGCCTCCTACCCATATGGAATGTTTAACTCGCATAAAAAAATGGGGATTCAGAATTAATCCCAACTATAAACTCTGCAGGAGCATTGAGGAAATTATCAATTATCACGATTTCTGGATGGAGAAAAAAGAGGAGCTGGATTACGATGTAGATGGAATGGTTATAAAGGTAAACTCAATAGATCAGCAAAATCGCTTAGGCTCTACTACTAAGAGCCCCCGCTGGGCTATTGCTTATAAATTTCCTGCTCAGCAGGCTACCACAAGAATTAGAAAAATCATTGTTCAAGTAGGAAGAACAGGGGCTCTTACTCCAGTAGCTATTTTTGACCCTACTTTTTTAGCTGGCACTACTATAACAAGAGCTACACTGCATAACGAGGATGAGATTAAAAGAAAAGATATAAGAGTGGGAGATACTGTAATTATTGAAAAGGGAGGAGATATAATTCCTCAGGTAGTGAAAGTGATAAAAGAGAAAAGGACAGGAAAGGAACAGATATTTTCCATCCCCAAAACCTGTCCTGTCTGTGGTGCACAGGTAGTAAGACTTCCAGGGGAGGCGGTATCCCGCTGTATAGGCTCTTCTTGCCCGGCTCAATTAAAGGAAAAAATAGCTCATTATGCTCAAAGAACAGCTATGGATATTGATGGCTTGGGAGATAAACTAATTGAGCAACTAGTAGATAAAAAAATCATCTCAGATATCTCGGATCTTTACCGATTAGACCTATCTACTTTATCTTCCTTAGAGAGAATGGGAGAAAAATCCTCTAAAAACTTGCTCGCCCAAATTGAAAGAAGCAAAAACCAATCTCTTCATAGACTAATTTTTGCCTTAGGAATAAGATATGTAGGAATAAGGGGTGCTCAGATATTAGCTGAAAAGTTCTCCTCAATAGATGATTTATTCTCTGCTCCTGCAGAGGAGCTGGAATCTATCCCAGAGATTGGTCCACGAACTGCCCGGGCTATAACTTCTTTCTTTAAAGAGAAGAGAAACCAAAAATTACTGCAGGAACTTAAAAAATTAGGAGTACAGATGGGTAAAAAAGAAAAGAAGGAGATTAAAAAAAACCCCCTTGAGGGGAAAAAATTTGTATTTACTGGTTCCTTGAGTCATTATACTCGAAGTGAGGCCCAAGGTATAGTGGAGGAATTGGGAGCCCGAGCAGTAAATAGTGTAAGTAAGAATATAGATTACGTGGTTGTAGGTAAGGAGCCTGGGTCAAAGTATGAAAAGGCTAAAAGGTTAGGGATAAAAATATTAAATGAAGAGGAATTCCATGAATTAATTGAAAAATTAAAATGAATAGTAAATATAGTGCAGACCTTCAGGTCTATCTATCTTGAGGTCTAGGAATTTATAACTTGTTGCCGAAGGGCATTCCCCGAAGGAGCATTGATGATCTACCTTAACGAGGTCTCCGAGTAGAGGAAGAAGAAAAATTTATGTTTGAGGAGCCC
>Ga0114934_10001034_pt1 | contig 18151 bp, 17 predicted proteins | sample 4SBtaG_2_FD_99695 | JGI IMG/M metagenome (GOLD analysis project Ga0114934, IMG submission 99695) | Deep subsurface microbial communities from Kolumbo volcano to uncover new lineages of life (NeLLi) - 4SBTROV10_white metaG | ecosystem: Environmental > Aquatic > Marine > Volcanic ...
GCCCGAAATAGCGCGCCCACACTTGCGCGGCCCGTCCGGTCACTGTGAGTGACCGCCCTACGATACTGACTAGAGCGCCGGCGCAACTTGAGCAGAAGGGCAGACTCGCCACCGGCGACACAGGCTCATGTTTGTTGGCCGAGCGATATAGCATCCACAAACTAAGACCGATGAAGCCCACAAAGAGTGGAAACAGATAGGCATCGTGCACTAAAAAGCCGAGGCCCACTGCGCCGACGGCGCTGAGTATGACAGGAGCACCCAGACAACACGCCGCAGCGATAGCCGCACCAAACAAACTGAAAAATTGTCCGAATTTTTCTTTCATGTCACTTTTCCTCCAATTATTCCAACACCGCCCCGCGATCGGTTTTGATAAAAAATGTTTGCCTCAAGCATTGATCGAAAGTATTGAGCTTGTTTTGCGAATCTTGTATATGGTGCTCAAGGATAGCCAGCGATTTTTCCATTTCGGTCTGATTTTCCGAGTCACTGGCGTCGAACAAAGATACTAGGTGAGAGATCGAAACACCTGCCTCTCGTGCTTTTCGTATAAAGCGTAAGCGCTCAGCTGCGGCTTCTTCATACAAATAGTAACCCGCCGAGGTCCTATCACAAGCCTCAATCAATCCCTGATCGGCATAGGTTCGGATACAATGAATGCTAACCCCCGTCTGTTCGGCCAGTTTCGAAATCGTGAACGGTTTACCATTGTGATGAGCTTTTTGCATAATAATCCTGTTTTACGATCGATCCTACCTGGATGAAGTATTAACCCGCACAGCAGGACAACTGCTTAACATCTTTTGCAAAGGTTTGGGCGCACAGTTTGAGTCCTTCCACCATGGTTAGATAAGGGAACAACTGACCGGCTAATTCATCAATAGTCATCTGGTTTCGAATCGCCAGGGCCGCTGTCTGAATCATTTCGCCCGCCTCGTTAGCCACGATCTCTGCCCCGATCAAGCGTCCGGTTCCAGCTTCCATCACCAGTTTAACGAAACCACGTGTTTCAAAATTCGCCAGCGCCCGAGGTACATTGTCCAAGGTTAAGGTACGGCTTTCGGTTTCGATCTGTTTTGCGTGAGCTTCGGACTCACTCAAACCGACGGTAGCCACCTGTGGATCGGTAAACATCACCGACGGCATGGTCGAAAGATCCAACACCTCATCGCCACCGGTCATATTCATGGCAGCCCGGGTTCCGGCCGCAGCGGCAACATACACAAATTGGGGTTGACTGGTGCAATCGCCGGATGCATAGATATGGCTGACGTTGGTGCGCATGTGATCGTCAATTTGGATGGCACCCGATCTGTCGGTTTCAACTCCGGCTGTATTCAGGGCCAATGATTCGGTGTTGGGTGGACGTCCAGTGGCAATTAAAAGATGGTCCCCCTTAATAGTCTCTTGCCGGGTGGTTAAAATGAATTTGCCAGAGAGTAATAATCGCTTCTTATATTGAACCGATTCAGCCTGGGTATGGGTGAGGATACGCATGCCTTCGGCTTCGAGCGCCTTTTGCATTTCGGCGCCGATGGCGGGGTCTTCATTGTACATTAAGGTATGACGTGCCAGCAGTGTGACTTTAGACCCAAGCCTTAAGAAGGCCTGGGCCAATTCCAACGCAACAATAGATGCACCAATGACGATTAAATGTCTTGGGAGCCGTTTAGCGACCAAGGCTTCGGTCGAGGTCCAATAAGGCGTTCCTGCAAGTCCTGGAATTGGTGGTAATGCCGGTGAAGACCCGGTGGCGATGAGAAATCGATCGGCGGTGACCTCGACATATTCGCCATGGTCTTGATCAACAATCAGGGTATGGGCGTCCAGGAACCGTGCATTGCCCTGAACAAGAGTCATATCGGTATTGGCATTAAGGATATCTTCGTACTTAGCACCACGAAGTTCATCCACCCTGGCCTGTTGTTGTTTAACCAAAGCGGAACGCTTGATCTTTGGTTTATTTTTTTTGATGCCACTAAAGGCATGGTCTTTTTGAAGCTGAGCAATATGGGCCGCCCGGATCATGATTTTAGAGGGGACACAACCAACGTTGACGCAGGTCCCTCCGATAATCGGATTTTTTTCGATGAGGGTTACGCGGGCACCACGTTCAACAGCCTTCAAGCCACAAGCAAAAGCTGCTGAGCCGCTGCCGATAATCGCAACATGGAGTTTATCGCTCCCGTTTCCAGCAACACTTAGTTGATCAACTGTCACCGGCGCCGTATCGTTAAGCGTTGTCACTTTGTAGCCCTTTCCCTCAATCTTATTGACTAAAGTATCCAGTTTTGTGTGACTCCTAACTTTTAGCTCGCCAAGGGCATCCTCGTAAGAAACCTTGATTTGTACGCCTTTTACAGCATTCAGCGTTTTTTCGATTCCGGTTGCACAACCGGAGCAGGTCATACCCTCAATTTTGAGTGATTTAGTCCACATTAAATTAACCCCTTCTGGTTATCATTCATTTACTTATTAAATTAGGCTTTAAGGGTCCCGCCCTTATGCCCTCTATTTAACCTTTTCGATCGACTTCCTATGAGATAAAACACTATTCCCACGATTATCAGCATCAACCCCAAAAAATATATCGGACTTGCTGTCATCCTTGACATCAAAGCACCCATACCGCCCAAACTTATAAATATCAAGATCAGGGGACAGGTGATAACACAGAGAACAAACGGAAAAAAAGAGGGGTCCATTGATTCCTTTGTTGCCTTATTATCGATAACCTCGACTTTATAGCCTTTATCTTCAATGCAGCCTTTCAAGGTTTCCAAACTGACATCGCTACTCACCTCCAGAACACAGAGACGTTCTTTATAGAAAACATTCAGCTCCACACCCTCGAATCGTTCCAGCGCTTTTTCTAAACAAGACGCATCATCCGGACTCGACATGCCTTCAATATTGAGATATTTCGTCCACATTTGGATCTCTCCAAAAGATAAGGTCTCAAACTATGTTCACTACCACCCGATATGTCGTCATTATTTTTTCAAAGACGACGGATAGCCAACGTTGGTGGTTGCCTGGGTTAAAGTCTCTACAGTCGCTTGATTGGGGTCAAAGGTCACAATGGCCGTTTTTGAGTCATAATCAACTTTGGCCTCGGTTACACCCTCAACTTTTTTAAGGGCTCTACCGATGGTAATTTTGCACATCGGGCAATCCATTTTTTGAACATCGAGGGTGACCGTTTGTAGCGCCGTTTGCGTATTTGCCGGTTCCAGAGCACCGACCGCGCTGAAACTCATCAAAAATATCAACGTTATTAATAATTTCATCAAATTGAATCGCATAGAAATCTCTCCTAATCTAAAAATAAAGGGGCATACCAGGGAAATGCCACTAAGCCAATTAAAAACACTGATCCGACCCAGAAAACAAGACGTTGGTTTCGTTTGACCGAAGGCGACTCACAGGCTTCACCTGTTTCACAACTTTCAGGTACCAGATACAATTTGCGGAAAGCGAGAACAATAAACACCAGCGTTGCGATGAGAAAAAATGGGCGTACCGCTTCCATAGAGGTCAGGGTACTCATCCAGGCACCTCCAATCCCTAAGGAAAGTAATACCAGGGGTCCGATACAACACGCCGAGGCACCAATCGCGGCAATCACAGCGCCAAACCCCAGCCAGCCGGGACGTTTAAAGGTTTTTTCGATATCAGTCGACATAGATTTAGTTCCTAATTTCAGTAAGTATTATTAAGCTTATTTTCCGTACCGTAGTCCAGTGTCAAGCGGAAATTTAAAAATTCTCGATCGTATACGCTATTTCACCAAGTGAGTGTTAATAGTTATATAACTAAGGCAGGATTCATTATTCGTCATCCAATCTGACTTTAGACTGAACGTTTCAGATCTCAATATCACTATCATCCATATTTTCAATGATGGGGCAATGGGACCCCAGTGGATGAGTGTCGCACCCTTTTATTAATTTGCCCAAGATTTCCCTCATCGCAACGAGATCGGCTATTTGTTCTTCAATAAACCGGCATTTTTCCACAGCCAAAGCGCGCGCATCCTCACAATGTCCATCATCGAGTTTGAGCAGTTCCTCGATTTCCCGTAACTTGAATCCCATGTTCTTGGCACGCTTGATAAAGCGAATTCTCGAAACCGTTTTATCGGAATAGTGCCGGAATCCAAACATGGGTTTCGGTGGTTCAACGATTAATCCACGTCGTTGATAGTAGCGGATGGTTTCGACATTAACGTCGGCCATTTTTGCCACTCGCCCAATCGTCATCGGAGTTGTTTCCATAACATCCACCTTTACTAAATTCAAAAATGACACTTTAAATTATAGAGTCCGTACCATGGTACGCTGTCAAATTTTTTTTGAGCCCGGTCATGGATATGTTTCCGGGCGAGAAATCTGATCCAGAAAATTAACAATACAAAAATCTAGTGGTAAGAACCTGAAAACCGTCTTTTCGTATGAAAACTCCCAAAAATTAAATCCTTGACTTCGTACCCCAGTACGGAGTGTATAAATTCCATGACCCATAATGGGGCGCTTTGAAGAGATAGCCTCATTGTTTATTTTTAAGCTGAATTTGGGAGATAAATCATGCGGGACATACACAAAAATGCAGTAAACCCGGTATTCCTAGTTTTGCTGATATTTGTCATAGTCGGTCTGCTAGCCATCCCGGGATGTACCGACGATGATAATTTAGCTAATTCCTTCTTCAATGGAAAAGACACCCTTGTGCAAGGGGAGAAACTCGCCACACGTTCCGGCTGTGCCGCATGCCACTCCTATGACGGGAAACCACGTCCCGGCCCAACCTGGCATGGGTTATACGGGAGTGAACGCCCCTTGTCTAATGGTACAACTGTAGTAGCCGATGAAAAATACCTCCGTCAAGCCATCACTGACCCGGATTCACAGTTGGCCCAGGGGTTTTCGGCGGGAATGATGCCTACTGATTACGGAACAAAATTCTCAGACGAACAAGTCGACATGTTGGTCGCGTTGATTAAAAGCATGCGGATTGAGGAAAAAACTGAAGCCAGGCAAGGCTTAAGCCACCCAATTGAAATTAATATCGATCCATCGCGGGTCGCTCATAGTCGGGCAAAATTTTTACCTTCGCCTCCCCTCGGGAAAGTCACGGTACAACTTCAGGCATCGGCTGTCGATGCGGCGGTCCCGGGGGGATTCAAATTCCACCTTGCGTCACCCAAATCAGGCCCGCCTTTTACAACAGTTTCACTGGGAAAAGGAGAGTCGATTCCGAGAGGTACGGAACTGGTCGATGGAATCGCCTTTGTTGAACCCGGCAATTTTTATAAGCTCGTAGTCGTTTACGAGAATCCGACCAATAAAGATATAAGCTTTTATGTAGGCGCGCCGTCAGTCGACCCGGAAGCTGCTTTACCCTTCGCTCGTGCCTTATGCTGGTGCGCGGCAATCCCGTTTAAGGCGCCGGCAGGTGGCGCATTCTACCGCACCATTAAGGTCGGCGTGGCCGCAAACACTCCACCCGGCGCAAAAGCCATTGTGAACTGGCCAGTGGTCAGAATTAACGAGTCAAGCTAAACCGGAGGAGACAACAATGAATTCCATAAAATTAGTCAATATCAACACGTATCTACTTCTTGTTTTGGGAATCGCTGGAATCGGATTGCAATCAACGGCAATCGCTGAAAAAGGTAAACCAATGGAACCCATGTTCAGCATTGTCCAGGATCGAACTTCCGATATTCCCGAACCGCAATCGGGTAAAGTGGCATTGCGGTTCAGTATCGTCTATTCCCCAACGCCTCTGCCCGGAGAAGGCCTTCAGTTTTACGAAACAACCGACGAAGTCAATAGTCTATGGGCGCAGGAGTCTCTGGAAGAAGGCGAAGAACTACCGATTGGTAATTTATTAAAGGGCAATCTGATTTTCCTCAAGCCCGGCGAGTCCAGGATGCTGGTGGTTGCCTACCGTAATCCGACAGACAAAGATATAGGATTTGTATCGCTACCGCATCAGGATTCACCCAACACCATCGGCCATCATGCCAAGTTAACCTGTTTTTGCATGTCAATGGTTTACCATGTACCAGCTAAGGGTTCCTGGTACCGTGTAGTGCGCATGGGTGTTAGCCCCGATACGCCGGTGGGATCTAAATTGGACGCTTTATTTACGATTCTTACCGACTCTGAAACCTTTGCACCCGCTAAAAGAATGTGACACCCATGAAAAAAGTAGCCAACTTAATTTATCTTCCTCTATGGGCCGCAATTGCTGGTGTGATTGTCTCCATGCCTGTTTACTCTGCTGATGACATTCTTAAAAAGGGTGCAAAACTTGCCACCCGCTCTGGCTGCGCTTCCTGTCATTCTTACGATGGGAAACCTCGCCCCGGACCAACTTGGCAAGGATTGTATGGGAGTGAGCGGCCTTTGTCTGATGGCACAACCGTGATGGCCGATGACAAATACCTCCGGCAAGCTATCACCGACCCCGATGCACAAGTACCTCAAGGTTTTTCGCCGGGAATGATGCCCACCGACTATGGCTCCAAATTTTCAGATGAAAAAATTAATATTCTGATTGAGTTTATCAAAAGCCTGAAATAAGCATTGCTATCAGGCAATGAGGACCCCATGAGTGACGTTTTCAACAAATTAGGGGAATTACTGCAAGACCATTGGTTTTGGCTACTCATAGGAGTTGCACTCAGTGTTTTGCTTTGGCTGGCAATACAGATTGGACGAGGCGGTAGCGTGCCGGCGCCATTGCGATGGTATGCCAAACGTCGGGCGTTACGCCGTCTGACAGTCAATATTCTAGGCGTTGCCTTGATAATATGGTTCGCCAAGACCTTCGCTCTCTGGGTTCAGCCCGCACTTACCCCGGATATGCTGTTCACACCGCCGGTGGTGGGACCCCAAGGCGTTAATGTCAGCATGGTGGAACAAAGGAGTTTGGAGGATCGCGTAACCTACACGGGAAATGTTCGACCCTACGAAGAGATAATGGTGTACTCCCGTATCGACGGTTATGTCGAAAAACTTAAAGTGTACCCAGGCGACCGGGTAAAAAAGGGAGAAGTATTAGTTTCACTGGAAACCTCGGAAATAGAACCCCGCATCAAACATACCCTTGCCGATATGACGTTCTGGAAGGGTGAATTGAAGCGCGACCACGAACTGTTTGAAACGGGTGCAATCGGTCATTCCCAGTTCGATCGATCGAGGCAACAATATGCCGTCGCCAAGGCCAGATACGAGCTTATAAAAACCCAGCGGGATTATTCCACTATTCGTGCACGAATCGATGGTTGGATTTCTGAACGCCACGTATACCCGGGAGTATACGTCAAAAAGGGTACCCCCCTGCTAAAGATCGATCAACTTGATCAGGTGCGAATCCAATGCGAAGTGGCGGAAAAAGATCTTCAGTGGATTCATCCGGGGACGACTGTCTATCTGCGTTTTCCGCAGATGGACCCGGGTCTCATAAGAAAAAATTTCGAAGATCAGGTTGTCGAACCAGACACAAACGACATTACTGATTCGGTTCCACTACTTCGCTCCCAAGTAACCGCCGTGTTTCCGGCCGTAGACCCGAAGACGCGCACGGGGACTGTCGAGATACGCCTGCCTAATCCCAGCCAAATCTTAAAAACCAACACTTACGCCGTAGCCGAACTGGTCAAGCAACGGGTAGAGCAGGCTTTGGTTGTCCCAGAGGCAGCATTGACCCCTATACCCGAATTGGGAATAGGGGTGTTTGTTGGTCCAGCGTTCTCCGAAGAAGGGCCGGCGGAACTGCGTCAGGTTAAAATCGGCCTGCGAGCTGGCCGTGAAGCTCAGATCTTGGACGGCGTGATGCCCAACGAGTTTGTGATTACCCTTGGCAACCGAATCTTGACCGACGGTCAAACCGTACGAGTGGTGCATCGCGAAGGGGGCTTGTTCTAATGAACGAATCCAAAGTGAAACGCTGGAGCCTTCCGCGTTTTGCGGTCAATCATCCCCATGTCACCATCGTGTTCGCGCTTTTGATGGTTGCATTAGGAGTCTATTCCTATCTAACCATTCCAGTAAGGATGGTACCCCGTATCCCGACGCCTAACCTTGGCGTAGTGACTCGGTTTCCAGGAATGTCCGCCGAGGATATGGAACGATATATCACTCGCCCATTGGAGAAACGCATTCAAATTGTCGGCGGCGTCAATTTTTTATTGGGAGTTTCCCAGGAGGGTTATTCTAAAATCGTTGTTTACTTTGACTATGACGTCGATCTGGCGGAGAAACAACGGGAGATGAAATCATTGTTGGATACCGTCACCAATGAATTGCCCAAAGCTGGCGCCAACACGACGGTGCCGCGCCTCATCCATGTCGACCGACAGAATGTACCCATTATCCAGTTCGCGGTGCGGCGAAAGGGTGTGGAGCGGACCGCGCTCAAAGAGATGATCAACAATCTTATTCTCACACAGTTCCAGAAAATAGACGGGGTACTGGCCGCTAGCACCTTCGGCGGACCCGATCGCCAGATCCAGATTTTGGTGGATCGTGACCGGCTGGCAGCGCACGAAATGTCCATTCTGAACCTGCGCCGCGCTATTGATAACGCCAATTTCGACCGAGGCGGTGGCCCGCTAATCGAAGGGAACTCTCGCATTGAAGTACGGATCCCGAATGAATTTAAGGAGGGTATGATTCACGAGCGTTTGGCCAAATTGCCTGTCAAAAATCACCAGGGACGGTTGGTATATTTACAAGATGTTGCCAAAATAAAAGATACTCACGCTCAACTGTACGGCGATTTCTTTTATAACGGAGAACGGGCAATTTGGTTGGGCATACAATCGGAACCGACCCGGGATTACCTCAAGGTTGCCAAAGAAGCGAAAAAGCTCGCGACTTTGCTCGAATTTGAATATCCGGGTCTAAAGTTCGATGTTGTCTTCGACAAAACCTTTTTTATTGAACTGAATGATGGTAATGCGCTTCGTTCATTTTTTATAGCGGTGGCGTTGTCGAGTTTGGTCATGTTGTTATTTTTAGGCGAATTAGGGGGTACGCTAATTGCCGCGGCTATTCTCCCGTCCGGGGTGGCTTTTGGATTTTTTCTAATCCATATGCTCGGATTTCAACGGGACTTCGGGATTATGATGGGTCTTGTATTCGTTGTCGGGAAGTTAGTCGACGATTCCGTGGTCATCGTGGAAGTCATTCGGCGCTATATCGAACGCGGGATACATCCGCGATTAGCAGCAATACGCGCGTCCGAAGAGGTCCAGGTCGCGGTGGCGGGGTCGACAATCGCCTTCGTTATTATGCTCATACCCATGACCCAGATGACCGGAGATATGGGGTCTGGGTTTCGAAGTATGACCATACCGATGATTACCAGTGTGCTAGCGTCTTTGTTCATGGCGCTCACCCTGACGCCACTGATGTCGGCCCATTTGTTCAAACCGAAACCCGGTGCAATCGAAGATGAGTATGCGCTCGACCAAATAGATATCAGCGAGTCGATGACACCCCATTACGAGGCGCCGCCGGGCGCTATCGGGCGTGTCGTATACCTTGGGTTTTTGAAATATTATTTTATGTTCGAGCGTTTCTTCGGCCGTATTATCAGCTGGGGTATCAGTTACAAATGGATTGTCGTGACGGCGACCGGTGCGCTGATCTGGATGACACTGGTTCTCTACGATACTTTGGGCCAGGAGCAAATGCCGCTTACCGATACCTCACTCATGCTCGGATACGTTCGCGCACAGCCCGGTACCAGCGCCGAACGTATGGCCGAAATTATTCCGCACATTGAGCGAATCGCTTTGGCTGAAAAAAATATCAAGGATGTCTCCGCGCTTACCGGGCAATCGCCCGTATGGGGGCAATATTTCACTGGGTACGGGGTCAATCGGGTGAATGAGGCACGGATGATTCTGAATCTAACGATTGCGCGCAAAGAGCGCGACGAGACTCTTTGGGATATCCAGGAACGGCTTGTGAGTCGGGCCAAGGCCGAATTACCGGATCTTGATGTGTTGTTTTTCCAACCCATTAATCCGACACCGGTCGCTGCCGCTCGGGCACCTGTCGAAGTACTGGTCAAAGGACCTGACCTTAATGAGGTCCATACTTATGGACGTAAGATTCTGGGCATGGCTCACAACGAATCCCGGGGCCTACATGACCCGTACCTGGACAGTTTATACGGGGTTCCCCAACTCAATGTGGAAGTCGATGAAGCGCTGAGCAAGTCTATGGGAATGACGGTTCAGGATGTGGTTGGCCAGGTTTATTACGCGATTAACGGCGGGAAAACAAATACTTTTTTTCACCCCGAACCCATGCTCTATCACAGTCGTCTGCTGTTGCGCTACCCGGGAAACCAGCGGGCGGCGACACGAGACGATCTTGGGGATCTTAAAATTACTACCCCCAATGGCCGTCAAGTGCCGGTTAAAGCAGTAGCGCGTATCCGTGAAACGCTCGGATACGACCGTATTCACAGCTATGACACCCTGTATGCCGCCAGCGTGCTTGGCTACTACAAGGAACTCGGGCTCAAGGAAACCACCATGAGTCTGATGATGCCGGCAAAGATGCAAATTACACCGCCCAAAGGCTATGCTGTGGGTCCGGCTGGACTCATGGGCACCATGCTGCAGGCTTTTAACGAACTACAATCCGGTCTCAAGGTAGCACTGATTGCTGTTTACCTTTTGCTGGTGATCGAATTTCGTTCGTTCGCTATCGGACTCGTTCTGATGCTTGCCATTCCTCTAGAAGGCGTGGGAAGTCTCGGGGCTTTATGGCTGCGCGGCATGGCGTGGTCGCCGCCGGTATTGTGGGGTATGGTGATCCTCGCTGGGATTGTATTGTCGAATTCTATCTTGATGGTGGATAAGATCGTACATTTGCGCAGTCTCGGTGTGGCACGCGAAGAGGCTGTCAGAACTGCGAGCATGCTCCGACTCCGTCCGGTTTTAATGACAGCATTGACTACAGTGATTGCTATTGTACCGGTCGCCATATATCCACCCCCCGCCACTGAACAGTTTCGAAATATCGCTACCGCTATTAGCGGTGGCCTTGTAACCTCTACCGTGATGACTCTTATCGCCATTCCGGTGGCGTACATGATCATGGACGACGTGATGTCGTGGATAACGCGTTTCTATATGGATGAACATTTTACCCTTCAGAAAACTTCATCGGGTAGTGAGGACGGATGATGCTCTAAAAAAAACGACTTCTACAATTTTCGATAACCACTAACCATACGGAGAAAAGCAATGCCTACGGTAAGATAATTGAAACCACAGAATTAAATTCCTTAAACCGATTTTTTTAGGAGTAATATTATGATGTATACACCTTTGAAGAAAACACAACTTGCCGCCATGATTCTTGCGTTTGCGTTAAGTGCAATGATCGGACCAAGCCAGGTTCAGGCTGCACCCGGAGTTGTTGTTCAAGAATCTTCCCGAAACTTTGACCAGACAATACTGAAGCTGAAACAGGGCATCTCCGCCAACATGCTGGTGCTGTTAAAAGATTTCAATCATCAGACGATGTTGAAGATGGTGGGAGTGCATGCCGACAAATCCATGGTACTGGAGGTATTCCATCCTCGCTACGGCAAAGTGATATACGCCAATGATAAATCTGCTTTTATCGTACCACCGCTACGTATCATGGTGCAGGAGGACGGTGGCAAGGTCATGGTATATTACGAGAAAGCCTCTCTGCTGCTGGCGCCCTACAAAGGCTTGAGTGATCTTGGCAAAGATTTGGATGCTATGCTGGCGAATATTGTAAATGGCGTTATCTGATAGCCGCATAGACAGCCTAATGGTGGGGCAAGATCAAAGTATCGATACAGTCGTTGTTAAAGGAAAAACTGCGCTTGTGCTCTGCGGCGGCGGAAGCCGGGGTGCCGTAGAAGTGGGTCTCTACCGGGCGCTTGTTGAGTTGGGAATCAAAATTGATTTAATCATCGGTTGCTCCGTCGGGGCAATCAATGGTGTTTTTATTGGCGCTGGAGCACCGCCAGACGAGTTGGCGGCGCTCTGGAAAGCCATTCGGAAAAAACATTTATTCGGCTACAACCACAAGTTTTTTTTCACACCTTTTAGCTCTGATGGGCTGTTGAAAAACACACGTATACACAAACTATTTATAGAACGCCTACCGGTGCACCGATTTGAAGATCTTGAAACGCCCTTGATAATCAATGGCACCAACTTACAAACTGGGGAGCCGGTTTATTTCGAAACCGGTGATCTTGTCCTTCCGCTTTTGGCGAGCTGTGCCTTACCAGGCCTACTACCGCCGATGAACATCGACGGCTGTCAGATCATTGACGGCGGTTTTTCAAATAATGTCCCGTTGGATGCAGCGATAGCTCGAGGTGCTGATACGGTGATCTGTATGCTGTGCCAATGCTGCAGTGAAAATCCTTATCCGGTACAAGGTTGGATGAAAATGATTATCGCCAGTCTCAGCATAGCAATGCACCGCAAATATCAGGCGGACCTCCTGCATTTCAGCAATCGTGCGCGGCTTGTCATAATGGAACCCCATACAGAACTGGAGGCTGGTATGGATGTCGGTTTGCTTGATTTCAGCCATACCGAAGAACTCATCGAGCTGGGCTATCAACATGCTATGAAAAACTTACAGAACCCGGAAAATAAGGTGTGTTGTCACACGGGAATTGGAAACAAATAGTCCTCTATTTTATTTGACCTTATTTCCAGTCTCCTAATATCACGCCTTGAAATGGAACGGTGATGCTATCCACCTTGGCCGTACATCGCATTCCGTGGTTTACTCGATTACTGCTAACCTGTGCCGCCTTTTCCGGCGCTGCGGCACTTGTCTATCAAGTCGTTTGGAACCGTCATTTCCTACTTCTTTTTGGTTCGACCACGGCGGCAACCACGGCTGTCATTGCTGCTTTCATGGGGGGCATGGCATTGGGCGCATTTTGGTTGGGCCGTTACACTTATCGGCTTTCGGCACCGCTTTTAGTCTACGCCGGACTGGAACTCGCGGTTGCGCTCTATGCGTTATTTTTCCCTGGATTGCTGGCTATAGCAGAATTGCTGTATGCCGGTGTGTGGCTGCTTATAGAAGATCGCCCCCTATTAATTAATGGCTTGCGTCTTGGATTGGGTTTAGTCATGTTGCTGCCGCCCACAATTGCTCTAGGGGCTTCATTACCGTTGCTAGTACGTATTTTGGTGGCGAGTGTACAAGATCGAAATAGAATGGTCGCTTGGATTTATGGGGTCAATGCTGGAGGCGGTGCGTTTGGCGCTTTTACCGCCGGTTTGCTCCTCATCCCTCGCGTGGGAGTCACCACAACCTATCAAATAGGTATTGGACTCAGCTTGATCGCGGCTATAGCCGCTGTGGTGTTATGGCGATGGTTAAAGACAAAGAAATCCATGACGCAAAGTCAACACTCTGATACATCTCGTTTTATCTCATCATCAGCCACCCCGTGGGATCGTCTACTCCCTCTGATGTTGTTTTTATCAGGTTTTGCCGCGATGGGCTATGAAGTCATCTGGACACGGCTCCTGGTGCTGGTGACCGGATCTTCGACCTATGCGTTTACACTGATGTTGGGTTTGTATATTGTCGGTCTGTCGATAGGTAGCCTTTGGATTGCTAGGAAAGTAAGCAGTTTACGGTCGCCGGCATTGGTTTTTGCACACCTGCAGTTTGGGGTAGCTCTTACTTCGGCCGGAGGGTTATGGCTTTTCGGTGAGTTACCCCCTATTTTGTTATCCTGGTATCGGGATTGGGGTATTTCCTTTCTCAGCAGTATGTTAGTCAATACCTTCACTGCTTCCTTGATTATCCTACCCCCCACTCTGCTGCTTGGTGCGGCATTTCCAGTTGCCGTGCGTATGGTGGATCGTAATGAATTCACAGCCGCATCGGATGTCGGCCGAACCTATGGTTGGATGACGGCAGGCAACGTTGTCGGCGCTCTGGCTGCCGGCGGAGGAATGATTGCCGTCTTGGGTCTCCAGAGATCATTAATCATTCTGGCGGCAGTTAGTGTGGTAGCGGGGTTAATGTCGGCCATTATGATCAAAGGCGGAGGATATATCCGTCGGTTAACCGTTACTGCTAGCCTATTAGCAATCGTCTTTGGATTACGGTATCCACCACAGTGGGATCCTATCATGATGACCAGTGGGGTATACAAGGAAGCGCCCCTCTATCTCGGCCTCGCGGATGAGGAACGTTTAGGAAATTTATTCTCAGCTTACCAGCTACTCTTCTACAAAGAGGGCAACCAATCAACCGTTTCCGTCGTTGAACGACCGACCTTGAAACGGATACCCCATCGAATATTGGCAATCGATGGCAAGGTGGATGCTTCGACGGGCATGGATATGAGTACTCAGGTACTTTCGGGTCATTTACCTTTGATGTTTCATCCCTCTCCCCGGCGCGTATTCATCATTGGGCTAGCCAGTGGGGTAACAGCGGGATCTATCGCGACTCGCGCCAGCGTAGACTCGATAACCGTGGCTGAAATCGAGCCCGCGGTTGTCGAAGGCGCACGAGCCTTTGACGCATTCAATCACCAAGTGCTGTCCGATCACCGGTTGCAATTGGTATTGGATGACGGTCGTCATGCCCTCGGATTAACTCACGAACGCTTTGACATCATCATCTCCGAACCCTCCAATCCATGGATGAGCGGTCCAGCCCGTTTATTCACCCAGGAGTTTTTCCAGCAGGTCGAGAATCATCTGGACAGAAATGGCCTATTCGTCCAATGGGTCCCACTTTACGGCTTACCGACAGCGCTGTTGAAGGCCGAGGTTCGGACCTTTCTTAAGGTGTTTTCCCACGCGGCCCTGTTTCAGGTTTCAAAAGGAGACCTGTTGTTAGTGGGCAGTCGGTTACCGATACATCCTCGATACGAACAGACGTGGCCGGCTGCCGTAACGGCCGACCTATTTCGGATTGGATCCGGCCAATATGAATTGTTATCCAGATTTATCACTGGAACAAAAGGGCTATCATCCTGGACCGGTCAGGGACCTGTCAACACAGATGACAATGCTTTGTTGGAATTTGGCGCCCCACACTTCCTACTGGCTGACACTTTGAAGGATAATATTGCTGCTCTGAACGATGCGCCGTGGCGCTGGGATCTGGAGATGTGGATAGAAAGAATTCTTCAAACTCCGAATGCTAATAAGATTATCGATCACTTATCGCGTGCCTATCTGGCGAAAGGAAAATTTGAACATGCGGATTTTCTGGCACGGAAGTTAACAGATGGAAGAAATGACCTGCTCGGAATGCTTGCAGCCGCTCAAGGCGACTCAGAGAACGCCCAGTTGTACTGGCAGCAATCCGGTACACCGGAGTCTTTGCTGCGCCTGGCGGAAACTGAGTTGGCGGCCGGCAAACCCCAACGAGCCATGATGTATCTAAAAACGGTGGCCGTAACGAATCGTACGCAGCATTTTCATTATTTACAAGCTCTTGCATACATTGCTAGCGATAATGATGACGCGGCTTTTCGATCAATAGCGCTGATTCAGTCAGACGAAAATTTCGTTTGGCAATTGCTTGTTCCATATCTGAAGTCGGTATTGAATCGGCGTATGAGGTCATCGCAAGCCACAATGGAGGCACAAAAAGTATTTCAAAATGCACTCGATAGTTTGCGCCGGCGGTTGGAACATGACGAGGGTCAGAGCATAATGAACCAATTGTTAAAAGAGGTTGAGCGATTAGAACCGCCAATGTTATCGCAGTCGGAGCATGAAGCGTTGCAGGATACGATTACTACCCACCTGGTGGCTCCTTTGCCACATTACTACCGAGGCGTTAGTCTGTTATGGACAGGATATCAAAAAGCGGCAGCATCAGCCTTTGACGATTATCTTAATCAATTGCCGGAAAACAGCAGGCCATCCTTTGCGACAACCTTGCTGGAACGGGCAAATTCACTGGCCAGCCGTCATCAGAGAGAATATTAATATGGGATTATTTTGAATAAGTAGAGTCGAGCGAAGTAAAAAAAACCAGCCGGGCTATCCAGATATAGCTCAATAGCAGCCTCTTCCAATGTGAAATGAGCCTGAAGAGATGGGGATTTCACATTGGAAGAGGCTGAGTTTGGCAGACTTCAAAACAATGTGCCACAATACGGAAATATGGCATAAATATATTAATGTGGTGAAAACAACCTCTAACGAAGTGCAACTCGGAGCACAAGGGCGTTTGGTGATCCCCTCCGCATTGCGGAAATCGCTGAATTTGAAGCCTGGTGACAAGCTTATTGCCCACCAGGTGGGCGAAAGCCTGGTGCTGGAGCGACGTGAGGCCATCGAGAAACGGCTATGGGCACTGTTGTCACACATCCCAAAAGAGGTCAGCTTGGCGGATGAACTAATCGCGGAACGACGCAAGGAAGCCCAACGTGAAAATGAAAAATGAATCCAGTACTTGATGCTTCTGCATTGCTTGCGTATCTCCACCAGGAACCTGGGTGGGAAGAGGTTCATAGGATAATCGGTGAAAGCTGGATTGGCGCCGTGAACTGGTGCGAAGTCGTCCAGAAATTAAAGCGAAAAGGGTTGGTTGTGGAGAAGGTACGAAGCTTACTTGATGAGCTTGGCCTGGTGATTGCGCCTTTTTCCGTGGAACAAGCCGAGCTTGCAGCCCATCTTTGGGAAAAAACACGACAGCATGGACTCTCCCTGGCAGATCGAGCCTGTCTGGCTCTTGCCATGGAACGGCAAGCACGCGTACTGACAGCCGACCGAGTCTGGATCGAGCTGGAGTTGGATATCGAGATTCGGTTGGTACGCTAAAGAAGAAAGATAATGGCTTACCTTGTTATTGTTAAAGATACAAAAGCTGACTCTCCCTGAGGCCATGCGACCAGCTCAGGTCGAGTTTCTGATAAATTGTCATCAGTCGATCAATTTTTCCGGCCATACGAGGGAAACGACGATTGAAGTGTTTAACGGTAACGACCCACTGACCAGGATTCACTTGAAGACGGCGAAGAATCGGGGGTAAATGTTCAGGAATCGCGCCCCGTTTACCGTTGATGATCGCTCGACCTGTCCAATCTACGAGGTCTAGATAATCGTTTAACGAATACGCAATACCTTTCGGTTGATCGATGTGTTCGTCACCGATGAAGTCCAACAAGGGTTTAGGCGGGCAATCATGAGTATTCTCAGGAATTTTGTTAGTTTGTTCAATACATTGTGGTTTATCTGGTAGTGGTGGTGGATTGCCTGATTGTGATATCATTTCCTCACTTACATGATAATTCGAAATGCGCTCCTGAATCGCTGTATAGTCAGAGGATTCAGGCGTATTCGCCAACCCGGCCCGAACCGGGTTTAAATCCACATAAGTCATACACGCCAGCACCGCGACCTCATCGAGCAATGCCTGTGACTTGAATCGGCCCTCCCAAAAGCGCCCCTTACATCCGTCCTCCTTATTGGCCATCCGCGCAATATATTCGTTGAGACAACGCATAAACCAACTGATTTCAGTCAAGCGATTACACCACTCCTCCGCAATCTCCCGCACCTTATCGATCTCCGCATCGGTCATACTTCCACGGTCAGTAGATAGGTAGCGGGTCACCAAATAGTTACCCGAAAATAAGGTATTCCATCGCAGCAAAACAGCCTCGACCGACAAGCCTCTGGCTTCTTCTTCATCGACTCGAAGTACAATGTGGTAATGGTTGTCCATGACCGCATAGGCGCAAATGTCCATGCAAAACACCGAGGCGAGTTGTTTCATTCGATCCACAATCCATCCCTTACGATGTTCGAAATTCTCCCCCGTCTCCTTATCCACACCACACAAAAATGTTCTGCGTACACAACGGGCGTAGCAATGATAAAACGGGGTATCCTCGAGACTTATTTGTTCGAAACGGGCTTTGGTCATGGGTTGATAACGATAGTTTATTTTGTGGGATGCAGTTTAGCAAAATCGGTTATTGGGGTCAATATATATGGGTGTCCTTTTAATTCGTCCCTTTTAATTCGTCCCTTTTAATTCGTCCCTTTTAATTCGTCCCTTTTAATTCGTCCCTTTTAATTCGTCCCTTTTAATTCGTCCCTTTTAATTCGTCCCTTTTA
>Ga0114934_10001035_pt1 | contig 18149 bp, 12 predicted proteins | sample 4SBtaG_2_FD_99695 | JGI IMG/M metagenome (GOLD analysis project Ga0114934, IMG submission 99695) | Deep subsurface microbial communities from Kolumbo volcano to uncover new lineages of life (NeLLi) - 4SBTROV10_white metaG | ecosystem: Environmental > Aquatic > Marine > Volcanic ...
AAGAAACGCCATCCGGCAGAAAAGCAAGGGCCGGTATTCATGGCTGTTGCGGAGCATGTTGGGTACATGAAGAAAGGGAAATCAGAAGTACCTGATCCTGCTGGGAACGACCTTCATAAAATTGCGCGAGAATATGAGGTCCAATCATGAAAGAATGCGCAATTACCTGGGTGGAGCCTGAAAATCTGTCTAACCGTTTAGATGCTGAATATTACAGGCCTAAGGTATTGGAAGTTTTAAGGCATCTGAAAACTGGATGTGACCATAAACTGTTTCATTTAAAATCTCTGGCTGATTGTTCATATCGGATAATGGATTTTCAGGCATTTTCGATTTATAACGAAGTACGATTTTATGAAAAAGGGCATCCTGATCATATCCCATTTCTTAGGGTACAGGACCTAAGAGAATGTGGGGTTGATCTTTCGCGAATAATTTACACTGATATTGAATCGCATCGTAAGATGCAAAAATCAACTGTTAAGCCCGGTGACATACTTTTATCAATTATTGGATCTCTCGGTATTGCATCAATTTATCCTGCACATTTGCAAGAGTGTAATTCCAACCAGTGTATTGCCAAAATCACTCTTAAGCCTGATGTAAATAAATACTATGTTGCTGCTGCCCTTAATACATCATTAATAAGGTTGCTCATTCACAGAGAGGCTACAGGAACAATTCAGCGCGGATTGACGCTAGGTGGTACAAGGAAATTCAAAATCCCCATCCCCGACCGACGTATCCAGGATTACATCGGAGCGAAGGTCGAATTGGCCGAACGCTGCCGGGCAGAGGCGGCGACAATTGAAAAATACTGTCTAGAATTGTTTGCTGAAGGACTTGGAGAAGAGCCGGATTCATGGCTATCTCAGGATGATTCCAATGGTATTTTTAATGCTGGTGGATTTGCAATCAGCATATCTCCTGATCTCATTCGTGGCCGACTGGACCCCGTTGGCTACCACCCCGAGCTTCTTTTTATACAACGCAAGGCTCGCAAACAGCGGAAAATTTTCAATCCACTTGCTAAGTTGGCCTCTTTTGAAACGGCTAACCGGCCAAGAATTAATTCGGAGGCAAATGCTTTTATAAGTGTTCTTCATGTGGATGAAAAAGGATTCGTTGATATATCAGCAGCCATAGCCTATCGCCCTGAGAGTTCGGGGCGTGTGTGTAAAGATGGTGATCTATTGGTCTCGTGCATCAATCCTTCTGCAAATCGAATAGCAGTATGTGAGGGCCTCCCCAGCAAGGCTGGGTGCTCTCCCGAATTTGCAATTCTCAATACAAAGGGAGTTAATACTCATTACTTAGCATTCATAATGCGCACAGATATTGTTCGAAGACAGTTGATCCACCTTGGACGCGGCACATCTAGTTCGCGAAGAAGAATCGACGAAGAGGAACTTCTCGACTTAGAGATACCTGTTATTCAGTCCGCAGACGAAATTGGGAATAACATTAAGAAACGACAATTGTTAGCTGAGCGCGCACTACTTCTTGTGGGCGAAGCCAAATCCGATGTTGAAGCCCTGATCGAAGGCACCCTCGATACCAATGCCATCCTGTCGGGCAAGCTCAAACCGCCGACATGGGAAACCATTAATGAATCATTAGGGAGCGTAACTGATGAAGACGAGCCGTAACTCATGAAACCAACTAAAAACACAAATAAGCTCTTCGACCGGGTGACGGCGATTCTGGAGCAGGCCCGCTCCAACGTGGTCCGTTCGGTGAACAGCCAGATGGTGATCGCCTACTGGCTGATCGGCTGCGAAATCGTGGAAGAAGAACAACACGGCAAGGCCCAGGCGGACTACGGCGACTACATCATCCGCGATCTGTCCAGGCGCCTGAGCAAACATTATGGAAAGGGGTTCTCGGTAACCAATCTGAAATATTTCCGGCAGTTCTACCTGGCATACCGCGACCGGATTCCCCAAACCGGTCACGCAGCGCGTGGCCGATTGCCGATGCCGGCGGAGAAGAACGGTCACGCAGCGCGTGACCCATTCGATCCCAATCTTTCCTGGACCCATTACCGACTGCTGCTCAAGGTGGAAAACGAGCAGGCCCGCGCCTTCTATGAGATAGAGGCTGCTAAAAACCGGTGGTCCTCCCGCCAGCTGGAGCGTCAGATCAACAGCCTGCTGTTTGAGCGACTTTTAAAGAGTACAGACAAGGAAGGCATCCTTGATCTGGCCAAACAGGGGCACGTGGTTGAAAAACCGGTGGATGCCATCAAGGACCCTTATGTTTTGGAATTTCTCGATTTACCCGAATCTCCAAGGCTAACTGAAACCGACCTGGAAGCGGCCCTGATCTCCCATTTGCAAGATTTTCTGCTGGAGCTGGGAACCGGCTTCGCATTTGTAGGCCGCCAGAAGCGGCTTACCCTGGATGGTGATCATTTCTACCCGGATCTCGTCTTCTATCACATCAAGCTGAAATGTTACGTCGTCATCGACCTGAAGGTGGCCAAGCTCACCCATGAGGACCTCGGGCAGATGCAAATGTATGTCCATTATTTCGACCGGGAAATTCGTTCACCTGAAGAAAACCCGACCATCGGCTTGATCCTGTGTACGGACAAAAACGAGGCGATGGTGCGGTATGTGTTGGATGAAGAGAACCGGCAGATCTTTGCCAGTCGCTACAAGCTGGAACTACCGGATGAAGCGAAACTGGCCGCCGAACTCAAGCGGGAAATGAAGCGCCTGGCCGCTGCCGGGGATGACATGGATATGAAGGAAGAATGAACCCCATGACCGGTTTGCCCAAGAATCCCAAAACAGCTACCGATCTGATCGCCCACCTTGCTACCTGGGGCGAAGTGGCTGCATGTGAAATAGCGGCCTTTTCTAGTGGTAGGGAGTGGTTGTCTCAGTTGGTGCAGGCCGGGATCGTTGAGGAGGTTCGGCAGGAAAACGGTTACGTCAAAGCCTGGGCATTAACGCCGAAGGGTTTTGGGCTATTGGACGCTGGTGCGGAACGGGCGTTGAAGCTGGCTTTGTTTCAGGTCCCGGACTACCGGCGCTATCTTGTCAGTATCTTGGCCGAGGGATTAGCTCTGGCCGCTAAAGCGGACATGCGCGAGCAGTTGGAAACCTGGACCGGCAGCGTTCTTTTGCCCCTGCTGGACGAAATAAACCAGGTGTTTGATGTTATTGAGGCAGAAGGCCGTTTGATAGATGAGACTACCAACACGATCTCTCGGCGGTGCGCGCAACTAACCGAACGAGGTCGCGACTGGAGCGATTGGGACCAGTTTCTCATGGGCCGCTCTGGCCGGCCCCAGGACCTGTTTGATTTCGCCCTTAATCGATTCGCACCTCTGGCCGTCTTGCCGGAGAACCCCGATGTTGATCGAGCACCTGCGTGCTTACGTTCGTTACCTTTGAATTCCGATGAAGGCTTCGATTTGTCGCAGCCCTTAAGGCCAGCTCCATGGAACATTCGCCGGCAACGGGTGTGGTGCGGTGTTGCTCTTTTCGACGAGCATGGTCAGGTCCTCGGCAACGTGGAACCCAAGGCCGCTCTCCGCCAAACCCTGCAAGACGCGTTGATTGAGCAGCCCTTTTACAAGGCGGTGATACATCTGGCAATAAGCGCCTGGCGCTCTCAGGCGACTACCGCGCCGTCACTTGAGCTCTATCCTCCTCCTGACGCACCGCTGGCTGATGTCTCAGTGCTCTTTGATGGACGGGAGGTCGGCAAACTGACCGATTTGCTTGCCTGTCTTGTGGGCGTGCAGGGATTTCGTGTCTGCGGGCTTGACGGAGAACGGATAGCTCCGGATCTGATGGAAAATTTGCTCCATAACCTGCTCACACTCGAAGTGTTATGCCAGACGGACGACTCCCTGGCGTTGCATCCTGATTTTCAATCGAGCCTCATGGCCAGTCGTCTGCGGACGGTGTTTCGCCCAGGCAAGGTTCTGCAAGAACGGATGGTTAGCTGGCTCGCAAACAGGAATATGAAAACAGGAATGGGCTGATGGCAAGAACAACAAAAGATACGGCCAAGGTCTGGATAGTTGAAGCTCTGAAAGAGCTGGGCGGTTACGTTGAGTTTGATGAGTTGGTGCGTCATCTGGAAAAAACAAAAGAGCGTGAACTGATAGCAGAGGATTATTTGCCCCAAAGAGGCCATCCTAAAGACACGCAGTTCAAATACATTTGCCGATGGGCTGTCACTGCATTAAGAGGAGATGGCGTATTGAAACGAGGTTCTCCCCGGGGCTGGGTGGAATTTGAAACGCGACTGGATACGGACAAGTATCTTGCCGATTCCGAAAAACAGGTTAGCGCACAACGAAAAACAAAAAAAGCAAATTCTATTCAATCTACTTTCGTTGGTTCGAAGCCCGATGAATGGATAATTACCTTGTCCGGGGAGAGAATAAGGCCTGCTACATGGCGTGAGCTGCTGATAGCGGTTGCTCAATGGATTGGGGCGGAACAGCTTAAACCTTTACTTAACCGTAAACGGGGCAAGTGGCCGATCATTGTAGATGATGGTGGTTCTGCACCAAAAAAGTATGCAGAAGTTCCAAATACTCCATACCAGGTCTATGTATGGGCCAACGCTGATTTGATAGTACGTTTGGCACACTATCTTCTGTCTGAAAGCGGCAATGATCCTGACATTTTGCAACTCAGGCCTATAGATTCTCAAGACAATACCCCGAAAGGTATTACTGAGAGAGGAACAGTTATCCGACAGAAAAGTAGGCTCACAACTGTTGAACGGCATCGGCTATTACTGGAACACCTTTCACGATATGGCGAACTGACACAAAGTGAACAAGAACGGCTTGCCCTCATGCCCGAAGATGTGAGGGCCTGGCTAGATGCGTTGCTTGTCGCACGCCCGCACGCGTTGGTTGTCTCGCCTCTATTCCTCTGGGCGGCAGAAGGCGATCCTGACCCGGTACGTTTTACGACGCGCCTTGCCATACGGATGACAGGCGACTACTTGGATAGGGCTTTAAGCAAGCCAATAGCCAGTTTGGAGGAATACACATGGGAGCATTTTGGTCATTGGCATTTGCCACAACCCCATCCAGGAGAGGTTAAGTGGCATGGCTACCTCAGCGTGCCAGCAACTGAACCGGCCGACCGTTCCGCTTCGGAAAAACTCGATCTCTTTGCTCATCTTCCTTCGGACACCATCAGCGAACTTGTCCGTGATACAAGTTTCCTGAGTGTACAGCAGGAATGGAGTGCCAAAGCCGCGACCAAGGGAGATCTCGGACCGCTCTCCCGTCAGATGAAGCTTGGTATTAGACGCCCGTTGTTTCTCTCTCAATTCGAAATCTCCGTGGGCGAGACCGATGGCATTGGTTTAAAAGATCTGCCCGAGTCGGAGGCACTCATACGGTCTTATGTTGTGGCGGGATTGTCTCTTGGCACCTTTGATGAGTGGCGACAGAATCTCCGCTTGTCCAGGGACGATACTGCGGAGCGTCTGCTTGGGCATCCGTTGTATGCGGCCATTGTGCAATTTGAAGTACAACGGATGACTGCCAGCCTGTCAGGTGAAATCGCGGCCAGTCTGCAATGGGATAATAGCGGTAATTGCAGGCTCATGATCAATGGTAACAGCAACACGCCGTTGTGGCTTGCCTTCCGAACCTTGCTTGAGGACTTGGGTTTTTGGCCGGCGACCACTTCTCTCAATGATGCTGCATGGGATGCGGCGATTCGTTGTGCACTATCCAACCTCGAGATCCTGGGTGTTTTGGAGCAGGCGGGTGATGGGCTACGGCTTTCCAATCACTTCGCCTCTAAGATTAAAGCCCACCCCGGTCATCCCCAGAATCGTGGCGAGAAGTCCTACCGTGTCAAACTGGTTCAGTATCTGAAAAAGACATCGGGAGGCACGCCATGACCAAGGGATTGTTGAGAATTGCATTGCCAAAGTTGTTTCTATGGAGCGAACCTACCAGGTTTCAGGAGTACCCGGCTGCCATCGCCCGCGCCGAAGCTGGGCGTGTCTATTCCCGGTTGGAGGTTGAGCGTGAGCTGTTCGATATCCTCCCGACTTTGGAATACAAGGGCGGGATACCTCGCGGTCGTCGTACTGACGGCATCGTAAACACCTATGGACTCGAACCTAGTGGTGCGCGCTACCGCATCAACGGCATCAATCTCTTGAACAGGGAAGGTGGCAAGCTCACCCCGACAAACGAAGGCTTGGAGCTCGGCAAGCTGTACAGGAACGCTCCGGATGGACCGGAATGGCCGATTGCTCTCGCCCGGCAACTGCTGCTAAGAGAACCTCGAACACGCCTTCTGATTAGATTGATGCTGCAAGGTTCACAATTGGAAGTCACGGTTTCCGGGGTTTCTCCAACGGGACAACTGGCACTCATTCATCCAGATGGAAGCAGGGCCGTTATTTCTCAGAGAAATTGCTCGTGGTTCAATGAGCTCCTGTTTCTAAATGCAGAGATGGCTCTTGGTCCCTATTGGCGTCGCGACCTCGATAAACTTAATGTTCATGGTTCTATTTGCTGGGAAGGTGTTCAAGGCAAACAGCCTTCAACTAATGATCTGCCAACAGCCTTAAAGAAGGCACTGGCCCTGTTTTTTCACATCGAGCTTTTGTCGGATGTGGGAGGATTGTGGGAACTGGACGGGAAACACCTGCGAGACCTTCTTGGTGATGAAGTAGCGGACAGTTTCGGAATCGAAAGGACAGAAGCATCCGTTTTTATGACCGATGACGAAGTCTTCGCAAAGGCATTGGCCGATACAATCGATTCTGATGGATTTGTTATTGTGAGTCGTCTGGCCGATCAATTCGGCCAATTTCTGAATATTCCACCCCAAGACCGCGCAGCTGTCCTAGACAGTTTCGTGCGCAACGCGATGTATCATGAAAGGCTGCGTTTGCTTGAACACCATCCTGGCCAACCGAGGATGGGCAGAGGTCTATTCGGCGATAACGACAGCCGCAGGGTACGACTCGATTTCAATCCTGGTATTGACCATGACTTGAAACAAAGCGCTCCGGGGGCTCCCGGAGCAGTAACAGACAAAGACGCCGGAGGAAAACAATGACGATTTCAAAGCCTTGGGCTGCAAAAGGTGTTGCACTCTATCCGCCCAGCTTCTGCATGGTCGGACAAAATCAGGTATTCAATGCATTGCATCAATTCCGCCGCTCATTCTGGGATGGGGATAGCCGTGATATAGCCGGGTTTTTCGTGGCCTTTGGTGACTGGGGGCTTGGTAAAACCCGACTCGGATATGAACTCGTTGGTGAAGCCACGGGACGCATTGATCAATGGCTTTTGAACCCTAATGAGCACATTATTGCACCCTATCATCGGGCTGACACCAAAGCCCGCGTGCTCGAACCCGCCCTGAAAGATGGCATCCTCCCGCTCTACGTTCGCTATAGCTCTGTCTGTGATGATGAGCTGGACGCCGCAACATGGGTCCCCCGCTTGGCTGTTGAGGCGCTGAAACAAACCATAGAAGCAGACCCGACCGCAGGTGGTCCATCTGATCTATACGAGGACCTTCGAAGCGCATTACATGCAAAAGGCGTGAAACTCGATCATTTGGACTGTGTTCGTGATTCGACCAGTAATTTCGATGATCGGCTGACTGCTGCCATGCAGGTTTTGAAAAAGGCAGGCATCAATCACCTTTGGATAATTGTTGATGAGGTAGAAACCCCTGGTGATCTCAAGAAAGGGCTTCGTGAAGATACACCGACAAAAGTAGACGATGAGTATCTTCTTATGGTGTCCGAGGTTATCAAACATGAGAATTGGCGCGGCCGCCATCCGTATGTGAATTTTCTCCTTTTGTGTTCTCTGGGTATGAGGGATCAGATCCACATTGGCCCGAACCTTAGGCGTGCCAGTAGTGTGACTTTGGAGCCAAATCAGGTCACCGATGTCGGGAATTTCGTTGAGCACATAAAAAAATCCCTTGCTGACCCGGAGGCTGTTGATTACCCAGTCGGCACACTTGAAGGAGCCTTTCTTGCGGCAAACCGTAACTTTGGCTGGCTTAATGTGTTAATGGCATCCATCCACGAAACACTAGCTCGCTACAGAGACCGGGGTGAGACGGTAGAGGCCTGGGAACTTATACGTGATTTCGCCAGGACCGATGCCCGAGCAAACCACATTTTCAACGATCACGCCTTTTTGCCGTTGATCGGCAGTGTGGCCGGAGTTCCAAAAAAGGAAATTGAGCGATTGATCTATGGCCAGTTACCAGTGGCTGTTGGAGGTCCTTCAAGTGGTTCAATCACGGCGACAATGGCGGAGGCTCTTTTGCAACATGAGATTGCTGGACGCGGCAAGGCCTTTGCCGAACTGGCGCAGATTCATATAGACGAACGTGGCTTGGCTGATGAATTGACAAGACCAGAAATAGGATTCAAGGCCAAAGAGGGCAAGACGGACACCTATTACACTCCGACTTGTGAGATATCTGTAGTTGGTCTCCTTGAGGCGCTTCGCGCTTTTTCCGTTACAGTAGACAAAGCAAAGGGCGGGACAGCAGGTGATTTTGTCATCTACACGGATCTGGAGCAATGGGGAGAACAGCTTGCAGCGCTTTATCCTCGGGAAGGTATCGATTTTGCTGCAGAAGCCTTGCACCGAATTTTTCTAAAACCTGAATATCGAGTAGATGGCGCACGCTTTGTTGGAATGTCATTCCGGTTATGGCGGGAATTCAATAAACTCTTAGTTTCTTCCGCTGAATCTGTACGTTTCTTCAAGGATGGTCAGCATGAAGCGTCTTTGGAGCAGTACGTTCAAAAAACCTCAGACACCAAACATAGGCGGGCTTCCGCTGTTTGTCTTGGTTTGGCCAAGCTGATAGATGAACGCCTTGATTCTACTCGTCAGGCATCCGGGCTGAAGGACATTCCTCACCAAATTATGACATCTCAATTCGTTACCCCCTCAATGGAAGGGCTGCGGGTCACACCCGATGGCAGGGTCACGATTGTTTACTGCCTAGATGAGGAGCAAACCATCGACCGTCTCAAATCCTACGTTGGCCTTGAACGTGTTCGTCCTATACTTGTCTTATTCCCAGCAACTGCTGACATATCTTCTTTCCAAGAGCGTCTTGAAGGTCTTCCAACACTTAAGCGGTGTATCATTCCGCGTCGGCTCGTGAGCCAGGAGGAAGATTTTCTGCTTAAGTATTCAGGACGGGACACAGCGTTCGATCCCCATGTGGCGAGACTCAGCAAAGTCGCTAATGGCTTGTTGAAATCCTATCAAGACGATTGGCAAGCTAAAACCAGGGAATGGGCCAATACTCTTCGCAAAACCGGTTATCTTCTTGCTCCAGTATGGAGCCGTGCGCGCGGAGTAAATGTGACCGACTTTGCCAAAGGCTATCGCCACATGTTGTCGACAAATTGTTCTTTAGATGCTACCCACGAGGATCATGGGGGACCTCTGAACACCGTAGAGTTTGAAAACTGCCGGCAAGCAGCCAAGAAAAATGTGGAGCCACCAGCAGCATGGAAGCACGGCGATCTCCTCGGTGTATTGACTACTGATGGAAGCAACTTGCCAAGAGTACCCCGTTGCTTTTTCGCTCTATTGCAAGAACTCAAGACTCAGTCCTCAGCCTCGAAACTCGCTAACAACTTCTTTTTTCTAGTGCCCGAAACCGAATATAAGGCAGTTCAGCAACTGGAGCAAATCCTAGAATTACTCATTGGCATCGGAGTGGTGCGGAAGACGGGCGATCTCTATCGGGCCGTGGATCAGAACCTTTTAGAGTCACGGCGTCAGTCCGCATCGAACTGGCTGAAAAATGAGTGCAAAGGCCTGATAAGAGAACTTGAGGATCTTTTTCCGACACAAGCGGGAATCTTGCTCAACGCAGCCTATCCTGCTGCTGGCGTCAAACTGGAGGACGCAGAAAGTAAGATCAAGACCATAGACTTCAGTCTTCTCAATACGCCAGACTTTAGCAGTCTTTCCGATGAATCGTTTCGGAGATTTGTTGGTGACATACTGGCAGTGGAATCATTGATCACAGCCGTATGCCCGTTAGATATTGGGGAGCAAAGTCATCAACCATTCGATTGCTCACCTGCACGCATCGTTGCGTTCGAAAACCGATTCAATTCATTGTCCGTATGGGAGAAGGTTTCTTTCCTGGCATGGTTGAAGAATACTTTTTTGCAAGAACGTGACAGTCTCCTCCAGGAAATCGAGGAGCTTCTTAACGAAGCAGCTGAACTTGCAGAAGCTAAAGGAGAGCCTTTTCCGATTGCACCTGTGACGCTACCTCTAAAGGCAATACAGAACGAACTGGAAAACACAGTAAAAGGACAAACAGGAGGGAGCATAACCCGTATGGCTACCATCCAGGTTGCTGAATACCCTCTCCTTATCGATCAGTACCTGGTTGATTCTAAATACGAGTCCGCATGGAAACGCATGGAGGCGCTTCGCAGCCTGATTAGTAAGGACAAATCGCAAAGCTTTTTTGCTCGTTTTAAGAAGCTTCATAGCCAGTGGGAAAATGTGGTTGAACAATTCAAATTGGCCGAGAGCGCATGGAATGCGTTGGCTACCTTTATTTCTGATGCTCCTCAGTCGGTGACGAACAGTCTCTCGTCCCTAAAAGGCGAGATAAAGAAGTACGAGGGGCTTATTCGCGGTGGTCTTAAGAAACAGATCCAAGCACAATGCGATGATGTCTCCGAAGACCAGCTCTTGGATACTCTCAGAACCGAGGTGGAGGCTACTGCCAATGCCATTCAACCTCTCGAGCAAACTATCCAAGCCCAGTTAGAAGCTATACATGCGGAGTTGCGAGGAGTCATCAAGGAGAACGAGCTGAGAGCTCTGAATCGGGTATTGAAAGCAAACGGTTTGCCAGCCAAGGAGGAGCCGACGCCAGATACAACCTACGCAAAGACAAAGTTGGCCTACGAATCCTTCAACGGCGAAGTGATTTCCCAAGGGCAGAGCTTCTTCGAGGGTGCAGGGAAAAAGACACATTTCGACCTTTGGGTTGAAATTTGTTCTGGGTTGATTGCCGGAACTTATGATGAAGAAAAGCATCCTGACCATGCTGATGCAATCAAGGAATTGAAAACGATGAAACTCATCCGGTCGAGATTGGAGTTACGATGAAAGCCAGGGTTTGGAACGAACAGGTCGATTTGTTCGAGATAACCATTCTTGAACAGTTAGTGGAACTCGCGCCACTCAGTCTCTCGGACCTCGCTACAGACCAGAGTGTTGATCCTATAGTTCTTGTCGGCAAAGCGCTGTCAAAAGAGCGAGTGTCATCCTTTCGTCAAATCGCCTCCAATGCTTTCAAATCAGGTGCAGCCATGCTCTTGGTCCCGCCATTTGGGGATTACGACATCAGCTCTTATGTCGATACCCCAGCTTCTATCCGCCTTGTACGTCGGGGGGCGGCATCCGATTGCAAAATTATAGATCCAGAATGGTTGGCACGAATTGGGTCACTGCTGCGAATTCGCTCCGATCACTATATTGATACTGCTCTTGCCGCAGGCGTTGTGTGCGTTGACGGCGAGGGCAAGACTACCCTCTTGCGATTTCAACCCAAGAATACCACTGGCGCACTGTTCATCAGTACGCTCCAGCTTCTTTCGTATACAGCACTTACAGATGAATCCAACCGAATCGCCTTGCTTTCCGAGGTGCTGGAGTGGAAAAACGTCAAGTCCGATCTGGCCATTGGCCCAGAAGACACTGCGAGTGCACCTCAACCACCAACAAAAGAAGATATTTCAGCTGTGCTCCTCGCATTATGCGTTTTGCCTTCGTTGGATCACAACAGGTTGATTGAGGTAATGGATCACTATTTCAACAAGCGTTTGAGCGATGAGGCCCTTCACAATGTTCTCATCTATTTGGAGTCGGAAGGCGTGCTTCAATACTCTGACGGGCAGTCCCATTTCAAGATCGTGGTTGATCGTTTAACCCAAGCTATCGAGGATCTGGGGTTGCATGCTTATGCTCGAGAACTGAAGGAACTAGCTCAAAGCAGCACGGAGGTCTTGAAATGAAAAGCATCGAACTGTCGCGAGCATTGGCAGCTGCTATGAGCCTCCGGCTGCCAGGTACTGTCGGGAAAATCGCTAACAAGATGCGATACATCGACGAAAAGGGGCCTCATTTTGTTAAGGGTGGGCTCATTCGTACTATCGAGTCGAAGCGATTTAAACGCGTTCATGCCGTTGGAATCTCATCACGGAGTCGTAGTATGCCCGCTCTTGGCGGAATCCTATACGGAGCAGCCGCTCTTCGACATGACATCATCGTCACCGAGAATGAAGTTGCCGAGGGATTTCAAGATAGTCGAGTAGACATAAACGATATGAACTTCCTGGATGCTTCCGAACGACTTGCATGGAAGGAATACATCCTTGTCTACCGGCTTTTGACGGAACTTATGGATTCTGATACGCGTCCTGACGTCATTTTTATCGATATCCCTCTGCTTGTTACCCGTGCGCAACAAAGCTTAAACCTTGCTGAGATAGATGTCGAAGAAGAATGGCGAGAACTCATTGAAGTCATGGAAGGTTTTTGGCAACGATATCTTCCATCCATATACCCTAACGACCCTCAAGGCCCTTTCCTTGTATCCCTGCAGACAAAGAAGGATTTGAACGCGGCAGTGCTCAATGCCATTCGTGAAAAGGGTATAGACGGCAGCCCGGAAAAGATCAGCCAGGATGCAATTCAGTTGGTTCAGGATGAATGGGTCCAGCTCCGACGCGTTGGCATTCTCCGGTTCTTAAGGGGTACACTTAGGGCCGGGCGTCGGACAGCAGCATATTACTACGAAGCGCTAGGCAGACAAATGAAACGTTTCGAGCCACGGGCAGTGGCTAATTATGGCCTGATTGGGTTTCATCTTCAGGTCGGTTTACGAACACCGATATGGAAGATCGAAACTATAGGGGCTCCTGGAAGCTGGCAGACCGAGAGACTCGATGATCTTGCCAGCCTGACTGCCTTTTTGACGCTTCATGACAACCCAAAGATGAAGCCGCTCCCATTGTGGTACGCCGAGCAGCTTGTTCGAATGCCCAAGGAAGTCCTTGTGAATTACCTGCGCTCAACCTTAGGCATGTTGAAAGACCGAGCAGTTGATCGAGCTTGGCTTGAAGGTATCGAATCCATAGAGGACGAGGAATAATCATGATTAAAAACAACGACAATTTCATTGGAAAACTTGTCGGGAATACCGGCCAACCAGACAAACTGACTGTCGCGTTGCGTACTAGTTTCTCTGCACGCAGAGGAGAGTTCGTTCGAATCGCTCATCAAGAGCGAGAAAACGACCCACGTATGGACGTGCTTGGACGTATTGTCTCACTGTCGCGCAGCAATATCCTATTCAGCCCGGCTATGGGCGAAGGGATTAGCGAAGTCGAGATCTTGCCTCAATCGCGAGTATCCGGAGAAACAGTTTATGGGACTATCGAGCTTGTAGGATACAAAGATCCTTTTACTGGCGAGATACGTATTCCCAGGCGACCTCTGACCCCAGGGACGAAAGTATATAGTGTTGATTATGCGTTTCTCACCAGCTTCTACGAATTCTCCGAAGAAACAAGCATCCATTTGGGCAACCTCGTAGGGTACGAGAAAGGCGATAATATCGTTCCGGTCTACTTGGATGCAAACACACTTGTTACCGAGCATCTAGCCGTTCTGGCAATGACTGGTTCAGGAAAAAGTTATACGGTTGGTCGAATCATAGAACGTCTTGTTGCTCAGTTAAATGCTTCGGTTGTGGTTTTTGACCCCCATGGGGAATATGGCAAGGCATACAGAAATGGAATGCTTAATTTCAATGACCGCATAGATAAAGTAGAGGATCTCAGGGATCGGAATAAACTGGTTGAGATACAAAACCGACTTTCCACTCTCCAAGAGCGTGGGGGAGGTATAAGAGTATACACTCCTCAGCTCCGCAGTTTCGACGAGAAGTATGCGGGAAAGAATGAAAAGCTAGCTCTGCAACTTGATCATTTCGACGTCGACGAATTCTCGGGTGTCCTTCCGGGCCTAACCGAACCGCAGCAGCGTGTATTAGATGTTGCACTACGTTACTGGAAGGAAAACTTTGAGGAGCCCCGAGATATCCAAGAACTTTTTGCTGTGCTGGACGATCTTGATCGGCTTAAAACCTGGGTTGCTGAGTCCGGAAGCTCAGGCGAAGCGAATGCTCTAAAGGGAGGGAGTGCGAATATTGCCGCGATCCGTCTTCGCCGAATGATCAACGAGGCGCAAAGCTTTTACAGTCGCGCGGCGGGTGAACCTTTTGATGCATATAAGATGGTCGGTGACAACAATGAACGCCTTGGTCGACTGTGTATAGTTGATCTCCAAGGCTTGTCGACCACTGCACGCCAGGTAATCGTTGCCTTGATCTCGAGTGAACTCATGAAGGCAGCCGGTGATAAACAGCGGCCTATCCGGCCTGTGTTCATTATATATGAGGAAGGTCATAATTTCGCTCCGAACGGCGAGGCCTCCATTTCAAAAAACATTATTAAGCGTATTGCAGCAGAAGGGCGAAAATTCGGCGTTGGCTTTGCAATCGTTAGCCAGCGTCCAAGTAAGTTAGATTCTGACGTCACGAGCCAATGCAACACAATTGTGGCTATGCGTATTAAGAACCCAGATGATCAACGATTCATCCAAAAGACATCCGACTATTTCTCGGCAGCGGACTTAGCCGAACTTCCTACGCTTTCGACCGGTGAGGCTCTTATTTGCGGACGAGCCATTATCGCACCACTCGTTGTCAAGGTCGGGACCAAGGCACTCATTCATGGCGGTGAATCACCACGGGTATGTGAGCGCTGGGGGAGGTTTGAGAAAGAATGAACACAGGTCACCGAATCCATGATATCATTTTTGACGCCCTTTGCGGTGGCGACATAATCGTTACACATTTCCCAATGCTGCGTAAACGTGGCATTCCTGATATTGGTGTTACAGTGCATTCGCACTTTTTAACCTTCCTGACAACTGTGGGTCAGCGCCTTGGTTTCTCTGCCATTACTGAATGCCCGATTGCGTGGGCCGGAGATTATTCAAAGCTCGGTGATGTTAGAGCCGATTCCGTTTGGTTTGACCGGGAATCTCTTAATCCGAAAGTCGTTATCGAATTTGAACGATTCGAGCGTGGAGATGAAGGAAAGCTGAGGCAAAAGGTTGAGAATCTCGCCATTGCTTCACTTGCCTCACCGACTCTTGATTTGGCGCTTCTGATCTATTGGGTCCGTTCAGGATCTGCACCACGAAGTATGGAAAGTATTGTAGATGTGTACCGTAATGGCTTTCGACGCCGCGGACATGATGTATCTCCTGCAACTGTTCCGTTGATGATAGTCAAATGTGTTATGCGGCCTGCCAGCGACGGAAACTCTCTCCTTCTGGGAGAATTTCTGCGGGATCAGCGTAACGAACGACTCCCCATGGGGAGAGTCTGAAAATGGCGCTTATTTTCTTCAGAGCAAAAAAGGGAGAGTTAATTGGTGACCGCTTTCGTCTCATCGGAGAAATCGGGAAAGGGAGTTTTGGCGAAGTATGGCGCGCTACCCGGCTTTCTGATGGACGTGAAGTCGCTCTGAAGATACCGAAGGATCAGGAAAAAGGAGAAGAGGTATTGAGGCGGGAGTCGGATATTGTCAGAGATATCCACCATCCGAATATCGTACAGGTATTTGGCTTCCATAATATCTGTGAGCTATTTCTCATTGAGATGGAGTATGTTGACGGATACAACCTGGCAAACATTCTCGACGGGATTAACCCGAAGACTCCGCTTTCCTACGAACAGATTCTCGAATGGACCTTACAAGTATTGGACGGACTATCCGCTGTGCATCAGGCAAAGATCTCGCATAATGATCTAAAGCCGGAAAACATTCTTATCGAGAAAAATTCCAACACAGCGAAGATTACAGATTTCGGCGTAAGTCGCCGTCTTGAGGATGTATGGGTTTGGACAAGGCGCCACGGTACAGAAGCATATATGGCCCCAGAGGTTGCTCTAGAAGGGGAAAGAGGCCGAAATCTATCTGATATCTATTCATTAGGTGTCCTTTTATATGAAATGACAACGGGCCGTCTTCCATATACGAGCCCGCATCAATTGCTCACAGGTGCTAGCGTATCTAAGCCGCGAGAACTCAACCGGGGTATCCCGATTGAGCTGGAAGCTGTAATCCTTCGGGCCATGGAACGGCGACCGGAAAGAAGATATCCAGACGCGGCGAGTATGCGTACGGACGTAGAAAATTGTTTGGCTTCTTTACGCAAAGCAGAAAGCGAGCAAGAAGTTCCAGCACGTACCGCTCCCACTCAACTAGGCTTTAGACCGCCATCTTCTAGCCCTCTCTTCTATCTTGAACTCGCAAAACAGCGCTTAGCAGAAGATGACACGCAAGGGGCCCTTGAAGCAGCCGAGGCTGCAGTAAATCGCAGTGACGGACATCCCCAGTACGTCAAGATGCTGGGCGGAATATGTTTGCGCTTGGGGTATTATCAGAAAGCCATCCAAGCTTATGAAAAACTCCTTGCTACTTATAATAGAGGCTATCCTGCCGAGCCGCGACAAAAACGCGAGGTTATTGAACGCCTTGGACAACTTTACATCCAGGAACAAGAATATGTGAAAGCTGTTAGAATTTATGAGGACCTTGTTCGTATATATGACGTGCCTTATAGCCGGTTTAGGCTAGCAATTGCTGCTGGGCTCGATGGTGACTATCCCAGAGCAATAGAACTTCTTGAAGAAGTCCGCAATGAGCGCCCCGATGCAGTCGTAGTTTATAGCAAGCTTGGATGGGCACATGCATTGAATGGCAACGACTGTCTTGCCCTTAGTTTTTACAACCAGGCATTAGCTTTGGATGCATTCGATCTTTTCAGCTTATTCCAGCTCGGGCAGTATTATCACATGATCGGAGATAAACGTCGCTCCAACGAGTATTTCCGGCGAGTTTTGGATGCTGACCGGAGCGGTGATTATACAATGAAGGTGCGTGAACTTGTAGGAGAGCATTATTGATCTGCAAAGACACCGCAACAAATTGAAATCAGGAGGAATACAGGTGTCCAAACGTAAAACTTATCACGTAACACCACGATCTGACGGTGGCTGGAATGTCAAAGGAGAAAACGCGTCCAGGGCTTCCAGCAGTCATAGTACCAAGGCGGAAGCAATCAGCCGCACTAAAGAACTGGCAAAAAACCAGGACCTCGGCCAGGTCGTCATCCACAAGAAAGATGGAACCATTCAAACAGAACATACTTATGGTAAGGACCCGTATCCGCCTGAGGGATAAAGGAAATCTGAAATGGGCTTCCGCTTTTGGCGAAGAATCAGGATTGCACCAGGAGTAACCCTGAACCTGAGCAAGTCGGGCGGGTCTCTCTCGTTCGGGCCCCGCGGTGCGAAGTTCACTGTTGGGCCCCGCGGGAAAAGGGCTACGGTGGGTATTCCGGGAACGGGGCTATTTTACACCACAACTCTTCCAAGGGGGAGATTAAGTGGCAGAAGAGACATGTCTTCCGTCGCACCGGCGTTCCCTTCAGTCCGCGCGGAAGATCGCCTGACCCTGGGATTCTTCAAGCGGCTCGTCACACCGATTGAGGAGGAGACCCTGGTGGACGGGTGCCGTGAGTTGGTCCTCGGTGATGAGGACAAGGCCCTCGAACATTTCAAAAATGCGGTTCACCTGGCCGATGGCGCGTACCTCGCTGGCTTTCTGGCCCTCAAGAAGGAACGGCTGGAAGAAGCTGCGAGCTACCTGTCCACGGCTGCCGAGAAGAACAGCCTTCTGGGCCGCTACTTCTCCAAGTACGGCATCTCCGCCACCATGAGTCTACCCATCACAGACGAGGTGTCCGCGCATGTGGGCCCGGATCTCCGCGGCGTGCTGCTGGGCCTGGTGGAGGTCTATCAGCGCCAGGAGCGCTGGCAGGATGCGATTGCCTGCCTGGAAAAACTGGGGCGACTCGAACCCGACGACGTTGTGGTGAAGCTGTCTCTTGCGGAGCTGTTGCTGGACGCTCATCCAGGAGACGAGAAGGTCTGCCAAAAGGTTGTACGGTTGGCCGAAGGCATTGAGAA
>Ga0114934_10001036_pt1 | contig 18126 bp, 17 predicted proteins | sample 4SBtaG_2_FD_99695 | JGI IMG/M metagenome (GOLD analysis project Ga0114934, IMG submission 99695) | Deep subsurface microbial communities from Kolumbo volcano to uncover new lineages of life (NeLLi) - 4SBTROV10_white metaG | ecosystem: Environmental > Aquatic > Marine > Volcanic ...
ATTGTCCGTCTTCTGCGTTGTAGCAACAGTTGCGTAGCCCTGCTATGCGCCTGTTGCTACGCCTTGAAGACAAACAATAATCCTGCGTCAATCTTTCGCATATTATTAAAACCTCGCTCCTTAATGTGTTTGTGCTTAGAGTATAAGCCATTGAATATACATGAGGTGTGAATCATCTCTGAAAATATTTCTGCAACATTCCCAATTACAGATAGCCAAACAATCAATTTCGATCATCGGTAAAAATTACCGCTGAATTAGATTTTTGACTCAGGTATCGGAGTTAGATTTTATTTGTTTAATTTCGGATAAAATTGATGTTTGTAGTGACATTAAATGATCCAGATGTATTTTCAATGTACTGAAATTTTTCTTTATTGATGTTGCTGATTGGCCATTCAGGGTCGTTTCGAGTTTATTGGCCACCAGCTTAATGGTGCTAAAATCAAAAAAACTGAGTGAGCCATGGAGTCGGTGCGTGATTTCTTTTGCGTCAGCGTAGTTTGAGACAGAAATATTTTTACTAATTTGTTCTAATTGGTCTGGAATTTCCGCAAATAGTTTGTCCAGTAATACGCAGGCCAGATCAATATCTCCCTCGGTTCTGTCTAATGCTTTTTGAACTGTAATTGTGCTTGTAATGGACAAGTCGCTGGTCTCGCTGGTTGGTGAATGGGTGGACTGGTAATCTAAACAACGGCGCATTGTTTCTTCTAATCTGGGTTTTAACAAAGGTTTAATTAAGCAATCAGAAAATCCTGCAGCGAGTACTCCAGCTTGCTGGTCTGGTAGCGCGTGCGCGGTCACGGCGACTACCGGCGTTGATTGGTTGATGTTCTCATTTTCGACCAGGTGGCGCATTATCTCCATACCGTTCATTATCGGCATTTGCAGATCAAGAAAAATCAAATCAAATGCCACGGCGTTTAACAGCTCCAAGGTTTCCTTCCCATCTCTTGCTTCTAATATGACAGCCCCCGTTTGGGAAAGTTGTGATTTTAACAGTGCGCGATTTATGTCATTATCGTCTGAAACCAGGAATGTATGGTTGATATATTCTGGAGTTGTAGTGACTGGTGGTGATATTTTTCGGAGTGTGAAGGGTTGTAAAATACTTTGCAGTGTATCGGATAGGAAGCTACTACGACAGGGTAGTTTTAGGAATTTGATACTGTGTTCCTGAATAATGGTTTTAAGGAGTTCAGATTGAGGTTGGTTACCCACCAGTAAAAGCGAATTTTTGGCGACCGAATAAATTGTTTCTATAGGTTTTTTGTCATCATATTCTGGTTCCGTTTGCGGGTTATAGATGAAAACAGTGTTGGCAATATCAGAGTTGGAAAAATTGGCGACGAAACTCTTTATGGATGGGAAAGCTAAAACGTGGACGCCGAGTGCTATGAGCTGAGATTCGAGTGCGGCCCTGGAAAGCTTAGTGGCATCGATTAATACGACAGAGAAATTTTTGTTCACCTTTTCTGGTTGTTTGGTTTCCCTTAGTGGTAACAATACCCAAAATGTTGACCCTTGTCCCGGACGACTCATGACACCAATTCTTCCGTTCATGCGTTCGACAATACTTTTTGATATTGTCAAGCCAAGTCCTGTGCCTTCAGAGGGATTTACATCAAAATCACTCATCTGGGGAAAGGGCGAGAATAAATTAATTTGATCTTCTTTTGAAATACCGCAACCTGTATCGGATATGGATAAAAAGCCGAAGCGTGCTGACTTTAGTTTTAAATATTGCGCTCGAATAATTATTCTTCCTTTGGGTGTGAATTTCATAGCATTACCCACGAGGTTAGTTATTACCTGCTGAATTCTAATTGGATCGCCGTGGATAAGGGTTGGAAAATCTTTTTCTATCAGTAGAGTAACTGCAGAATTTTTGGCTTGTGGGGCTAATAATGAAACAGAATCTTCCAAATACGGTCGAAGTCTGAAGTTTTTTGGTTTTAGTGTGAATTCTTCGGATTCCAATGTCGCCAAATCTAGAATTTCATTGATTATTTCCAGTAAGTTTTCTGCTGAAGTTTCGATTAATTGGAGCTGATCTGATTGATCAGGCATGAGTTCAGATTTGCTGAGTAACTCAATGAATCCCATAATTCCGTTCATGGGTGTCCGGATTTCATGACTGACATGGGCGAGGAATTGTGATTTAAGTTTATTTTGTGAGATAGCTTGTTTACGGGATTCCTCCAGGCTTAGATTTTTATCTTCTAACGAGCGTAATGTGTGTTGTAATCGTACTGTAGCGTTATAAATTTTTCGTTCTAAATGGGCCTGGTTTTTTTGCATGGCGGAGGCCATCGAGTTGAATCCTCGTTGTAATGTCTGGATTTCTTGTGTGCCACTTAACTTCGCTCGGGTTCCAAGATTACCTTGTGTTATAGATGAGACAGTATGAGTTAGATTGAGAATTGGGTGACTTATTTTACGAGCTATTTTATCGACAATTAGAAGCGTAAGTATCAGCCCTGAAAGCGCGATAATTACGCTGTGTGTCAGAAACAGTCTCTGTGAATCGACCGTGTTAGTTTTCGACAGGAAAACTTTTATATATCCTGGTGCAGTACCGGTTTGATTGTAATTGCTTATCTTCTGAATTGCTGGTGAGGGTGAAGCTGAAGAATTTGATGAACTATTGGTGGTGTCCCCGGAGATTTTTTTTTCGATAACAACGACGGTGTTTTTAGAGAGTTCATTGTTGATTTTTCCAATTGATGCGAATAATTGTTTTTTGTCGTCGAATATTTTAATGGCGAGTACGTCATGTTCAATTATTAAGGATGTCAGAAAATTTCGAATTCTGGATTTTTGGATATTGTTAATAGTGACTACTATTGCTACCTGCTGAGCGATTAGAGTTCCTTGCTGGTTAAGATTTTTCTCCAGTTCGGATTTTTGGCTGTGGAAAACGTAAGCCAGTAAACACAAAACGGTTATACCCGCTGGGATAAAACTGAGCAAAAATAATCGGAAACGAATATCAGCTTTGAGTTTCATTCGAGGATAATGTGATGCAGGAATTTAATGCGTGAGCCAACGCACTGTAGCCTGAAACCACAGTAAAAACAGTCGATTGTTTCAGGTAGCCTTATAGGTTACCAGGATGATGGGAATTTTTTATTAATTGTGAGTGATTTCCCCTCAACAGTTACATAGCCACCTTTGATCAATTCTTTGAATATTTTACTCACCATTTCGCGAGATGAACCAATCATATTGGCTAATTCCTGTTGTGTTGGACGAGTGTTTATTATGCGTGTACCGTTTTCGTCCTCAGACATGTTTTGCAGTTCGATAATCAGCCGTCCGTAAACATCGGATAAGGCAAGAGTTCTTACTTTATCGGTTAGTGTGCGAACTTTTTTTGCCAAGCCTTTAATTATACTAAAAGGTGCGCTGGGATTTTTATTTAACCAGGATTTAAATTCCGCTTTCGAAATAATTCCGCAGGTCGATTTGTCGGTTGTTATTACCGATGCCGAACGGGGTTCATCGTCAAGTAACGCCAATTCCCCAAAATATTTTCCGGTTCCATCAATACTGAGCGTTAACTCTTTGCCGCTCTCATCACTGACGTAAACTCGAACGGCCCCGGACAAAATGATGTGAAACGACGCGGTTTCATCGCCTTCGTTTATTACGATTGCATTTTTTGGGAAAGATTTAATAATTGCGTGTGATGCCAGAGACCTCAGAGCCTCCTCGGACAAGTGAGAAAAAATTGAAATTTTACTCAGTGCTTTATATACATTTTCGTGCACGAAAAGTCTCCGAAGCTATCAGACAAGCCATTTATTCAGTTTTCTGCAGGATTTTGCTCCAGAAACAGAGATCTTCCTGAGAAAAACCGAATTTTGACTCATTTCCGCAAATAAACTGATGAAACACGGAGTGTATTTCATCCCTATCCTGCGGCTACAACAATACAAATCCGTTGCCGACGAAATTTACCATAAAACCTGTCCGATAACCGGCCAATTTAACTAAATCCCTAGCCTCAATATAAATTTGCGGCAAGATTCGTTTTCGAACAGCTTTCCAAGGCTCAATTATGCCTGATAAAGGAAATTGTGAATAGTTCTCAAATTCAAAATGAACTATTCAACAGAAGATGGGGTGTTGGGGTTATATCATAACAGTCAATCTAAAACTGAGTATGACAGCACTATATTTGATCGGAATTCTGGTTGATGATGTGCAAGCATGATGCAAATTTATTAAAAGATTTTTTAATATTAAGTAAGAATGGGGTGACAAATGGAATTTTTATTGACTTTTATTTTGTATACTATGGCACTGAAATATCTAGGATTATACGGTTTTAAACAACCAGTGGCTGCACTTTGTATTTGTTCGATAGCGTCTTTGTCTCTAGTCGCAGTGGTGGTGCTGTCATCGATTACATGAGTCATTGGTTTATGTTCCTAATAGAGCGTGAATCAATAGATCAGTCAGCTAATATATTTCTATTGATAAGAAGAAAAATATAGATACCAATAAGGTCGGCAGATAATATCTGTTTAAAAAGAAATTAGATGCAGTTCTATAAGTCCCTTTTTTATGGTTGCCATATGAAAATTGTCAGCGACAGATATGGTACCAAATCCACCCAGGTATTCCACTTCCTTCCAGTAGTGCCATTTAATTGGCAGTGTCAACAAAACAATCGAATCAAAATGGCGTAAAACTGCCAGAAAAGACCAATAATCACATAAATACCTCTGTTAATCAGGCAGATAAAATTATGGCAGGGAATTTGCTTCTAACTGTTTGGATAAACAGGAGTCTTATTAATGGCGGATGATGATTTAGATCTAGGCGAAGAAAAAAAATCTTCAAAAAAATTATTTATCATTGGTGGTGTTCTGACACTATTGATTGTGGTTGCTGCAACGCTTTATTTTACCGGATATTTTGACAAAGAAGAGTCAGAAACAGAGGTTGCGGCTGATTCTGAGAAAAGCGAGAAATCCGAAGAGGATGATTCGGATTCTTCTGATTCGGAAAGCGACAAGGTCGTTGCGTATTACAACACCGAGCCGCCACTGATTGTCAATTTCAAAGATGGAGACGTAAAACTACTGCAGGTTTCGGTCGCCGTTATGGCGAACAGTGAAGAGAGCGTCGCAGCACTGAAACTCCATAATCCGGTGATTAGAAATAATATGTTAATGCTGTTAAGCGGGCAAAATCTTGTCGATTTGCAGACCAAGGAAGGTAAGCAAGCTTTGCAAACTGCGGCACTGGAAGAGATTAAAAAAATCATGGAGAAGCGAGCGGGTATCAAAGACATTGAACAAGTGTTTTTCACTGAGTTCGTGATGCAATAGTTATGTCAACAGACTTACTTTCGCAAGATGAGATTGATGCGTTATTGCATGGTGTCGATGATGGCGCAATAGAAACAGACGAGGAGGAAGAACTGCCGAGTGGAGAGGCCACTCAGTATGATTTTACCAGCCAGGATCGAATCATTCGTGGACGAATGCCGACTCTGGAAATGATCAATGAACGCTTTGTCAGGTACTTCAGAATTAGCCTGTTTAACTTTTTACGCAGATCAGCAGAAATTGCTTTGGCTGGTATTCAGGTAATTAAGTTCTCAGAATATATTCACAGTTTATTTGTACCCACGAATCTTAATATTGTCCGTTTTAAGCCTCTACGCGGCAAAGCTCTGTTTGTCCTGGATCCAACCCTGGTGTTTACAGCAGTTGACAACTTTTTCGGCGGTAGCGGCAAATTTCATAACAAGATTGAAGGTCGTGAATTCACGCCGACAGAAATGCGGGTTATTCGCTTGTTGCTGGACTTGATTTTTAAGGATTTGGTAGAAGCCTGGGTACCGGTGCTGGACGTGGATTTCGAATATTTGAGTTCCGAGGTGAATCCCCAGTTCGCGAATATCGTGAGTCCATCTGAGATTGTGGTTGTATCCACCATTCATGTTGAACTGGATGGCGGTGGCGGTGACATTCATATTGCTATGCCGTATTCAATGATTGAACCAATAAGAGAATTATTGGATGCAGGATTGCAAAGTGATCGAGGGGATTCTGATGATCGATGGCAGAAGACGTTGAAAGCAGAAATTTTGACGACCAATATTGATTTGAAAAGTACTCTTACAGAAAAAGTTCTCAGTGTAAATGAAATTCTTGAGCTAAAGGCGGGGGACGTGATCCCGATCGATATGCCTGAAGTCGTTACTCTTGTGACCGAAGATATACCCCTGTTTACGGGCAAAGTAGGGGTATCTGACGGTAATTATGCGATCCAGGTAACCGAAGAGATTAAATGTGACAGAACTTCTCAAATGCAGCTGAGTTTGTCTGATTGATCCCATCATTTTCGAATGCAAGCGTGGTCTTAAGTGGATTTGAATAGAGAAAGGTTGCACATGAAAACACTGCGGCGAGGTGAAGACTCAATAGTTTTGCAAATATACGAACCAGTTTGGGATGGAATTTTATGAGCGAAGACGAACTATCGGAGAATTCTGAGCCTTTGGAAAATGAGGTGCCAGAAGATGAAATATCAGGAACTGAAGTTTCTGGTGAAGTCAGCGATGAACTTAGCAGTGCATTGGATGACGATTGGGGTGCGGCCTTAAGTGAACAAAGTGCAGATGGCTCCGACGATGAGACCGACGAATTGTCCCCAGCGGCATTTCAGAATCTTAGTGCATCGTCAGGCGACACCCAGATAGATAAGAGCGAAGAAGTCAATCTTGATGTGATTCTCGATGTACCGGTGACGATTTCTATGGAAATAGGTCGTACACGGATCAATATTCGTAATCTGCTTCAATTGAATCAGGGTTCGGTCGTGGAGCTTGACCGTCTGGCGGGTGAGCCGATGGATGTGTTGGTGAATGGTACCTTAATAGCTCATGGTGAAGTTGTGGTGGTTAATGATAAATTTGGTATTCGCCTCACTGATGTTATTAGTCCTGCGGAGCGGGTAAAGAAACTTCAATGAAGTTGGCAATGCTCGGCCTCAGTTTGGTTTTGATGGTGTGGAATCATCAAGTGTTAGCGGCGGTTGAAAATGTAGATAAACCTTCGTATGTTGGGGCTTCGTCAACAGATCTGGTTCAGTGGGCTTCCGGACTGGGTATTGTAGTTGTATTAATACTTTGTTGTGCCTGGTGCCTACGAAAAATGAATCAGTTTCCTTTGTCTGGTGACAGAAAAATGAAGGTACTCGGTGGGGTTTCCGTGGGTGCTCGAGAACGGGTGGTACTGGTGCAGGTTGGGGAAAAGCAGTTAGTGTTGGGCGTTGCACCCGGCCGAGTGCAAACTCTGCATGTTCTCGAATCGGATGATACAGCTAGCGATCCAATAAGAAAGGATGACGTACCACCTGATACATTCGGAGCCAGTTTGCGGCGTGTAATTCGTGGAGAACATTCGTGATTAAACGAAAAATCCTTTTTTATCTGATACTGACAGGTTTTTTGTTAGTCATTCCTTTTCCCTTGCTGGCTGATCCGGGAGTGACTGCTTTGATGGTTTCCAGTAATGACCAGGGTGGGCAGACCTATACCGTGACGATACAGGTATTGGTTTTAATGACGCTGCTGACCTTGTTGCCGGCAATGTTATTTACTATGACATCGTTTACCCGGGTAATGATCGTGCTGGCACTATTACGACAGGCAATGGGTACCGCGCAGACTCCGAATAACCAGATACTGTTGGGATTGTCTTTGTTTTTGACCATTTTTATTATGTTACCGGTATTCGAACGAGTTAATGAACAAGCCGTTCAGCCTTATCTGAGTGAAAAGCTGAATGCCAAACAAGCATTGGAAAAAGCTTCAATACCGTTTCGTACCTTTATGCTGAGGCAAACGCGTGAAAGTGATTTGCTCGTGTTTGCGCGATTATCCGGACAGCAGCAACTACAGTCTTCGGATGACGTGCCTTTTTCGTTGTTACTACCTGCATTTGTGACTAGTGAGCTTAAAACAGCATTTCAGATAGGGTTTCTAATATTTTTGCCATTTTTGGTGATTGATCTGGTGGTTGCCAGTGTACTGATGTCTATGGGGATGATGATGCTTTCTCCGTTGATTATTTCTTTGCCTTTTAAATTGATGTTGTTTGTGCTCGCCGATGGTTGGACCCTGATCATAGAAATGTTGGCCGCAAGCTTTTATATTTAGATGCTTAATCGTGGTGTTTCAAACTCGATTTTTAACGGCATACCATTTGGGTTGATTACCCGGTGATTCTGATAACCAGGAGATTGATATGAATCCTGATCTAGTTATGAGTATTGGCCAGGAAGCCATGATGGTCGCTGTGAAACTGATTGGCCCGATACTTATTTCATCATTGTGTGTGGGTTTGTTGATTGCCATGTTTCAAGCTGCGACTCAGATCAATGAAATGACCCTGACTTTTGTACCAAAATTGATCACCATTGGTGTGGTTTTGTCTTATGCCGGACCGTGGATGATTGCCATGTTAGTGGAGTATATGCAAAACCTGGTTAGAAGCATTCCGACACTGATCGGTTGAATAAGTAACCGTATGAGGAATGCCACTAAAATTCTGATATTCGGCCGATGACTATTCATGAACAGCAATTATTGCAGCTAATCGCGCTTTTTATCTGGCCATTATTGCGTATTGGTTCAATGTTTATCTCGATTCCGATATTCAGTGGTCAATCAGTCCCAGCGCGGGTACGGGTATTATTATCTGTTGCGATGACATTTATTGTCATGCCGCTGATACCTGAACCACCCTTACTGCAGCTATTTACTTACCAGGGCGTGATGATTGCGATACATCAGGTTTTTATAGGTCTATTTACAGGATTTTTTTTGCAGATGGTGTTTGCCGCTGTGGTATTTGGCGGGCAGGCCATCGCTTACAGTATGGGTTTGGGCTTTGCTTCCATGGTTGATCCACAGACCGGAGTTCAGGTGCCTGTGGTTGCACAGTTTTATGCACTTATTACTACTTTGGTGTTTCTGGCGTCCGATGGCCATTTGGTTTTGATATTTATGTTGCTCGATAGCTTCAATACTATACCCATTGCTATGGATGGAATCACCAAGGCCGGTCTTTGGACACTATTGATGTGGAGCAGTCGAATATTTGCTGGCGGTTTGATGCTAGCCTTGCCGGTGATCTTTGGTGTGTTATTTGTCAATCTTGGATTTGGGGTGGCGACCCGGGTGGCACCCCAATTGAACATATTTGCGGTCGGGTTTGTGGTAACGATCTTACTTGGATTGTGGTTTATGTGGCTCACATTACCAGGCGTGGTGAGCAAATTTTCTGCTTTGGTTGATGATGGTTTTGCAGCTATCAGCTTACTGTTACGGCGATAGGATATTGAATGGCCGAGGAAACGGGACAAGAGCGTACTGAGGATCCTACCGGTAAGAGATTATCTGACGCTCGCCAAAAGGGTCAGGTTGCCCGTTCAAAGGAGCTCAGTACTTTCATTATTTTGATCGTAGGGTCAGTTGCGATATTTCTGTTTGGAAACCGCGGTGTGACGGGCCTTGGGCAGTTAATGCGAGGGCAGTTTAAATTGGATCGCACGGATATTTTTGATAAATCGTCATTGATCCAGCATTTCGGTGGCGTGATGCAGCAGGCGATTGAAGTCGTCTGGCCATTTCTCCTGCTCATGGTAATCGCTTCTTTCGTAGGTCCGCTATCCATTAGTGGTTGGTTGTTTAGTCTAAGTTCGATGCAGCCGAAATTGGAAAAGTTTGATCCGATAAAAGGTTTAGGCAAAATGTTCGGAGTCCGTAGTCTGGTTGAACTGTTGAAATCTATAGTCAAAATATTGCTTCTATTCGGCGTAACGGCGACTCTTTTTACGCAGTCAATCTCGGACTTTGTTGGCCTGAGTGGTGAGCCATTGCATTTGGCGATTACTCATGGCGGACATTTAATCGGATTCTCGTTTTTTATTTTGTGCGCAACGGTTGGCCTTATTGCGATTATTGATGTGCCGTTCCAACTGTGGGATTTCAAGCGCAACATGAAAATGACATTGCAGGAAGTCAAGGATGAAATGAAAGACTCGGAAGGTCAGCCCGAGGTGAAAAATCGGATTCGCAGCTTGCAGATGGAACTGGCGCAAGGTCGGATGATGGATGAGGTGCCAAAAGCCGATGTCATTGTGACTAATCCAACGCATTACGCGGTGGCCTTGAAATATGACCAACAGAGTGCTGATGCCCCCAAAGTGGTTGCCAAGGGGATGAACCTGGTTGCAGCTCATATTCGAAATCTTGCCAATGGCAGCCGCGTGCCGATAATCTCGGCGCCACCGTTGGCCCGGGCGCTGTATTTTTCAACAGAGTTGGATACAGAGATTCCAAATGGCCTTTTTCTGGCTGTTGCGCAAGTTCTCGCCTATGTATACCAACTTAAATCAGCTCGAATAGCGGGCAACGAAGCACCGGAAATGCCTCGGGATTTGCCAATTCCGGATGAATATAAAGTAGGTGCCAAAAATTAAGGTATCTCCAATGGAAACTACGGTTTAACTGAATGTTAAAAACATGAATGCGGGTACCCTTGCTGAAAATATAAAACTGGTGGTTCGAAGTGGATTAGGCGCACCGATATTGGTTTTGCTTTTATTGGCTATGTTGATCCTGCCACTTCCTGCATTTGCGTTGGATTTGTTGTTTACCTTCAATATCACGTTGTCATTAATTATATTGCTGGTTGTTGTATATACCACTAAACCGTTGGACTTTGCCATATTTCCCAGTGTGATATTGGTCGCTACTCTGTTACGCCTTGGTCTCAACGTAGCGTCGACTCGAGTGGTGTTATTGAATGGGCATAACGGAGCTGATGCGGCAGGAAAGGTCATTGAGGCTTTTGGCGAATTTGTGATCGGTGGAAATTTTGCTGTGGGTCTTGTGGTATTCGCCATCCTTGTGATAATTAATTTTGTCGTCGTGACTAAAGGTGCTGGACGAGTATCCGAGGTCAGTGCTCGATTCACTTTGGATGCCATGCCCGGTAAACAGATGGCGATTGATGCTGATTTGAATTCGGGCTTGATTTCTCAGGATGAAGCTCGGGAGCGACGCGAAGAGATTGCGGGAGAAGCTGATTTTTATGGGTCAATGGACGGTGCCAGTAAGTTTGTGCGTGGAGATGCAATCGCCGGTATTTTGATTTTGTTTATCAATATAGTGGGCGGTCTAAGTATTGGAATGTCGCAACATGAGTTGAGTTTGACCGATGCCTCGCATCACTATGTTTTACTGACAATCGGTGACGGTCTGGTGGCTCAAATACCGGCATTGCTCCTGTCTACCGCGTCAGCGATTATCGTGACACGAGTCACCAGTAGTTCAATGGATATGGGTGAGCAGTTCGCTGCACAGTTGCTGGAAAATCCAAAGCCATTGGCAATTAGCGCAGGTGCTGTAGGCATAATGGGGTTGATCCCGGGAATGCCTAATTTGCCCTTTTTGTTACTCGCTGGTGGATTGGGGGTCGCTGCCTACTTTATCGAAAAACGCCAGTCAAATTTAGAACAATTTGAAGCCGAGCAAAGTCTACCGGAAATTCCCACCGCCAATGCGGAACTCAGTTGGGACGATGTAATGCCGGTTGACATGATCGGATTGGAGGTGGGCTATCGATTGATTCCGTTGGTCGATAAAGGGCAGGGCGGGCAATTGATGTCAAGAATCAAAGGTGTACGTAAAAAATTGTCACAGGAGTTTGGGTTTTTAATCCCGTCTGTGCATATTCGAGATAATTTGGATCTTGGTCCGAATGTTTATTCAATCGCCTTAATGGGTGTGACAGTGGGTGAAGCTGAAATTCATCCGGATCGGGAAATGGCTATTAATCCCGGGCGCGTTTTCGGCACCATTCAAGGGATACAAGGTTATGATCCTGCGTTTGGTTTGGACGCCGTTTGGATTACCAAAGACCAAAGGGATCAGGCTCAAACATTGGGTTATACCGTTGTGGATCCAGGTACTGTGGTGGCCACCCACCTAAGCCATATTGTGCAAAATCACGTGCATGAATTATTTGGCCATGAAGAGGCGCAACATCTGTTGGATGCACTGACGAAAACAGCACCCAAACTGGTGGAGGGGTTGGTACCGAAAATTTTGCCTTTAGCGACCTTTGTAAAAGTGATTCAAAATCTGTTACGTGAGCAAATTCCGATTCGAGACATTCGCACAATCGCCGAATCCTTGGCGGAGGTTGCACCCAGGAGTCAAGACACTGGCGCATTGACCGCCGCTGTTCGGGTTGCGCTGGGCCGATTAATAATGCAAAAAATCAATGGCATAGGATCAGATATACAGGTTATTACATTATCTCCAGAGTTGGAACAACTGTTGCATCAAACATTGGAAACCGCTGGCAATGATGCTGCGGGAATAGAACCTGGATTAGCAGAGCAAATGCAGAAATCGATTCAAGACAGCAGCAGACAGCTAGAAACGGAAGGCCAACCTGCCATATTGTTGGTATCGCCAGCAATCCGTGCCTGGATATCCAGGTTTGTCAGGCATACTAATTCGAGTATCAGTGTTCTAGCGTATAACGAGATACCTGAAGATCGCAACATAAAAGTCGTTGCCACTGTAGGTCAACAGGCCGCATAGAAATAGAGGAGATTGAACAATGAAAATGAAGCGCTTTGTTGCTCCTGATATCCGTGGGGCGATTCGAATGGTACGTGAAGAGTTGGGTGCGGATGCAGTGATTCTATCGAATAAAAATGTGGATGATGGAACAGAAATTGTTGCAGCGATTGATTTTGATGAAGACTTAATTCGAGATCAAATTAATGAAACCCCACAATCACCCGAAGTCATTGAAACCGGGCCTCAGAAAAATTCAGCAGTTAATGTACCGCAGCTTGTAGCCCGATCAAACACTGATCCGGTAAAGGATTCGCAAACCAAAAAAACAAAAAAACGTGTAGCGATTAAAAAATCCCAGGATAACAAGCGAGCAGAGAATAGTCCCGTGTCTTCTAATGAGTCTGTGATTTCCGAAGTTCGTCGGGAATTTCAACGAATGCAAACGCTTTTGGATCGTCGCTTACCTGAGGGTGCATACCAGAATTCCGGTCAAAGTCGTGTTCGTCGGGAGATTTTTGCAAGATTGGGTGAATATGGTTTTTCAACTTCGATTCGCAAGACTGTTTCGGCAAAAATCGATCCAAATATAGACCTTTCCGAGGCATGGCATCGAGCAAAGATATTAATTACTGAGTGTCTATCTGTTCCGAGTGATTCTTTAATGGAAAATGGGGGTGTTATAGCATTGGTCGGACCTACAGGCGTCGGAAAGACAACAACGATCGCAAAATTGGCAGCTAAGTATCGTTTAAAACATGGAAGTAAAAAAATCCTTCTGGTTACGACTGACAACTATCGAATTGCCGCTCATGAACAGTTGAATACTTATGGTCGGATTCTCGATATACCTGTTCGTTGTGCCCATGATGCTGACGAACTGACGCGAATTTTCAAGCAGTTTGTCGATAAAAGCCTGATTTTGATCGATACAGCCGGTATGAGCCAGCGAGATATGCGTTTGGCTGAACAATTCAAGCTATTCAGGAGTACCGATCAAGTGATAAAGACCTACCTGGTGATGTCTGCTGCTACACAATATGGAACGATGCAGGAGATCGTCGAGTCGTTCAAGGTGTTTGATCCCAAAGCAGGAATTTTGACGAAGTTCGACGAAACTGTCACATTCGGTGCGGCTGTTTCTACAATGGTTGAACATCGATTGCCGGTTTCATTTATTACTAATGGACAAAAGGTACCTGAGCACCTGCATGCACCCAAACGCGAAGCCATCGTGAAACACTGCTTTACTCGTCAGTTGGGCAATCAACAATCCAGACAACCCGCTGGTGGTGTATCAGAAACAGAGATGCTTAGGGCTTATGCATAATAGATTGTTAGAAATAGAACAGAGGATAACGCTTGCCTAAGAATACGAACTCCATTCGACCTATCCGGGTTTTTGCTGTTACCAGTGGCAAAGGAGGGGTAGGTAAGACCAATATATCGGTCAACATTGGTGTGGCGCTGGCCGAATCAGGTCATTCGGTCGCACTATTTGATGCCGACATGGGGTTGGCTAATGTTGATGTCATGCTGGGATTACAACCACGATTTAATTTCTCGCATGTATTGAGCGGTGAAAAGACTCTCGATGAAGTCATGGTGACCGGACCGTCTAATTTGAAAGTGATTCCTGGTGCGTCGGGAATACAAAGGATGTCTGAATTATCGCCGATAGAACAGGCTGCAGTTATTCGATCCTTTAGCGAGATGGATCAAAATATCGATGTACTGATTGTCGATACCGCAGCCGGAATTTCATCCAGTGTTGTCAATTTTTCGAAAGCCTGTCAGGAAGTCATTGTTGTTGTCTGCGATGAACCCACCTCGCTTACCGATGCCTACGCATTTATAAAACTATTGAATCGTGATCATGGCGTATTCCGCTTTCAGATATTGACGAATATGACATCCAGAGCAGAGCAGGGTCGTAAATTGTTTGTAAAATTATGCAAAGTGACAGATCGTTATCTGGACGTTGCACTGAATTATATGGGCTCGGTCCCTAGTGATGAATATCTTCGACGCGCAGTGCGCAAACAAGCCGCAGTGGTTGAGGTGTATCCACAGAGTTCCTCCGCCCAGGCGTTTCGAAATTTGGCGCGTAAATCCGAATCATGGCCAGTTGCTCAGCAGGCGGGTGGTCATCTGGAGTTTTTTGTGGAACGGATCATTCATTCCAATGTGGTTAATGGAGAAATAATGGCATGAACGGAGTCGCGACTTACCAGGAAACGGAATTCACGGATGTCGAGCAATTGGTAAATGAACATGCGTCATTAGTGAAACGGATCGCTTATCATCTACGTCCACGATTACCTGAAAGCGTTCAATTGGATGACCTCATTCAGGCGGGTATGGTTGGACTACTGGAATCGGTTCGAACCTACGATGCGACGCAGGGTGCAAGCTTTAAAACCTATGCTGGCATACGCATTCGCGGATCTATGCTGGACGAAGTCAGACGCTCGGATTGGACACCCAGATCAGTACACAAAAAAGCTCGAACTGTATCCAAGAAAATTCGCGAAATTGAAAATCGAACAGGGCGCGATGCGCGAGCCACAGAAGTGGCTGAAAGTTTGGGCGTGGATCTGGAGGAATACCACCAGATTCTTCAGGATTCAGTCAGCTGTCGAATTTTCAGCATAGAAGAATTGACCCAGGCTGGGGGAGACTTACTTGATGAATGTACTAAGGTCGAGAGGCCACCCATCGAAAAACTGACACAGGTGGGATTCAAGTCAGCTCTGGCGGATTCGATCGCTGGTTTACCTGAACGCGAGCGCTTAGTGATATCCCTGTATTACGATGAGGAACTTAATTTACGAGAAATAGGAGAAGTCATGGGGATTAGTGAATCAAGAGTATGTCAGATAAACAGTCAGGCGATGCTGCGTTTACGAGCCAGAATGATCGAATGGCTGGATAGTGATGGTGGACGATGGTAACCTATGTAAAAAATAGCCGTATCTATAAAGTTAAATGGTTATTGGGGTGTAAGCTTCAGGTTATTCGGGACGTTTGAATAACTCCTGCTGAACTTTTCTGCAACGCCTATTGGCTCAATATCCGATCTAACTGATTAGCAAAAGCCTGCCGGTCTGCCTGGCTAAAGGTTGCGGGTCCGCCGGTGTCGATACCACTGCTTCGAAGGCTGTCCATAAAATCTCGCATATTCAGCCTTTCACGAATGTTTTCTTTGCTATACAGTTCGCCACGCGGGTTCAGGGCCAGGCAGCCATTAGCAATTACTTCTGCAGCCAGAGGGATATCTGCGGTAATTATCAGGTCACCCATTGTTGCTTTTGTAACAATATAGTTGTCTGCAACGTCGAAACCGGGGGCGACCTGAACCGAGCGAATGTAGCGGGATCCCGGGGTTTGTAGTGGTTGGTTGGCGACCAGTATCAATGGTATTTCCACTCTTTCCGCAGCCCGATACAATATATCCTTTATGACTTTGGGGCAGGCATCAGCGTCGACCCAGATCTGTTTTAAGCTCATTTTCCTCTCAAGCGTTCTTGTGTGTATCGCATTATACTGCGCTAACCGATGGCGTCTATGCACGCAACTTTTTTGGTGGATCTTGGATCTACTGACTTTAGGTGAGGGTGTTTACATCCCGTTTACATAATGATTGAGATTAAAGCCATCAAATAGGCAGCCAAGGCTCCTCGTTGGAAACAATTTAGAATTGAGTTAAATTTGAATAAAAGAATAAAAATTACGCTCAAAGAAAATTAATGCTATAATTCAGTATGTTTCCGGGTGCCTGACCGGTTTTGGTACCCTTTGCGGCTTAATAGGTCGCTGGAAAACTCTTGAACTGTTCGTTCCCTCCCTCCTGTTTTATCCAGGGTTAGAGTTACCCGATTAATCAAGAATTACTTATTTAGCCTGAACCGGCTCCCGTCAGTGATTGCTGTTTCTGGGAGGGCACGACCGGAGAAAATTCCCTATGTCATTTGATTCCCTCGGCCTATCGGCTGAGCTCCTGCGCGCTGTTGGTGAGCAGGGTTACAACGAACCTACCCCTATCCAGCAAAAAGCCATTCCAGTGATACTGGCAGGTAAAGATATTATGGCGGGTGCGCAGACTGGAACCGGCAAGACGGCTGGTTTTACCCTGCCGCTATTGCAACGGCTGAATGCAAATCCGACCCAGTCTGGTCATCGATTGCCCCGGGCTTTGGTTCTTACACCAACCAGGGAGCTTGCTGCTCAGGTGGGTGCCAGCGTGGAGACTTACGGGCGTTTTCTGCCGTTGCGTTCGGCAGTGATTTTTGGTGGCGTGAAGATGAATCCGCAAATCGAAAAATTACGCCGCGGAATCGATGTACTTGTCGCGACACCCGGAAGACTTCTGGATCATGTCAATCAAAGGAACGTTGATCTGTCACAGGTTGAAATATTGGTTTTGGATGAAGCGGATCGCATGCTCGATATGGGTTTTATCCACGATATTCGTAAGGTTCTTGCTCTGCTGCCGAAAAACGGAGTTCGGCAAAATCTATTATTTTCTGCTACTTTCTCAGAAGATATAAAGCAACTGGCTGCCCGGTTACTCAACCGCCCGGAGCTTATCGAAGTGGCTCGAAGAAATACGACTGCCGAACGCATTGAGCAGTTTGTTCATCCGGTGGATAAATCTCGAAAGCGAGAGTTGTTGAGCCATTTGATTGGTTCTGAGAACTGGCGCCAGGTTTTGGTATTTACCCGTACCAAGCATGGAGCAAATCGGTTGGCACAGCAGTTAGGAAAGGATGGGCTTAGCGCCGCTGCTATTCATGGAAATAAGAGTCAGGGTGCTCGTACGCGAGCGCTGGCCGATTTTAAACGTGGTGCTGTGCGGGTGCTGGTGGCTACCGATATTGCAGCTCGGGGATTGGATATAGATCAATTGCCGCATGTTGTGAACTTTGAGTTACCCAATGTACCCGAGGATTATGTGCATCGAATTGGTCGGACGGGTCGAGCTGGCAATGAGGGTGAAGCAATTTCTCTGGTGTGCGTGGATGAAATTAAATTGTTGCGAGACATTGAGAGATTGTTGCAACGCGAGCTTCCCAAAAGGATTATGGAGGGTTATGAAGTGGATCCCAGTATTCGTGCCGAACCGATTCGCAATGGACAAAACAACAAAGCGCGCACTCAGCCGGGTAGACAGGCAAAAAGTCGTGGTCGCAGTCAAGCGTCAGCCAATAGAATGCCGAAGAGCAATTCTCGTTCGACTGAGCTGGAAAGGAAACGTACATCACCGAAAAATGCATATAAGTCTACGGCGCGTAAATCCAGCGGCAGTCAATCCCAGTCACGTAAGCGGCATTCCCACTCAGGTAGAGATCAGGAAACGGCTTCGTTGTTTTCCAGTTAGGAGCGAGGATTCAATAATATACGAATCTTGACTTGTCTTATTGTCCGTCTTCTGCGTTGTAGCAACAGTTGCGTAGCCCTGCTATGCGCCTGTTGCTACGCCTTGAAGACAAACAATTATC
>Ga0114934_10001037_pt1 | contig 18124 bp, 14 predicted proteins | sample 4SBtaG_2_FD_99695 | JGI IMG/M metagenome (GOLD analysis project Ga0114934, IMG submission 99695) | Deep subsurface microbial communities from Kolumbo volcano to uncover new lineages of life (NeLLi) - 4SBTROV10_white metaG | ecosystem: Environmental > Aquatic > Marine > Volcanic ...
ACGGCATTTTTGTGCCTTCATTTCCTTGCACAATCGCCACAATTCATGATAGGCGTGAATGAATCATACCCTATTATAATTACCATAAAATAAATAGCTTAGAAAAACTCGAGAAAATAGAACGTAGGCCGAGCATTTATTACAGGATGCTATTTTTGAGTTTTTTCATAATTCAGGTTGAATACTCGCATCAAAATATAACCAACTATCAACAACCCCAGCCCTGTTGCCAAGAGCGGCATGGAATAGTTTTTGTTGGCCGCCCAAAAATATATTTCAAATAGAGATAAAATGGCGCCAATGGTCATGGCGATTTTCAAACTAAGAAACCAAAATTGACTGCGGGAAGGGTTTGTTGGATTACCTGAAATTTCATGGCCACAAATTGGACACTTGATACTGCCTTCGGGGATGTCAGCGCCGCATTTCGGACATATCATAAAAAAACCTTTCTTGCTCAATGAGGAAGTAATAATAATTACAATAATCGTTCCGAATTCAAATAATTTAATAAAATTAGAAGACTGGTGCAAATAAAATGTACCCTTTCCACGATTTTGTAGGTTCAATTTCGCGGCCCACGCCTGCTCTGAGCACGAATCCGGCCTTTGCCAGCGGCCACACACGCACGCGAATTTCAGAACCAACAGATGTGTGCCAGGTAGAAGCATCAAACGCAAGGGGTTTACCTGTTAGGAAGCTCCTGCCGCTTTCACCCCAGGCACGGCCGCCATCTGAAAAAAAGGCAAGGGCAAGCCGTTCGACATAAAGCATTCTCAGGAAATAGAACCTGAGATTGCGAGCAAGTTGCAAGCGATATTCCACCGAACCGTAGATCTGGCGGGTGCCCTCAAGTGCCGTGGGCAGCGCCCGCACCCATTTAAAGGAAATGCGCAGTGGCGCCTGCGGCATCCAATCGCCTTTTCGGGCAAAAACACCCAATCGGGCTGCCAACACATCACGACGAAACGGCAATTGCAAATGTCCGGCAGTTTGAGCCTGAAATTCGTGGTATTCCAGGTCGCTTCCCAGAAGCTTGTCGGCCCAACGGTACGTCGCGGTTAAACCGATTCCTGTGGTGGGGTGAATGGAATTCCCCACGTCAGGCCGTTGGTATTGGTAGGCGTAGGAAAGAGCCAGTACATTGTTTTCTCCGTTGAAGGGCTGGAACCGCAAAGGCAAAGTACCCCATTTTCCCGTTAAAGGATGAATGAATCGGAAGTCGAATTCGGCGGCCACCCAATGCCTGGCAAGCAGGTTTTTTCCAAAAGAAAATGGCAGTTCAGCCTGTAGGAAAACTTCCTGCTGCCGGCTCCAAAAATCGCTTTCAGAAAGATTTAAGTAAGCATTCCGGTAAACGTAATTCTGCCCGATTCCAACCGAAATTGTGGGCAAATGCTGGGTGTTGGTGTACAAGAAGTTGCTTGAGAGCCGCCGGTTTCCTACCGTAAGAACACTTTGCAGGATGTGTTTGCTCAGCGGGTCTGCCAGCAGGTGAAAAAAACCTGCTTCGTAACCACGATTGTCCTGTTGAATGAGCGGTACCAAAATCAAGGATTGCAGATTTTTGGCTGAGTTGTAGGGCTTTGTTTTGGACACAGGCACGCGTTCTTTCGGGGCCGGAAATCGCTGAAAAGTACGGTTCTCCCACGTCCACGGGATGCTCAATGGCCCAAAATGAGGATTGACCCGCCTTTTTGCCGGAAGCGACACAATTTGAATCGAATCTCTCTTTTCAAAAACGGTTGCAAAAATCTGTTTTCCGTTAGGACTCCAATTGGGGTTGAACAATCCACCAAAAGCATTGGTTACGGCGTGTGCATCAGAACCATCACGATTCATCACGAAAAGGTTGGGTGTTCCCAAGCGATAGTCGATGTAGGCGATTTTTGTTCCGTCGGGGGACCAGTCCGGCAAACGGGCGTCGTAACCGGAATCCTGCAAGATACGGAGCGAATCCCCGCCTGTCCCAACAGTCGCGACGGCCCGGTGCCCGCGAGAATCCACCAGCGAAAAGGCAATCTCCCGACCACTGGGTGACCAGCGTGGCGAAAAAACCTCCGTCTGAAGCGGAAAATGGGTCAGCTGGCGAATCTTTCGGGAGCCCAAATGCAGAATCATTAAATTGGAGCGTCCGGGAAAATGTTCCACAAAAACAACATTCCGTCCATCTGGTGAAAAATCGGGATCGGTGCTTCGCTGGTTTCGGGTCAGTTGAATTTCCTTGCCTTTGAGGAAATCAAATAGAAAAAGATCATTGATCGTGCTGAGGCTTACGCCCGGATGCGCCCTGGAATAAATGAGCCTCGTCCCGTCCGGTGACCAGCTTGTTTGAGCATGAACATCCATACCACCCACTTTCTTCCAGGTTTTCGTTTCTTTCTCGAAGATTCTTAGCTCGGGCAGCCAGCCATCAAAACGGCGAACACCCACAACGGCCGCCTTTTTCATGTTATTTGCCCAGCGAATACTGTATGCACCCTGAAAGACAGTGGGAAATGGCTGCGCCACGTCGCTCATAAATTCCCGACCCTTTTTCCACTGAAGGTAGTGCTGCGTAAGTGAATCCAACCAGGCACGATACAGTTTTCGTTCGGTCGTGTGCGTTTTTCGAAAAAGCGTCCAGTCGAAACTTGCCGGCAGATATCGGTGATCTTTAATCAGGCCGGGGAAAAAGTCATCACCCCAGCGCCGGGCGGCGTAGCGAACCAGGCTGTGCCCCTCTTCGTAAACCAGGCGCGAATCAACGGGGTCTGTTCCAACAAAGCCCTGCAAATCCTTCACACGAAGGAGCTCTTGATTCCACCAACTTACCCGCAACAGCAAATCCCTGTGCAGGTCCCAAATTTCGCCTTCATATTGGGCCAGGCCTTCTGTGAACCAATCCGGTGTCGTGCCGAGCCCCAATAGCTCCCACCACACGCCTGTAAAATTGCGCAGTCCGCAAAAATGGATTTCGTGCGTTAATTCGTGCGAAATAACCCGCCGCAGCCACCGCAGCCTTCCGGTCGTGTATTTGGGCATAGCCGGGGTCCAAATCTTGATGACGTGCCCAAGGGGATTGGAGAGTCCGTTCGAATAGTCGTCCGTGTCCTGGAGCACCAACACGATTCTCTTCTTTGGCACAATCTTGAGGGCATGGGTAATTGAAAAAAATGAGCTCTCGGCAATTTGTGCCGCTTCGTGGGCAACATCCGTCAGTTCCCTGTGATAAATGATTTTAAAGTGTGGCGTTTCAAAAATCATCCACTGCAATTCAGGGTGGTTGGAACCGAATTCAATCTGGGCACGCCCCTGCACTGAAATCACCCCTAAAATAAGCACGAGAAAAAGAAATTTGCGCATTAACTCACTTCCTCGACGATGGGAATGATGCAAATGAATTTCAAGGGGGCCGTGCCTGTATTTCTGAATTGATGCCACTCATTGGGCAGAATAATAACAGCTTGTCCTTCAGAAAAGGCTTGACGTTCTTTTTCACCCACCAATTCGCCCTGTCCTTCGAGAATGTACACCTCGTGTTCGTAATTGTGCTGGTGGTAGGGACTGAAACCGTCGGGAGCGATCTCAAACAGGCGCATTCTAAAATTGGGAGCCCCGTCGTCTTCGGAAAGAAGCACCCATTTTTGTACGCCTTTGGCCGTGTCAGAGTCGAATATTTGTGGAGAAATTTCAGATAGATTTTTAATTTTCATCTTTGGCCTCATTTTTCGTTTTTCAATGGGATTAACAGGATTCCCGGGTTGGCGTCAGTTGAAATCCCTTTGAATAAAAAATTCAATTATTTTGCTTGAAATAGGTCATATTTTCAAAGTACAATACGCATTGAATGACATTGTATCTGAATTAAAAAGATATTTACAGAAATAATTTTTCCTCAATGTCTTTGCGTTCGGGCGGAAAATCTTTTCACTTTTTCTCTAAGCCAATGAGTGCCGCGCCGTAGGCTCCCATAAGCTGCGGATAGCTTGGCAGGTGTACCTTCTCGCCGGTTTCTTCTTCCAGCATTTTACGCATGGCCTTGTTCCGGGCTACCCCCCCTGAGAGCATCAACGGCGGCACCAGCCCCACACTGCGAATCATAGCCACGATGCGGGTAATCAGCGAGCGATGCAGCCCCCGTAGAATCGGCTCTACAGCCACACCATGAGCCAACATCGAAATGATTTCCGATTCAGCAAACACGGTGCAGGTGCTGGATATTCTTTCTTCCTGATTGACAGAAAGCGCCGTGCTGCCCAAAACCTCGAGGGGAACACGCAGACGGCCGGCGGTGTTTTCCAGAAAACGCCCCGTACCGGCGGCGCATTTATCATTCATCACAAAATCAATCACGCGGCCTTCCTTGCCGATGATGATCACTTTGCTGTCCTGGCCGCCAATGTCCACCAATGTACCCGGCTTTTGAAGTTCGTGGTACACGCCTCGGGCGTGACAGGTTATTTCTGTCAGGTTTCGGGTAGCATTTTTGACCAGTTTGCGCCCGTAGCCAGTGGCCACGAGGGGAATTCCCTCAAGCGAACCGAAACGCTTTTTGGCTTCTTCCAGCATGTGTGCCACCTGATCTTCCACCCGGGGATCGGCGGGTTCCAACAGGTGCCAGATCATTCCCCCGGATTGGTTAACTCCCACAATCTTGCATGTCGTAGAGCCTGCATCCAAGCCCAATGCAGCCAATTTTTCTTCGTTCATCCTTCCAAAATCTCCATAAACGCCGCAATGCGGTTTTCTGCCTGTTCATCTGAATAGGAGCGGGGATCGCTGTGATCGGCCTCCAGCAACAGGGCCGGAACGCCGTATTCATTCACAAAATAATCCCGCTGGTCAATTTGTCCCAGTGAGTAGGGCTTACAGGAACGATCGGAGTGAAGCACCACGCCGTCTGCAGAAAAATCCTGAACCATCTGCCGCATTGTCTTAAGTTTGTGTCCAGTGCCACGGTTTAGAATCGGATGTAAATAGGTGCGTGCTACGGATTCCAGCGGGCGGGCTTCTTCCATCATGGGCGCCAATTCACCCCAAGCATAGGTGTAGGTAGCCGTTACAATATTTGCTCCATGACGCGCAAAGGTATGCGCCATCTCCCGCAGTTTGAACCAAATCGGCAGATTGTCCCAGATGAGACGCTTCCTTTCATTTTTGACAGCGGGAATACCCTTCTCAATTCGTTCGTCAATCTCTTTCAGGAGTTGGCGGTAGTACGCCACAGCGACGGGTTCGCCGCGGAGGTCTACAATAGGTGCCATGTGAATGAAACCGTCAAACGCAGTCAAGGGCGAAGGGACGTGTTTGCCGCGGTTCAATACCTCCAACCAGAGGTAAGAAGCCTCCTTGCTCAGGTGAACTACCTCCTTGAGTTTTTTGTAGAGAAGCCGTTTGCCTGTGATTTTTTCTGCCACGGGAATCATCTCTTCCAACTGGCGCTTAACGTAAGCAATGTCGTTCTGGCTGGCTTTTTCGTAGACAAAAGGCGTGTCCACCAAAATAAGCGGCACGTGGAAGTAATCCGCCAGCACGCGGTACCAATACAGCACGGTCTGACAGATATTGGTACAGGCGAGAAGAATGTCGGGGCGGGGCAGTTTGCCCACAGGCGTTTTCCCCGAAAGTGCCGCGCCGATGTCCGTACGGGCGTAGGAACAGATATCCCTGGAGAAACCAGCATTTTCCGCTTCGGAGGCAATTTCTACGGTTTTTCGCCGGGCACCGCACAGAGCTGCGTGGTTTTCCGGGTAGAGAATGTAAAAGCCGAGCGCTTTCAGGATTTCGATGGGCGCCCCGGAAGTGACCCACGCCACCTTGCGTGCACCATTTGCGTACCGTCCCTCAAGGTAGTGCCGGGACATTAATTCCTTCATCCGTGCTGAAAGGCGAAACGGTGGCGCCAGAACATCCTTCTGCCATTTACGGTGAGCCATTTTTTTCTCATTTTGCCGACGCTGGTAAGAAAGTACCGCACGGCCAATGAGATTAACATTAAATTGGTAAAGAATTTTTTCCCTTAATGACATGAAACTCCAACTCCCATGCATCAAATTTCAAATAAATTCCAATGACCAAAATAAGAAACCTCCCCCGCAAGGACATCAGCACGCAAGGAATTCTCCATTCGCGTACTTACAGCTATTTTTTCGTCGATGTCGGGGGCTTCCTTCCCGGTCGTGTCGATACCCCCGACTTCGTCCCGCACTCAATGACCGGCTTTTTGAACCAAAAGAGCAAATGAACGCTTTATTTTAACTGAGCAACGATCTTTATCCAATCATCTCCACAAACGCCTCGATGCGCGTCAGCGTTTGCTGGGGAAGCGGCTCCCCCATGTCGAATTCTACGTACGTCACCGGGATGTCTTCTGCCTCCATTTTTTTTCGAATGAGAGGAACATCAAAAAGTTCCGGCTCGCAGAATTTTGGGTCATAAATCAGGACGCCTTTGGCCCCGGAATCGGCAATTAGTCTTTTTAAGTGCGCGGTTCGTTCAGCAATCGAAGAGCCGCGCGTGGGGTCCGGCGGGCCCGAAAGCAATCGCTCAGCCATACGGGCAAAGGGCTCATTTGCCGTGCCGGGTTGGTAAAGACGCCGGGTGCCACAGGCCAGGTCGTCCGCCACAACCCGTGCACCCATTGCCTGGATTTCGTCAAAAAGTAGCATCGGTTCGGGCACGACGCCGGACAGCAAAATAGGGATACCCGTGGGCCGTTTTTCTTCACCTCGGGTCAACCGGGCGAGGTGCCTGGTAAACTCCTCCGCCGGTAAAAATTCCCGGGATCGTACAAGGGTATAAAACTCCCGGTCGGAAAGATTCAATTTCCAGCGCACGCTGTAGAGTTGAGCAAGTGCTTCGTCGGCCGATTCTTCCCGGAGAATTGCCTGTTCAAGCTCTGCTTCGGAAGGGCGTTTACCACTCCAGTCGGCCAGCTCCTTGTACAGGCGTTTTAGTTCTTCTACCAAAAAATCAAAATGCGTTTGTCGCGTTCCCCGCGGGTGGTAGAGGGTGAGCACCTTCTGCCGGGGTTTAACAAAATCCAGTAAAACCGAGCCCATTCCCTGAAGGGAATCGCAGGTATGCGGAACGAGAATAACGTCCGTTGCTTCCAGGCCGCCACTTAGCAAAAAGGAAATGGCGTTTCGCACAATGGCGCAGGTGTAGGATTGCAAATGACTGCCGCCGAGGGAAACATCCGCGTTGGGAGGCCCCCAGACCTCGACGGGAAGCAACCCAAAGGCACGCAGCAGTTCCCGAGGGTAGTGAATGGGCAGCACGGCGGCTACTTGCCCCCCCTTTTCCTTGAATCGGCGAATAACTTCTTTTCTCGTAGGAAGTGTGTTCATTTTGATTACCACAAATTTCTCCTGTTTAGCCCCGGTCGCTTCGACCCCGCCCAGTGATGGGAGCTGCTTGTCAATTGACTGGAATCGCTGCCTGGGCGCAGTTAAAGCAACGGGAAAAAATATCTCTCAATCTCCTCGATACGATCCGCGGGCCAGCAAACCACTAAGTGACCCGATAGGCAAAGAGAATGGCGATTCGTTCTTATGGGTATTTCTCTTCGTGCCCTGGTGGCCATTTTTTCACTTCACCCAGTGTCGAATAGCCTGGTGTTTAAAATCAATTTCATACTTCTGATTCTTGTAATGAATGAGCAGTTTTTGGTTGCCGACCTCGGCATCTGTAAAAGGACCGTGGAATAGTTTGTATTTGCTGTAATCCCACGGAACACCGTTTAAAAAACGCCTGTCCGGGTAAGTAAATTTCATCAAATTATTGTCCGGCGTACGAAACCGGATAGTCAAATCTCTTTGAAAGTGTGAAAGATCCGGTGTGCGGCGACGCACATTCTTTTTGAACGCCTCGAAATTCGGGTAATCGTCACGAGAAGCCACCTCCAGAATAAGGCCGTTCTTGAGATGGGGGCTTCGCAGCCGCCAATTGATTTTTTCTTCAATCCATTTATAGGGCCGGAAGGGCAGATAGGCGATGTACACATTTCCGCCTGCGCAGAAAATCCAGCCGGATGGGTCCACCTCCCGGGCGTCCAAATTTTTCGGGAAAAAGGCGTCAATGTGATGGTACTGCACGTTTTGGGGAATATTGTACAAAACAATGATCGAACTCTTGTACTGGAAGGTGTGCTCATAAGGTGAGCCGCCTGTCCATTTGTTTGGCTTGTTGTACGTACCCTTGGATTTGACCACATCGCGCGTCAAGATTTTGGTTTCCTCCGGGAAAAACGTCGTGAGTTCCCGGGTGGAATAGTAGGGATGCAGTGAAAAAATGGTGGAATAGGGTTTGTCCGATACCCAGCTCACATCCCAAGTGTGCTGCTGGATAGGCTGCAAAATGCCCCCCTGAAGCGAACCCAGGCAGTAATCCCTGGTCATATAATCGTATTTGTAAACCGGGGGATTGCGTTTTGTGCCGTGGCGAATAATATTGCGCACACGCTTGGTTTCCGTGTGCACGTAGGGAACGGAGCGGTCGCGCGCAGCCATTACAATTTCAAACGGAATTTTGTACCGGCTCAAAGCGCCCACCACCGTATGCGCCATGCGGCCTTTCGGATTAAAAGGGGTTTCTCCAAAGTAAAGGTAGCCGTAGTGGCTCATTTCCGATCGTTTCAGGTCGTACACCTGAGGCTCGTAAATTCGGCTGTGGCCGCCGCAGAACATCCCTTTCAAATATTCCGGTGCGTAATCCGCCCAGTACCAATCCAGAATCATTTTGGCTTTCATTCGGAACTGGGGCTCTTTGGAAAATTCGTACAGCAAAAAGAGGGGTGAAAGATACACCTCGCCGTAATCGGGCGAATCAAACTCGCCGGTACCAATGGTGGTTACGATCCGCATCCAGTCTTCGAGATAACTTTTGGCTTCCGTGTAATTTTCACCGGAAGATTTACCGTTAAACCAGAAATCACGCGTTTCTCCCGGCCAGGTTTGCGAAGCCAGTAAAATAGAGGTGTAGTACATCAGCCAGTGATTTTCGGTGTCGCCCCGGTAAGGAGTATAGGTGTGAAAAATATTCTTCATTCTTTTCTTTAGATCCGGGGGCAACACATCCTGAAAATAGAGGAATGTCGCCATTAGCGGGTAGATGTAGAACATATCGCCGTGGGGATGCGCGAGCAACGAATCAATGGAAGCCAATGCCGCAGGGACATCCGTGTGAGTCGCCAGTTTAGCCATTACTCCGAAAAATCCCGGAGAGGTGGTTCTCGCCGCATAATATTCCAGCAGGCGGTACTTGCGGGCGTCAATTTGTTTGTACATATCGTTTCGGGTGGAATTCGGCAAAACATTCTGCGCGAAAACAGAAGATACTGAAAACACAATAATTCCGGCAAAAGTTAAAATCCATTTTTTCATGGCAGCTTTCTTTCCTATTCTATTTTTGAAAATTCGTGACAATTCATGGGAAATAAAACTTCCCACGAATGAACACTAATTTCCACGAATTATTAATCCGATCTTCCTTAGAAATTCTTACAAATTCGTCGGGATAGATTCCCCATTTTGGGCTGTCAGGATTTTTCCATAAACGGTTTCCATTTTTCTTCGGGCGATGGCGGTGTAAGCAGACTAACACCAATCAACAAAACTAAAGACAGAGCAATGGCCGGGAAAATAATGTAATCCCATCCGATGCCGAAACCAAACTTTGCCACAAGCGTACCCAGCATTCCGCCTAAAATAGATGCAATCCCTCCGGCAGCAGTTACGCGCTTCCACAAAAAGGCTGCCAAAATAGCCGGAGTAAGTCCCGCGCCAATCATCGTGTAGGCCGTGTAAGCCATTTCCAGAACGGTGGTGAATTGGGTCAGCAGCAGGTAGGCCGTTACCCCCAGAATCACAATCCAGGCGCGCTGGAACCACACCAGGGACTTCCCGCTCGCCTTCGGATTAATAAACCGCTGGTAGATGTCGCGCGTGACGTTTGTGCTAGGCGTCAGCAGGAAGGAATTTCCCGTAGAAATAATAATGGCAACGGCCGCGCCCAAAAGCATAATGCCTGCGAAAAGAGGCAATCCAGCTTCAGTCCCGTGTCGCGCCGTGTAGAGAATCACCGTTTCATGATCTTTGAGATGAACAAAGTAGCTGCTGGCAATCATTGCCAGAAGGCAAATCATCGATTCAATGACCATCGTTCCGGAAATCCAACCGACAACCGCTGTTCGTGCGGCTTTCTCATTTTTTGCCGAGAAGAATTTCTGGTACATACTGGACTCTCCCAACAACAGGAAAAAAACGGGGAAAAATACTCCCATTGCCCAAACCGGGTTTTCGTGTCCAAAGAGTTTGAAATGATCCGGTGGTAAAGTAGTAACCAGGTGGTGAAATCCTCCCACGCCGTGCAACAGAATCGGTACGGCGGTCAAGATACCCAACAAAATCATAGTGCCGTTAAAAATGTCCAGCGTCACGATGGAAATCATCCCCGCCATGGAGGTGTAGGCAATAATGAAAATGGCCGTAAGCAAAATGCCATATTTCATGGGAATGCCTGCAATCAGCTCCAGAACCATTCCCCCACCCTTGAATTGGTAACCCACAATTGTCGTGTAAGCAATGATAATCGTAATGGTGCCCAGAATTCGTGCCCATTTGTTGTAGCGGGTCTCCAAAAGATCGGGCAGTGTAAATTGAGCAATTCGGCGCACGCGCCCAGCCAAAAAATACACAACCACGATGGCCGTCCAGGCTCCGGCACTGCTCCACAATTCGGAAATTCCTCGGTCGTAAGCCAGTCCGGCCCCGGCAATAATGCTGCCCGAACCAATCCAGGTGGAAAGCAGCGTTCCCACCAGAAGAATGGTGGGAACCTTTCGTCCGGCGACCATGAAATCGGTTTGATTTTTCACCGATCGGCTTTTGTACAGTCCCAGCCCTACCAAAAAAGCCAGGTAAATCATAACGGCCCAGAAATAAATCATGTTGAGGAAGGCTCCATTCTTTCTTTCAATAATTTATGAATGGCCTTTGGCATTTCTTCCCTGTGACTTTGTACAAAGGACTCCACCGCTTCCGGGGTGTCCTTTGCCGCAAATTTTAGAAGACGGGCCACCCCCTTTTGGACCACGATAGTTCGATCATTTAGAAGCTCTTCCGCAATGGCAAGGGCGTCCTCGGTTCCAACGACCAAATGCATACCCGATTCCGGTTTTGGCAAAAACAGGATTGTTGCCGATGCCCGCCGCCGCCAGGGATTCGGACTTGCCGTCCATTTTCGAACGCTTGCCAATCGCTCAGAATACATTTTCAGGAGAAACGCCAATTCCCTACTTAACGCGTCGCAGAGTGTGGCATCTTCCACATCATCCAGCCAGCGGCTTAAATAATCGAATAAATTCCAATCGTACTCTCGCCGGTAAAAATTGAGCAAATGAATTGACAGACGCTTTTCTTCCCAGATTTCAGAGTTCCACATTTCCTTCAGAAAAGGGTACACTCGAATGAGCGTATATCGGTGCCCTTGAGCGGTGAAATAATCTTTCGCCAGCCGGCGAATTAAATCAGACCTGACGCCCAGGACGCGCGCCGGGGTTTTGAGCAAGCGTGTCGTACGCTCCACCTGCTCTGGTTCGCCGTAGCTTAAAAGCGTCTGGTGAAGTGCATCAAAAAATTCCGATAGTTTAGGCATGTTTTTAGTGCTTCGCCTTTTTGAAGTTCATTTCGATTAATTTCACAATTTCTTCCATTCCGGATTCCCCCAACACTTCCACCCAGGAGGGTCGACCGCCGCCCCTTACCGGTTGAATGGCTCGAATATCTTCTAACCATTCTCTAAAATTCTCCGCGCTTTCCTCCGGTCTGGCAAGAACAAGCCGCCAAGAATTTTCCATTCTGACGAAAATGGCCGCACTCAGGTTAAACTCGCGCACAAGATTTTGAGCGACCTGTTTGGCATCTGCAAAATCAACCTGATCAAAAATATTAAGGACAAAAGATCGTCCCGCCTTTTGGGCCTGGCCGGATAGTACACGAGCCTGTTGCTGAACCCAAAACTCCTTGAGTCCCTGGATTTCCCTTTTTTGAGATTTCAGAGTTGCCTTCAAATCTCTGACACGTTCCAGCAATTCTTCTTCACCGGCGGTCAATTCCCGATTCAAATTCCTTGTCATTTGCCACAGCGCTCGGTAATGTTGAATCGCCCGCTTCCCCGCATAAAAATAAAGCCTTAGATTTCCGCGCAGCTTTTCCCAACGAACGACCTTTATCAATTGCACTTCTCCCGTCTGCCGCACGTGCGTTCCCCCACAGGGATCCAGATCAAAATTCTCAATTTCAACGAGACGAATTTTTCCTGTTACTTCCGGCATTTTTCGCAACGTCACATGCGAAAGCTCATCCGGATTCACCCAAAAAGCCTTCACCGTTCGATTTTCAGCAATCACCTGATTGGCCAGCATTTCTACCCCTGCGACGTCATCTTCAGAAACACTGGCCAGCTTTACATCGATAGTGGATATTTCTTCCCCCAGATGTGAGGACAGCGTTTCCACACTCAATTGATTCAAAAACGCTCCTGCCAGAACATGAAATCCCGTGTGCTGCTGCATAAAATCGAACCGGCGTTCCCAATTGATTTTCCCAACCACGTTTTTGCTCGATAGCTTTCCGGTAATTTCGTGCCAGATCATCCCCTCTCGCTCAACCACATCCACGACGGGTACGCCATTCAACCAGCCGGCGTCGTGCATCTGACCGCCTGACGTGGGGTAAAAAACCGTCTTATCCAGGCGGACAAACATTTTATCGCCTTCTTGCCGAATTTCTTCTACAGAAGATTCAAATTCGGTTTGGTAGCTGTTTGTGTAATACAGACGTTCCGTCATTTCGAGCGGATCCTTCTTTAGGAGAAAAATAGATGTGTTTTTCGCGACAAAAAAATCAAGAATCAAAACACCCTATTTGTTCTACCGGGTTTGTTATAAATATCAGGTTGCTTAATCCTCCAAATCCTGTTAAAATCCTGATCCCGGATTTGGTAACTGTTGGAAAATAGTCTTACCAAATTTGAACATCCCAGACCTCGGCCCGGGAAAGACCGGAGAATTGCCAGTTTTTTCCGCCGTTGCCGCTTTTGTAAATTCCGCTTCCGGCAGTACCTGCAAAAATAATCTGAGAATTTTTCGGATAAACAGCCAAAGCGTGTACCGTCTTTTTTTGAAGTCCCTTGCCTGCGCTTTTCCAATGTTTTCCACCGTCCACACTCTTGTAAACACCCTTTGCAAATGTTCCCGCGTAGAGCACGCCCTTTCGATTCGGATCCACAGCCAAAACGTACACGGTTTCGCGGCTTATTTTCCCGTGCGAACGAATCCATTTGCGGCCATTATCGGTGCTTCGATAAACGCCGCGGTCTTCTGTTCCGACGTAAAAAACAGAAGCATCAAAAACATCTTGCCTGATATCCAGAACCGGAATACCGGAAAACCCCTTATTTTTCCAGGATTTTCCGCCATTTAGAGATTCAAATAATCCAGATTCCGATCCCAACAGAAGGTGCTCGGGATTGCTTCGATCCATGAGAAGCGCCGAAACAAATTGATTGTCGATGGTTGCAAGTCCCCGATTGGAAGCCTTCCAGCTTCGTCCGCCGTCCTCGGAAAGGAAGATACCGTACGGCGTTCCGATTACCAATTTACGAGGCGTTTTCGGATTTACGAGCACCTCTTGAATCTCCGTTTCGTGCCAATCCGTCAAAATTCTCCAGCGCTTGCCTGCATTCATCGTCCGCAAAACACCATTTCCGCTGGCCAGGTAAAATGTTTTCCCCACGTGATTCGGATCCATCGCAAATCCAAAACAGCGAATATTTCCCCAACCGACGTGCTGCCAGGTTTTCCCCACATCCCGGCTTACAAACAGGCCTGACGGAGGATTTTTCGCACCAACCACGTAATTTTTTGTCGCCAACACACAGGCATAAATTGTGGGGGACTGGGCATGCAGATTTGAAATGCCCAATAAAATAAAACTAACAAGAATAAAAATTGCCTGCAAACGGGAATATTTTTTCATGAGTCACACGCTTTCATTAAGACAATTGTAGTTTGGTAAAATTCAAAGAGGGGTGTCATTCTGAGTCCGGCAACTGACGAAGTCAGAATGACATTTTTGTCGAATTATCATAAGAGAATATTTCATTGCTTATTTGCCTCTTTGAAAAATTTAGAAATTTCTAAAATGATCTAAAATTTCTACGAAGATTTTTTCAATTTATTTACTCTGCTTTATTCGCAAATCTTTACGACAACAACGCTAAATCAGCAACAATTCAAATAGTTACGACAATCGATTAATTGAAACCATGCCTGTTTTACATATTTCTGTTTAAAAGCAAACTTATTTTACCCACAATATATTATTAATTTCTGTTTTTAAGGCCCCATAAATTATTCAGGCAAAAACTGTCATTAAAACCCATTTAAACATAAAAAAACTCGCCTTTAGTTGCAAGCGATTTGTGAAAATAATGAATAAGAAATAAAGTATTTTTCGACGGTGCAATGGACAAGGTTATGTTTAAATGCTCTCAATAGAGATTTTGACGGTCGACAGAACTTTTAAAAAAACAAAATATCCGGCATAATTTTACATTACAAGGGCTTATTCTTCTGAAATCCACCGGGAAAGGGCGATCTTAACCATCTGATAAACAATGAGGTACAGAATCACCAGAATCGACCAACCAACAATAATCCATTTGGTTGTAGCAGCAACGGAAGCCATAAAAACGAATTTCCCGGAAATATTCGGGAATTGAGAAAAGACGATTAAATGGAGGGTATTTTCCACATAATCCAGGAAAGCGGCAAAAAAGGGAAGCACGGCAAATACCACGCGGGCGGGTTGGCTGAACATATTCCAAATTTCACAAAAATAGGAAATCGTGCTCGCCAAAAATGTTGCATAAAAAAGTGCGTAAATGTAATCGATCCACATCGTGTGCGCACTCAGGGCAAGCCCTTCGGGCCCCCACAGGCGAATGATGGTTCGCGCGACATGGGCTGAAAAAGCGAATTGAAGTCCCAGAATGCCATTGGCACCTCCTCCGGTCGCCCGCTGGTCTATTTTTGAAAGAAGGGTCATCAAAGCAAAAACCCCTATCCCGGAGACTACCACAATCCAGAGATTGGCCAATTTTTCTTCAAACGCTTTGGTTGATTTTATCATTTTGGGGGCAATGGAATTGTTTTGCTATTTTTTACTCGCGCAAAAACGATGATTTCAAAATCAATCTATTCAAGAAATCAATTCAAGGAAAAAGAATGAATGAAATCTCCCGGAAACAGACCTCCTTTACTCCTTTTCGTCCTCACGAAGATGGGCTTGAACGGTTAGCAGTCCCTGGACCGTCAGGTCTTTATTTGCACCTTCGTGAACGGCTTTTGCCACATCCCACAAGGGAGCATTTTCACCCAGTTGTTGCTTCACCGTTGCAATCCGGTAATCGATTTCCCAGACGGCCGCTTCACTTTGATTCAGGAATTCCTCCAAATCAATTCCGGTCAGCAAGTCAAAATGGGCTGTTAGCAGGATGCCAGGATTCAATTCGCGAATTTTCTGAATGCTTTCCAGATAGGCCATTCGATCCTCGTACTGAGGGAAGCTTTTTCCAACCCCTCGACGCAAAATGGCATCGCCGGCAATCAGGATATTTCGATCTTTCAAATAAACTCCGATGCTATCTTCGGAATGGCCGGGCAACGGTACTAACCATATTTCAGGAAAATTTTCCAATTCCAGACGGCTCTCGCCGGAAATGGTTTCATCTACAGGACAAGGCTCTCCCAAATTTTCAAAGAAAAGCTGCTCCATTTCCTGCGAAGGAGGCAAAAGCGTCGGAAATTGACCCAGAAATTCGTGAAATTGTAATCGGTGATTTTCAATCCATGAAACTCCCTTTTCATGCGAAAGAATTTTGCAGGCACATTTTTTCCGAATTTCGTCATTGGAACCGATGTGGTCATGGTGACTGTGTGTGTTAATGACGTATTTCAAACCGCTTTTTTCAAGGCCCAAATCGTCCAGTACTCGAAAAATCTCTGAAGCCGTTTTCTTGAGACCCGAATCAATCAGAATAGCCTGATGGCCATTTCGAACGATATAGACGTTGACGAAAACCTCACCCAGCGGGGTTCGAATTTCAAAAATATCTGGTAAAATTTCTCTAACCATTAAGAACTCTCAAAAGATGTTGCAATTGATATTGATTATGTTGGCCCTTTCAGCGAAAAAAATGAACGTTCCTTTTAAGTAATGGCGTTCTCTTTTTTTCTGTTGATCGCGCGTTTGGCGGGGTCAAGCTCCGTTTTTCGCAACCGAACACTCTTCGGCGTCACTTCTACCAACTCATCTTCGGCAATAAATTCAATGGACTGATCCAGAGAAAGCAACCGCGGCGGGCGAAGCGTTACCGTGGCGTCCGACGTGGAGCTTCTCATATTTGTTAGCTTTTTCTCTTTCGTAATATTAACGTCCAGATCCCGAGGGCGGTTTCGCTCGCCAATAATCATGCCCATGTACACTTCCGTTCCTACCTCTATGAAAAGTTCCCCACGGTCCACCATTGCCAGACTGGCGTAGGTAGTCGCCCGCCCGGGGCGATCGGCTACCAGTGCGCCCGTATTTCGCTGCGGGATTGGGCCAAACCAGGGCTCGTAGTCTTCAAAAAGAGTGTTCATCACGCCGGTGCCCTTTGTGTCTGTTAAAAATTGGCTTCTTAAACCAATCAATCCGCGGGAAGGAATTAAAAATTCAAGATTGACACGCCCACGTCCATTATTGGTCATATTTACCATTCGTCCCTTTCGTCCCGAGATTTTTTCGGTTACCACGCCCACAAATTCTTCGGGCACGTCGATAAACAGGTGCTCTACCGGCTCAAGTGTTACTCCATTCTTCTCTCTAGTGATAACGTGCGGTTTGGAAACCATGAATTCATATCCCTCGCGGCGCATGGTTTCAATCAGCACTGCCATTTGTAACTCGCCTCGGCCGCTAACTTTGAAGGCATCCGCTCGATTCATTGCCTCCACACGCAGTGCCACATTTCGAAGCATTTCCTTTTCCAACCGTTCCTTTAAATGTCGGCTGGTTAGATATTTTCCTTCACGTCCGGCGAACGGCCCGTTGTTTACGTAAAAAACCATCGAAACCGTTGGTTCATCCACGTGGATCCGCGGTAAGGGTTTGGGGTTTTCTTCGGATGAAATTGTGTCTCCGATTCTAACGCCGTCCACGCCCGAAACCGCAATAATATCTCCTGCCTCCACACGCGTGACCTGCTTTCTGGACAGATTTTGAAACGTGTAAAGAGCCGAAAATCGTACGCCCGGTCGAATCTGATTCTCGGCACACAGAGCGTAACTCTTATTCATTTCAAGGATTCCGTTGGACAGCCGCCCCACGGCAATTTGCCCCACGTAGGGATCATAATCCAGATTGGTTACCAAGAATTGCGGAACCTCGTTGTCATTGGCCTCCGGACCCGGAATTTCAGAGACAATTGTTTCAAAAAGCGGCTGTAAATCCTTTGAATTGTCTCCCAATTTCCGATGTGCGATTCCCGCCTTGGCATTGGTGTAAAGGATCGGGAATTCGATTTGCTCTTCATTGGCATCCAGATCGATAAACAAATCATACACCGCATTTACAATTTCACCAACCCGAGCATCCTTTCGATCAATTTTATTGATCACAAGAATAATGGGCAATTTTTTTGCCAGCGCTTTTTTTAGAACGAAACGCGTTTGCGGCAGCGGACCCTCACTGGCATCCACCAGCAACAGGGCACCATCCACCAAATTGAGGCTTCGCTCCACCTCGCCACCAAAATCCGCATGCCCGGGCGTATCTACAATATTAATTTTGATATGTTTGTACCACACTGCTGTATTCTTTGCCATAATTGTAATGCCGCGTTCCCGTTCCAAATCCATGGAATCCATGACACGATCTTTGACTTCCTGATTCACCCGGTAAATTCCGCTCTGCCGGAGCATTCCATCGACTAAGGTTGTTTTTCCGTGATCGACATGGGCAATAATGGCAATATTTCGAAAATGTTCCTTCCTCATAAAAAACATAAACTCCCGTATGTATTATTACTGTCGTTTGGC
>Ga0114934_10001039_pt1 | contig 18120 bp, 17 predicted proteins | sample 4SBtaG_2_FD_99695 | JGI IMG/M metagenome (GOLD analysis project Ga0114934, IMG submission 99695) | Deep subsurface microbial communities from Kolumbo volcano to uncover new lineages of life (NeLLi) - 4SBTROV10_white metaG | ecosystem: Environmental > Aquatic > Marine > Volcanic ...
CGCCTTTGCCGATTTGGGGTCCGCCGCGGCCGGCCAGTTGCTCGTTGAGGATGTACTCATACACCCCTTCGCCGTTGGAACCGTTGTATTTCTCGGGCCAAGTGATCCCCAGCCACCCTTTGTGTCCGAGCTTCTTCATGAAGGCGCGACGTTTGGCCGTGTCAACGATTTGCGCCATGTTCTCTCGTGTCACGTCGAACACATCGGGGTCGTCGTTTTGGTCGAGGAATTCCTTGACGTCCACGGAGAACTGTTGTTGGTCGGGGGTGAACTCGAAATCCACAGGCACCTTCAATCTGACGGTCCGTCAGATTGTAGGCACGCCGGGCCTCAGCCCAGTATTCCTAGTTCCCGGAGAGCGTCGATCTCGTGGTGGTCGAGACCAAGTTCGGCGCCCAGAACCGTCTCGGTGTGTTCGCCCAGCCATGGCACCCGAGTCTCTGGTCCCTCGGCGGTTCGTGACATCTTGATCGGGTTACCCGGCACGAGGATCGGATCGCCGCCCTGGGGATGGTCCATTGCCACCAACATGTTGCGGGCCTCGACGTGGGGATCGGACACAATCTCGGTGCTGGTGTTGGATTCCCCGGCCGCTATCCCTTCAGCCGCGAGCAAGGCCACCGCTTCGCGGTTGGTCTTGTCGGCCGCCCACGACTCGATTGCGGGCCGGATGATCGATTCGAAATGTTGCTGCCAGCCGGCGCGAGTTGCGAACCGTTCGTCGCTGAGCCAATCGGCGTTGCCAGTGAGTTTGGCCACCGATGCAAAATGGTGCTCTCGAACCACTTGCAGCACAAAATGTCCCTCCCCGGCGGCGAAGGTTTCGACTATGCCGATGCCACTTGATTGCTCGTCGGGAATCCCCATCGACACAAAGTTGGTGACGATGTCGGTCATCGCCATGGTGGCGTCGAGCATCGCGATATCGATGTGCTGGCCGTAGCCGCGAAGATCGCGTTGACGCAGCGCGGCCAGAATCCCGATCACGCCGAACAGCGCCGAACTGATGTCGCCGAGCGCACCCACGGGATTGGCGGTCGGGCGACGCCCTTCGCGTCGTTTGTACTCGTAGATGCCCGACATTGCTTCGACGACAGCCGCGTAAGCCGCGCGGTGGACGTACGGCGAGGCGGGATCGTTGCCGAACCCTGACACCGAGAGGTAAACGACTTCGGGATGGATTGCCGCCACCGCGTCGTAGCCGATGCCCAGGCGGTCGGCCGTGCCGGCTTTGAAGTTTTCGGCGACCACGTCGAACTTCTTGCTGAGGGCCAAAAAGAGTTCGACGCCGCGGGGGTTCTTGAGGTCGATGGTGACCGACTTTTTCGAGAAGTTGTTGCGCAGGAAGGTCGCGCCAACGGCGCGACCCTCGGGGTCGGTCACGAAGGGGACCGAGCCTCGGCCGCTCTCGCCGCCGCTGGGATGTTCGACCTTGACGACTTCGGCCCCAAGGCGTCCCAGAAGTTGGGTAGCAAACGGCAGAGCCGCCATTTGTTCGGCGGCCAGGACCCGGATGCCGCTCAGAGGGCGGGGTTCGTCGCCGGGTTGGACGTTGAAAGTTTCTCCGAGACGCATCTGTCCAGTCTGGCCGAGACCGAGACTTGGTGCCGTATCGAAATTGGGGGGGGTGAAGATACGCCGACCATCCATCACTTGGTGTGGCCGGTTTCGCTACTCTTTGTTGTCTTGCTTGGAGGGTGCCCGGAGGGTGCCTGGGGTTGCCTGGAGGAGCGATGGCCAAACGTCAGTTGAGCGGTTGCGACACCGCGTCGGCTAACCCGTCAATCGATGGAGTTGATCGGGTGGCCGTGCCCGGCGCCCCCGGCGCGCTGTACTTGTGCGGGTTGGACAAGGTTCGCACTGATCCTGGTTTGCTACTCGACCAGCTTGGCGCCGACACCTTGGTGTGCTTGTTGCCCCTTGCCGAGTTCGGGTTGCTTGCGCCGGGATACGAGGCTTGGCTCAACGAACCTCAACCCCACGAAGCGCTGTGGTTGGCGATCGATGACGGCTCAATCGCTTCTGACTCGGCTACGAAATCACTGGTTGCGGCGGTCTGTACCCGGTTGGTCGACGGCGACAGTGTTGTGGTGCATTGCAGTTCGGGTCGAGGTCGCGCCGGTTTGATTGCCGCTCTCACCCTGGTTGGGCTCGGGTTTGGCATCGACGGCGCGCTTCGAGAGGTCCGCCGGGCGAGGCCGGGGGCCGGGCCGCAGCGCGTCGTGCAAGATCTGCAACTCGAACGATTGGCCACCGAGGTGAGCGATCAGTTCGCGCTCTGATCGATCAGATCGCGTAGCCGCTCAACGTGAGCGGGTTCGGTCCAGGTCGAACCGATCGACACTCGAACATAGTTCTTGCCGCCGGCGACCGAAGGGGTGACATAGACGCCTTTGGCGTTGAGCGAGTCGGCCAACGCCGCGGTTGCGTCGTCGCCGTCGACATGGTGAAACGACACCAACGCAAACGGGGTTGGAGCAAAGATCTCGAGGCGCGGGTGCGAGTCAACCCACGCCTGCAGCGCCTGGGCTTCGGCGACGTGACCGCGGATCATGGCCTTCAGCCCGTCGACGCCGAACGACCGGATCACCCACCACAACTTGAGGGCGCGGAAACGACGTCCGAGTGGCACGTGCCAATCGCGATAGTCGATGACTTCGCCGGTGTCCGATGCCTTGTTGCGAAGGTACGGCGGAACAATGCTGAGGGTGTCGATCAACGGACGGCGGTCGGCCACCCAAAAAATCGAACAGTCGAAATTAGTGGCCAGCCACTTGTGGGCGTTGAACGTGTAGCTGTGGGCGAGTTCGAGCCCGTCTTGATAAGCCCTGAACTCTTCGCAAATCATGGCGGCACCCGCGTAGGCCGCGTCGACGTGTAGCCAGATCCCGTGAATCGCGGCGATCTCGCCGAATTCGCGAACCGGGTCGATGGCGGTCGTGCCGGTTGTGCCTACCGCGGCACACACAAACGCCGGCGTCAGGCCTTTGGCGATGTCTTGGGCGATCGCCGTCTCGAGAGCCGAAGCCGGCACTGCGAAGTTGTTGTCCACATCGAGGAGTCGGACGTGGCCGTAGCCAGCAACATTGGCTCCCTTTTCGACCGACGAGTGGGCCTGGTTCGACGTGTAGACCACCATTTGCTCGGCCGGTGCGCCGGTGCGTCTACGGCATTGTTCTCGGGCTACGACCAGCGCGGTGTGGGTCGAGTCGGATGCGCTCATTTGCAGCACCCCGCCTCCGGGGCCTGTGGTTTTCCAACTCTGGGGGACGCCGGTGAGGTCGACAAGCCAGTCGAGCACGTGAGACTCGATCTCGGTGACAGCTGGCGAGGTAGACCAAAGCATCCCTTGCACGCCCATGCCCGCGGCCGCCAACTCGCCGAGAATCGCCGGCGGCGAAGACATCGCCGGAAAGTAGGCAAACCAGTTGGGGTGTTGCCAATGAGCAAGGCCGGGCACCACGATTTTGTCGAGGTCGCCGAGCATGGCGGCGAACGGCTCGGGCGCGGCAGGGGCATGGGGCGGCAATTTTGCTCGGACATCGCCCGGCGCGACCGACTCGACGACGGGGCGGTCTTCGAGTCCGCCGAGATAATCGGCGATCCAGTCGATCAGCTGGTAGCCGTTACGTCGGAACTCGTCGAGGTCGCGGGCGTCGGGTACCTGATTGGGTGTGATGTCGCTCAATCGCCGTATCGCTTCACGTCACCCACATGAGCGGTGAACAAGTCGAGCACTTCTCCTGGGTTGGCATGGCGCCCGGTCTCACCCTTGCTGTAGAGCATTTGGCCGTCGACCGTTACGTCGAAGATGCCTTTACTGCCCATGACAAGTTGGAGGTCGGCGATGATGTGTTGGTAGTTGGTGAGCAAGTCTTGGGTCGCGCTCACGGCGCGAGACGAATAATCTCAAGGCACGCAGTAGGTGATTTCGATGTGGTGGCTCATGGCCACGACGCTATCGCGGCGAATGTTGCGCCGAGAGCCTCTACAAAAGCTTGCGGTGATACGCCGATCTCGAGGCCGCGGCGACCTCCGCTGCAGTGCATCAGGTCGAGCGCGGTAGCCCACTCATCCACAAATACCGCGCCCGGGCGTTTTTGTCCGAACGCGCTGATGCCACCAACGACGTAGCCACTGAGCCGTTCGGCCGTCGCGGCCTCGGTCAGGCGCGCCTTCTTTGCGTTAGCGGCCGCGGCGATGGCTTTGAGGTCGAGCGTGCAGCTGACCGGGACCACAGCAACGGCGTGTCGGCCATCGTCCAGGCTGACCATCAGAGTTTTGAACACCGTGTTGGGTTCGACGCCGAGCGCTTCGGCGGCCTCGTCACCGTAGGACGGGTGGTTCGGATCGTGCTCGTACTCCGAAATCTGGTGGTCGATACCGAGCGACCGGAGCAACTCGATAGCGGGCGTCACGGTCGGTCGAGCCAACGTTGAGCTGAGGACAAGAGGTAGTCGATGCCGATTCGAGCCTCGCTGTCGATCGCCCCTTGCTGGTCACCCATTGCCCCCGCGGCATAACGAACTCTGACCCCTTCGCTGATCGCCGCGAGCCGCCAATGTTGAAAAGCCACGTACCAAGGCAGGTCGGTGAGATCGCGATCGGAGGTCTTGCCGTAGCGAGCGACGACGTCGTCGGCGCTACCGAAGCCGTCGGCCTTGGTCGGTACGTCAGCGAGCCGGCCAAGGGCCATGGGATCGTCCCCCCACCACATGACCATGCCGGCCAGATCGGCCAGCACGTCGCCGAGCGTGCAAAGCTCCCAGTCGAGAACCGCGGCGACTTTGCCGTCGGGGCCGGTCATGCAGTTGTCGAGGCGAAAATCGCCATGAACGATTCCGGCTCCTTGCTGGTCTGGGATGGTGTCAACCAGTCGGGCGTGCAACGTCTGGAACAAGTCGAGATCGCGGTCGGAGCCCTCGTCGATTTGGCGTTTCCAGCGGCGAAGCTGACGGGCGCAATAGTCCTCGGTTCGACCGAGATCACCAAGCCCGACCTTGGCCGGATCGAGCGAATGAAGGGCCGCCAACGTGTCGACGAGCGAATGAGCGAGTCCTTCACGTTTGCTTGGATCGTAGGCTTCGCCATCGGCATGATCGAAGACGATCTGGCCGTCAACAAAACCCATCACATAGAAGTCGGCCCCGTTGACGTTCTCGTCGCGGCAAAGCCCTATGGCGCGCGGTACAGGAACTGGTGTGTCGGCGAGGGCGGCAATCACTCGGTACTCGCGGCTCATGTCGTGAGCGCTGGCCAGCACATGGCCAGTGGGCGGCCTTCTCAAGACGTACCGGCCGCCGGAACGGTCGATGACCCGAAACGTCAGGTTCGAGGCTCCGCCGGTGATCAGTTCGAACTGAAGGGGCGCGGTGAGACCGTCGATGTGGCTGCGCATCCAGTCGGTGACAGCTTCGGCGTTGATGCCGGTTGGTGAGGTCATGCTGCTCGGGTTGTTCGCATCGGTTCTTGCATCGGGACACGATCGCAGTTGGTGGGCCGGCGTGCCAACTGAAAGGGTGGGGATATGAGTTCCGAGGATATAGATGTGGTGATCGTCGGGGCCGGTTTTGCCGGACTGTACATGCTTCACTCGGTTCGGGGGCTCGGCATGTCGGCCCTGGTAATCGAAGCCGGCGAAGGGGTGGGCGGCACCTGGTACTGGAATCGCTACCCAGGGGCGCGCTGCGATGTCCCATCGATGGAGTACTCGTTCGGGTTCGACGACAAACTTCAACAAGAGTGGGAGTGGACCGAGCGATACGCGACCCAACCAGAGATTCTTCGCTACATCGAACACGTCGCCGATCGGTTTGACCTTCGCCGCGACATCGTGCTTGGGCGACGGGTCGAATCGGCGACGTTCGATGACGAAACCGAGCGGTGGACAGTGCGAACCAACGACAGCAACGAGGTCAAATGTCGTTTCGTGGTAATGGCGACCGGGTGTTTGTCGGCTGCCAATCTCCCCGAAATCGCCGGGCGCGACAGTTTCGGTGGCGACACCTACCACACCGGCGGTTGGCCTCACGACGGAGTTGATTTCACCAACCAGTCGGTCGCGGTGATCGGGACCGGATCGTCGGCCGTGCAGTCGATCCCGCTGATCGCGAGCCAGGCCGCAGAGGTGACGGTGTTCCAGCGAACGCCGGCCTACGCGGTGCCGGCCCACAACCACGACCTCGATTCGTCTGACGTTGCGGCGATCAAGGGCGACTATCGCCACTGGCGAGACGTGGCGCGGCGATCGACCACCGGGTTCGGAGGTCACGTCGAACGCAACCCGGTCGGAGCCCTCGATGTCGACGAACAGCAGCGACAGGCCGAATATGACCGCCGTTGGGAAGCGGGCGGGCTGGCGTTCATGGGTGCGTTCAACGACTTGTTGCTCAGTGACGAGTCCAACCAGACCGCGGCCGAGTACGTCCGTAGCAAGATCCGCGAACAAGTCCGCGACCCGGCAACCGCCGAGGCGTTGAGTCCCCACACCGTCATTGGTTGCAAACGAATGTGTGTCGACACGAACTACTACGCCACCTTCAATCAACCCAACGTGAAGCTGGTGGATATCGCTCAAACTCCGATCGACGAAATCACAAAGACCGGGGTGCGGGTGGGTGATCGTCGCGTCGACGTTGACGCGATCATCTTTGCCACCGGGTTCGACGCTATGACCGGAGCCATCGCCCGCATCGACATTCGAGGACGTGGCGGTCAACGACTAAGCGACGAGTGGGCCGCTGGTCCTCAGACCTACCTCGGTTTGCAAGTCGCCGGGTTTCCGAACTTGTTCACCATCACCGGCCCCGGTAGTCCCTCGGTCCTCACCAACATGATCGTGGCTATCGAACAACACGTCGAGTGGATCAGCGATCTCATGGCCGAGATGATCGCCGCCGGGCACGACACCGTCGAAGCTACGCCGTCAGCGCAACAGCAGTGGGTCGAGTACGTCAACGCCGTGGCCGACCTCACCCTTTTCGGGGGATGCAGCTCTTGGTACCTCGGCGCCAACGTGCCTGGTAAACCCCGCGTGTTCATGCCGCTGCCCGGGTTCCCCGAGTACAAAGCCAAATGTGACGAAGTAGCCGCGGCGCAGTACGAAGGATTTGTTCTGGCCTAGCGCATTCTCGACTAGCGCGTGCTGGCCTAGCTCGGGCCGAATGCGCCACACGCCTGTAGGGCGGCTAGTTCTTCTTCGGATTTGCCCAAGACATCGATGACGACTTCGTGGTTGTGTTGACCAACGGTGGGGGCCATCGACGGGCAAGGCAACGGGTCGCCGTTGACAAAGACCGGTAGCGGTAGCTGCTCACAACCAAGCTGTTCGGTTGGGTAAAAGCCCATCCGAGCTTGGAATTGGGGGTCGTCACCAATGTTGGCCGGGGTGTTGACCGGCGCAATTGTGGTGTTGTGCTCGTTGGCGAAGTCGAGCCATTCGTGGCACGTCTTGGTCCTGAAGATCTGTTGGAGCTCGCGTTGCAGTTCGGTGTTGCCGCGGGCGTGATCGGCGTAGGTCGATCCGGGCCAACGTTCGAAGAGATCGTTTCGGTTGACGCCAGCGCAGAAGTTGCGCCAGAAAGCCTGTTCGGAGGCCATGAACAAAATGTGGCCGTCGGACGCTTCGTAGAGCTGGTAGCGCACGCCTTCCCACATGCCCGCCAGTCCCGCAGGGCGCCGAACGTAGTCGTCGCTGGCGTTGCCGGTGACCTCGTTGTCGGGGCGAAGATAGGCCCGCTCGGACTCGATTCGGTACCAATCCATGTACGCCGCGGCGTCGGACTGAGCCAATTCCATCTCGCAGCCTTCCCCGGTTGTCTGGGCGTGGACGACTCCGGCCAGAATCGCCATCGCCGCGACCATTGGACCAACGTTTATCCCGACGTTGGGCATGGTCGGAGGGATCCTGGCGAACCCCTCGTCGTCGGTCACCGGCTGGACGATGCCGCTCCAGGTGTCGTAGGCGATTCCGTGACTAGGCATGTCTCGATACGGCCCGGTAGCGCCGTAGCCCGAGAGCGTCGCGAAGACGACCTTGGGGTTGATCGCCTTCAGGTCGTCATAGCCGAGCCCCAGCTTGGCGAGGCTCCCCGGCCGCATTGCTTCGACGACCACGTCGGCACCGGCGACCAGCTCCTTGTAGAGCTCTTTCCCCTCGCGGGTCTTGAGGTCGAGGGTGATGCTGCGTTTGCCGCGGTGAGTATGCAGGTGCAGCAAGGAAGTCTCGCCGATCATCGGCCAAGTCATTTGACGGATGTAGTCACCGGAGGGCGACTCGACCTTGATGACATCGGCTCCCAAGTCGGCGAAGAATGTCGCGACGTGGCCGGGCCCGAGCAAACTCGACTCGATAACTCGGATGTTGGCGAGGAGGCCCGCACCGGCAGTCGTATCTTGAGCAGACATCTTCGAACTCCCAGGAAATCTGACGGACCGTCAGAAACCTAGTCGGGGGAATTCCCGCGATCACTTTCGGGTTCGAAGGTTCCGACGTGGAAGGCTGTGCACATGGAGATCTTCGATTCGGTTCTGGACATGGTGGGCAACACGCCGCTGGTCAACCTGCGCCAGGTTGCGGCTGGCAAACCCTGTCGGGTGGTCGCCAAAGTCGAGATGACCAACCCCGGTGGGAGTTCCAAGGACCGGCCGGCCATCGCCATGATCGACGCCGCCGAACGCGAAGGGCTGCTCAAGCCTGGCGGGACCATCGTCGAGCCGACTTCTGGAAATACCGGCGTTGGGCTGGCGATCGTCGCAGCCCAACGGGGCTACAAATGCGTGTTCGTCATGACCGACAAGGTCGCCCCCGAAAAAGTCGATCTTCTGAGGGCTTACGGTGCCGAGGTTGTCGTGTGCCCGGTGGCGGTGCCTCCCGACGACCCGCAATCCTATTATTCGACCGCCGAGCGTCTTGTAAAAGAAATCCCTGGTGCTTACCGACCAAACCAGTATCACAACGCGGTGAATCCGCAGTCCCACTACGACACCACCGGACCCGAGATTTGGCGTCAGACCGACGGCAAAGTCACCCACTTCGTTGCCGGTGCCGGCACCGGCGGGACGTTGAGCGGCGTTGGTCGCTATCTCAAAGAGCAAAACCCCGACGTCCAGATCATTGCCGCTGACCCCGAGGGCTCGGTCTACTCGGGAGGCAGCGGCCGGCCCTATCTGGTCGAAGGGGTGGGTGAGGATTTCTGGCCCGATACCTACCACGCCGATCTGGTTGATCGCACTATTGCCATCAGCGACGCCGACTCGTTTCTCATGGCTCGTTCGGTGAGCGAGCGCGAAGGTTTGCTGATCGGTGGGTCGTGTGGCACGGCCGTGGCCGCGGCGCTAGAGGTTGCCGACGAGTGCGGCCCCGACGACTTGGTCGTGGTCCTGTTGCCCGACTCGGGCCGGGGCTATTTGTCCAAGGTGTTCAACGACGACTGGATGGCCGGTTTCGGGTTTCTGCGTTCGGACGGACCGGTCGTTGGCGACGTGGTCGAGCGTCGCCGCAGCGGCGTCCCTGATCTCTTGTACGTAAACCCCGAACAGCTTGTGAGCCAAGCGGTTTCGATCATGCGCGAGCACGGGGTGTCTCAGCTTCCGGTTGGCAAGGGCGAGATGCCTTTGGCGGCCGCCGAAATTGCCGGCTCGCTGAGCGAACTACGGCTGATGGAGTTGGCGTTTGATACCGAGGCCGTGCTCGACAAGACCGTCGAAGACATCATGGCTCCGCCTCTGCCGACCATCGGCGCCGGACAACCAGTAGCTCTGGCGGTCGAGATGCTCGACAGCTGCGCCGCGTTGCTAGTTCTCGATGGTGGCCGACCAAGGGCCGTTATTTCGAGCAGCGATGTTCTGAATTTCCTTTCATCCTCTCAAGGAGCCTGACTGTGGCCGACGACGTATTTGCCGATCCCAACGCGTTCGGCTTCGAGACTCGAGCCATTCGGGCCGGGCAAACCCACGACGCAACCAGTGGCGCGGTGGTCACGCCGATCTCTCTGGCAACGACGTTTGTCCAAGAAGAACCGGGGGTGCATCGCGGTTATGAGTACTCGCGGACCAACAACCCGACTCGTGCCGCTCTACAGGCCTGTCTGGCTTCGTTGGAGGGAGCGGGGCACGGGCTGGCCTTCGCGTCCGGCATGGCCGCCGAGGACACGCTGTTGCGCACCCTCTCGCCGGGTGACCACATTGTTCTCGGCAACGACGCCTACGGCGGCACGTACCGGCTGATCTCGGCGATCGTCGCCCCGTCCGGGATTGATTGGACCGCCGCCGATCTCACCGACGCCGACTCGTTACGGGCGGCGATGCGCCCCGAGACCAAGATTGTTTGGGCCGAGACCCCAACCAACCCGTTGCTCACCGTCGTTGATCTCGCCCAGGTGGCCGAGATTGCCCACGCTGGTGGTGCCAAACTGGTGGTCGACAACACCTTCGCGACACCCTATTTGCAGCAGCCTCTGAGCCAAGGCGCCGATGTGGTCGTTCACTCGACCACCAAGTACTGCGGAGGACACTCCGACGTTGTGGGCGGATTTGTTGCCACCAACGACCAAGCCTTGGCTGAGCGCCTGACCTACCTTCAAAACGCCATTGGCGCGGTGGGCAGCCCGTTCGACAATTATCTCACTTTGCGGGGGCTCAAAACCCTGGGTGTACGCATGGATCGCCATTGCCAAAACGCTCGTGCGGTCGTCGAGCTGTTGCTAAGTCACGACAAGGTCGGCACCGTTCTCTACCCCGGCCTTCCTAGCCACCCTGGGCACGAGGCCGCGGTGCGACAGATGAAGGATTTTGGCGGAATGGTTTCGTTTCGGGTGGTAGCAGGGCGCGATGCGGCGATGCGGCTGACCGCCGCCACGCAGGTTTTCTCGCTGGCCGAGTCGCTGGGCGCGGTCGAGTCGCTCATCGAGCATCCCGGGGTGATGACCCACGCTTCTGCGGCTGGTTCGCCGCTCGAGGTGCCCGATGACCTGGTCCGGCTCAGCGTCGGGATCGAAAGCACCCAAGATCTGCTCGACGATTTATCTCAGGCCCTCGATCAACTCTGATCGGTTCATCACACTTTCATCACCTTTCGTGCCGATAGTGGGGTCGTGAACGATTTACCGACCACGCGAGACGAAGTAGCTTTCCTGGCTCGCCGGGCGGGCTGGGGATTGGCCCCAGGCGAGCTCGACTCGTGGACGGCGCTCGGCACCTCGGCCTTCATCGACGCGCTGACTCAGCCAGACGCTGTTGGGATAGCGGCTGAGGCATCACCGTGGGTCGATTTCGAATATGTCGATCCGGCCGGCGACAACAAAAGCCGCGTCGCGATGGCGCGCCAAGTCCTCGATTCTTGGCTCGGGCACCTCGCGAGTACCCAGCGGCCTTTCGAGAACTCGTTGGCTTGGTTCTGGCATGACCACTTTGCCGTGTCTGGACAAGTGGTCAATTATTTGCCAGCCCTGATAGATCACCTAGACCTTCTTCGCGAGGCGGGCACCGGCGACTTCGTGGAACTGATCCGTTCGGTCACGACCGATGCCGCGATGCTGGTATTCCTGGACGGGGCCACGTCCACTGGGGACGCACCCAACGAAAACTACGGACGCGAACTGCTCGAGCTCTACACCGTCGGCGTCGACTCTTACACCGAAGACGATGTAGTCGCCGCGGCGCGAGCGCTGACGGGCTGGGTCGTTCGTCGACGTGACGGGTGGGCGGTCCGTTACCGGCCGGCTCGCCACGACGACTCCCCGCAAACTCTGCTTGGGGTATCGGGTGTCCACGACGTCGACTCGACAGTAGAGGCAGCCTGTGGTCATCAGGCCTGCCCGGGCTTTATTGCGACAAAGATGGCCCGGCACTACCTCGGGCCGGTTGACGAGTCGGTGGTAGCTGAGCTCTCGGCCACGTTCGCCAACTCGGGCCTCGACATCATGACGCTCGGCCGGGCTGTTCTCGAGACCGGAATTGCGGGCAACGGCGAGCCGCAGATTCTCGCGCCGGTTCCGTGGCTTATTCATGCTGTCAAGGCAACCGGCGCCGACATCCCGGTTCGGTCCCGGCTGGCGATGTTACGAAACATGGGCCAGGTTCCCGGGCAGCCCCCCAACGTTGGCGGCTTTCCGGGTAGCTCCACGTGGCTTGGATCGTCGGCTACGGCGGCGCGGTTTTCTTCGGCCAACGAGATCTCCCGGTTGACTCCCGACGACTCGGTTGCCCTCACTGCCGCGGCCCAGCGCGAGTGGGACGAATTGGCCGATGTCTGCCTGCGTCCGTCGGGTTTCTCGGCCGCAACACTCGACGCCCTCGGCGCCCTGTCGACCTCGGCCAGCAGACGTCCCGGCGAAGCCGCCCTTGGGGTTGCGCTGGCATCACCCGACCTGGTCGTGGGTTAGGAGAGCACAATGATTTCACGACGTAGTTTCCTCGAAGGCGCTGGTGCGGTTGCTGGTTCGGCGGCGGTAGGCGGAGCGGTGTGGGCCGCGGTCGTGCGCGACAGTGTCAATAACCACGCTGCCCAACTGACCTTTGGGTTACCGACCACCACATCGACAACAACGACGACAACTGGGGCGCCGGTCGCGGCCGCGACCGATCGAGTACTGGTTCTGCTCGAGCTGGCTGGCGGAAACGACGCCCTCAACACTCTCGTTCCGATCGCTGGCTCACCCAATGGCGCGTATCACGACCTTCGCCCGACTCTCGCTCTTGATGACGCCGAGACGATCGAGCTGGCGAGCACCGATTGCGCACTCCACGCCGCGTTGGCGCCGATAGCGCCACTGTGGGACGAATCGAAGATGGCTATTGCGGCTGGTGTGGGCATTGCCGGACAAAGCCGTTCTCACTTCAAGGCCATGGATGCATGGTGGGCCGGGTCGGGCGCACCAACCCAAACCGGCTGGCTCGGGCGGTGGCTCGACGCCTCTCTCGACGCCGAGCGAAACGGAGTCGATGACCCGCTGCGGGCGATTGCCCTTGGTGGGGGAGCGCGGGCGTTGGCGGCCTCGAACAGCACGGCGACCGTCGTACGAAATCCGTCCAGTTTTCAGTTGCGGACCGCGGGCCAAAACGATGCCGACGCGATTATCGACGCTTTCCTGGCTACGTCTTCTCCGTTGGCAAGCAACCCGACCCTGGCATCGGCCCAGCAAGCAATCCCGATCACGGTCGACGCGGTGAACGTCATGTCATCGGTCATCGCGAGCCCCGACGCAGCGGTCTCCGAGGAAGGCAATCAGGCTGGGAGCAGCGAGGTATCGACGTTGTTGCAAGCCGCGGCCGGCATAGTCGAACTGGGTATTGGGACTCGGGTGATCACCGTCGGGATCAACGGGTTCGACACCCACGCCGATCAACTGGCGCGACACAGCGTGCTTTGGTCGGAGGTAGCTGAAGGTCTGGCCGGGTTTTTTGCCCGTTTGGAAGCATCAGGAAACCGAGACCGCGTGACAGTGTTGACCACCAGCGAATTTGGTCGCCGGGCCGCCGAGAACGGATCTGGAGGGACCGATCACGGGGGCGGTGGTTTGCAATTTCTCTTCGGCTCCGACCTCCAATCCCAGCAAATCCGAGGCGCTCTCGACCTGAGTTCGCTGCGAAACGGGGATCTGCCGGTGGTCCTCGAGACGCCATCGGTATACGCCGCGGCCCTGCATTGGCTTGGCGACCCGGCCCACGTTTCTGCCAGCGTTGGTGAAGACGTCGAAACTTTGCCGTTCTTTTCCCGTCCGTAGCCGAGCAGTGAATCTGACGGTGTGTCAGACTTTCCTGACGGAGTGTCAGGGGGATGCTTCGTGCAGACGTTGTGCCTTGCGCACGAGGGGGAAAGATGAAGAAGTCCATTGCCGGATTGGTCATGCTTGCGAGCCTGATTTTGGGCCTTGCCGCGCCGGCCGGAGCGCAAGGCCCGTCGCTCAATGCCACTCCAGGGAGTATCGAAGCGCCGGGATCGCTGAGCCTCACCGTCACCGGGTCGAACTTCACCGATGACGGGTTCTTGCTGCCCTGCCCTGGTGCCGATGGCGACCCTGCGAAGATGGGCGCCGATTCTTGCGACACCGCGGCGCTGACGCCTTACACGACCGGTTCGGATGGTTCCTGGTCGGCTTCGGTGACATACGACATCCCGGCCGAAGGCCTGGTAATCGTTGCCGGCAACGCCGCTCAGACCGAAAACGCGGTGTTCGTGATCGCCATTGGCGTTTCCGAGCTACCCAATACCGGCGCCAACACCATGGCTTTGCTGTTCTTTGCGGTGGCCATGCTCGGCGGCGGTGCCGTGCTGGTGTCCAAGAAGAGCCTGCTCGAGACTTCCTGAGCTGATGCCCTAAGAATCCTCCAGTAATAGATCCGCGGTCGGTCTAGTTCGCCGAGGCCGACCGCGGGCCTATATCTGTCGCGGGTCAGGCCTGTAGCGGGTCAGGTCTGTTTGGGCAGGATGGCGGAGGCTAGGTCTTCTAGTTCGGCGTGCCAGTTCTCGGGTTCGGCGAAGGGGAAGGCCACGAACTTCGTGGCGCCCGCTTCGACGAAGGCGTCGATCATTTCCGCCAGCCGACGATGCGACGTTGCGACAATCTCGCGGGCATCGGTGTCGGGTTGTCGAGCCGAGATCCTCTGAGCCAGTCGATCGGGCACAGTGTCGGTTGGCGTAGTGAGGTACGGGATCAGCACGCCGTAGTGGCCCGGGTCGATGGTCCGACCGGCCTCGACGGCGGCCATCGAAATCGTGTTGATACCTTCGGCGACGAGTTGTGGGGTGGTGAAGCTGGCGAGCCAGCCGTCGCCGAGTCGACCAGTACGACGCAATTCCGAAGGTGCTTGTCCCCCGAGCCAAACCTCGAACGGAGACTGAAGCGGCTTCGGCAGGACTTGGGCGCCACGGATCGAAAACCGCGAACCTTGGTGGTCGACGCGGTCCTCAGCCCATAGCCGGCGCATCAACGGCAAAGCTTCGTTCAGCCATGGGGCTCGTTCTTTGCGTTCGACCTGGAATGCCTGATGCTCGGCGGTGTTGGCGATGCCGAGCCCGAAGGCGGGGAGGCAACGACCGTTGCTAACCACATCGAGGCTGGCCAACATTTTCGCCATCAGGACCGGGTTGCGGCCCGGGACAACCGAAACCGCCGGACCGAACTTGAGCTTCTCGCTGCGGCCGGCAACGTAGGACATCGCAACGATGGGATCGAGTTGCATGCTGTTGATTCGCTCAGGGAACCAGAGGCTGTCGTAGCCGAGACGATCGAGATCATCTACCACCGCGCCGAGCTTCGAAGCCTCGCCCTTTGCTCCGTAAAGGCTGGGTACGGCACCAAGTCCGTACCCGATGCGGACCTTCTCTTCGCCAACCGTGTCGATCACAAGCTCCTCCTTTGCACGGGCGCAGGTTTTCACATTGCGCTCCATGAGGCATTGTTGGTGGGTGCAAGACATCGCCTCGGAGGGCTTCGTGCTGGCTGGGGTGGAGGTGGGCGGCGATCCGGTGGCGCGTCTGAGCGGTGTTGATCTGTCGCTGCCCGCTCATGGAGTCACCGCTTTGGTGGGACGAAGCGGTGCCGGGAAGAGCACGTTGTTGCGATTGCTGAATCGCCTCGACGGGCCCGACCGCGGTGCGGTGTACTGGCGGGGTCGCGATCTTTCGACGTTGAGTCCCGACGATATACGCCGCCATCGCCGAAGAGTGGGGATGGTGTTTCAACGCCCGGCCGTGTCTCCTGGTTCGGTGCTCGACAACCTCCGCATCGCTGATCGGCACCTGACGAACGACCGGGCCCGGGCCCTGCTCGATCAAGTTGCGTTGGGCGTTGACTTCCTTGACCGCGACGCATCGGCGCTCTCGGGCGGCGAGCAGCAACGGGTTTGCTTGGCCCGAACGTTGGCGACCAATCCCGAACTGGTGCTGGCCGACGAGCCGACCGCGTCGCTTGATCCCGAAGCAGTCGCCGCGATCGAGGCGACGGTTCGTCGACTTCGTGACGTGGCGTGGATATGGGTTACCCACGATGCCGAGCAAGCGGGCCGCCTCGCCGATCGCGTCGTGCGACTGGAGGGTGGTCGAGTCATAGACGCGGGTAACGGCCAATGACCCACGTGCAGATCGGCTTGGGTGGCTTGGCCATCTCGAGCGTGTTGGTGGGCGTGGCCCTCGTGCTCTCGCTGGTTCGTCAGCTCGGCGTAGCCCGCGACTTGTTGACCGCGGCGCTGCGCGCTTTGGTTCAGCTCCTGGTGGTCGGGGCGGCATTGGCGTTGGTAGTCGATGACAACGACCCGTTGCTGTACACATGGATCTGGCTGGTCGCGATGGTGTTGTTCGCCGGCTGGACCGTAAAGCGGCGAGCCCCCGAGGTACCCAACGCCGCGCTGTTGGGTGTGCTTTCTTTCACCGCGTCGGCCGCGGTGACCCTCGGCGTGTTGTTTGGGTTTGGTGTGTTCGATCCAACCGGTCGAGCGATTGTGCCGATCGCCGGGATGACGGTGGGCAACTCGATGACGGCAACGGTGTTGGCGGCGCGGCGCATCGTTCGAGAATCGGTCGAGCACCGACCGTTGATCGAAGCTCGCCTTGCTCTTGGGTTGTCAGCCGACGAGGCCTTTGCCCCTCATCTGCGGGAGGCGTTGCGCACCGCACTGATCCCGTCGATAGAGAGCACCAAAGCGGTTGGCATCGTGTTTTTGCCCGGAGCGATGACCGGTCTCATCTTGGCCGGTGTCGATCCGGTCGACGCTGTTCGGGTCCAGGTGGCGGTTATGTATCTCGTGCTCGGGTCGATCGCTACTTCGACCTCGGTGGTCGCTCTTGGGCTCACCCGCGGCCTGTTCACCAGCGATCACCGGATGGCGACCCGGTCGAGTTAGCGAAGTTTGACCGGCGTGGTGACTTCGGCGTAGAAGTCGTTGCCTTTGTCGTCGACCACGATGAAGGCTGGGAAGTCCTCGACTTCGATCCTCCAGACCGCTTCCATCCCGAGTTCGGGGAATTCCAGAACCTCGACACTGCGAATGGAGTCCTTGGCCAGCCGGGCGGCCGGGCCGCCAATCGACCCCAGGTAGAAACCGCCGTGGGCCGCGCAGGCTTCGGTGACTTGCCGCGACCGGTTGCCTTTGGCCAACATCACCATCGAGCCGCCCGCGGCTTGGAATTGTTCGACATAGGAATCCATACGTCCGGCCGTGGTTGGTCCGAACGAACCAGAGGCATAACCCTCGGGGGTTTTGGCCGGACCGGCGTAATAGATGGCGTTGTCTCGCAAGTAATCCGGCATGGCTTCGCCGGCGTCGAGACGTTCCTTGATCTTGGCGTGGGCGATGTCACGGCCGACCACCAGCGAGCCGGTGAGCGACAGTCGAGTTTTGACCGGGTATTGAGTGAGCTGGTTGCGAATCTCGTCCATGGGACGGTTGAGGTCGACGGCGACTACTTCGTTGGAGAGCTCGTCATGGCTGGCCTCGGGCAGGAACCGGGCTGGGTCGGTGTCGAGCTGTTCCAGAAATACGCCTTCGGCGGTGATCTTGGCGCGGGCCTGACGGTCGGCGGAGCAACTAACGGCAAGCCCGACCGGATTTGAGGCGCCGTGGCGCGGGAGCCGTATCACTCGGATGTCGTGGCAGAAATATTTGCCGCCGAACTGAGCGCCGATACCGAACTCGCGAGTTTGCTCGAGAATGCGTTGCTCCCACTCGAGATCGCGAAACCCGTGGCCGGTCGCGGCATCGCCGGAGGTGGGCAGGCTGTCGAGATAGTGAGCTGACGCATATTTTGCGGTCTTGAGATTGAACTCGGCCGACGTACCCCCCACCACAACGGCAAGGTGATACGGCGGACAGGCCGACGTGCCGAGCGCTCGCAAGGACTCGTCGAGAAAGTCGACCAGGGAGGTTTCGTTCAGCAGTGCTTTGGTCATCTGGAACAGATACGACTTGTTGGCCGAACCGCCACCCTTGGCCATGAAAAGGAACTCGTAACTCGAGCCCGGTTTGGTGTACAGCTCGATCTGGGCCGGCAAGTTGTTGCCAGTGTTCTTCTCTTCGAACATCGACAACGGCGCAAGTTGGGAGTACCGCAGATTGGTTTGGGTATAGGTGTCGAACACGCCGCGGGGTATGAATTCGGGGTCGTCGGCGAAGGGCACAACC
>Ga0114934_10001042_pt1 | contig 18059 bp, 12 predicted proteins | sample 4SBtaG_2_FD_99695 | JGI IMG/M metagenome (GOLD analysis project Ga0114934, IMG submission 99695) | Deep subsurface microbial communities from Kolumbo volcano to uncover new lineages of life (NeLLi) - 4SBTROV10_white metaG | ecosystem: Environmental > Aquatic > Marine > Volcanic ...
TGCATCAATTGGGTCAATTTTAAATTCACCATCATCATTCCAATGTCCAATGTCAGTTCCCATTTTAGTAAGAATTTTTTGGAGTTCTTCTGGACCCTTACGGGCTGCTGACAACAAAGTCATTGGGTCAATTTGTGCAAATGAGCCACCAGCAAGCTGAAGCTGTGCAGCCATATCTAAGGCTCCTTGTATTGTCCTTGCTCTTTTAGAGACATCAAATATCTCATCAACATTCATACGAAGTCTCTCGGCTTGAGCAGTCATTCTTGTAAGCGACTCAATGCCGCCAGTGAAACCCATAGTCCTCATCTTGTCAATGTTTTTAGACATTGACTCTAACACTTTTTTGCTATTTACTCCAAGCATTTTAGCGCTAAAGTTGGCTCCCGTAATCGCATCTTTAACATCCTTTGAAGAAGAACCCATACGCATCATTTCACCTCCAAACGCTGTTAAGCTTTCTGTAGATAACCCTGTTGCCAACTCTATTTCTGCCCAATCTTTTGACGCTTTAGCAAGAACCTTAAAATCAGTAGTTTTAAGTTCATCACTAAGACCAGCCATCATTTTGGTGGTATCTTCAATAGACATACCATATCCAGCAGTAGTAGATGCAAGAGATGCCATTTGCACATTATTCTTTGAGAACATAATGCCTGAGTTCTTTTGAGCCTCATGAATAGCTTTGTCAAATTCATAAATAGAGTCAATAGCCTTCTTACGCATATTATCTCTAAATTTATCTAACCCTTTGCCTAAAGTAAACACTGCCTTATTTCCCTTCTTGAGTTCATCATTCATGTCAGAAAAATTGTTTTCAGCCACTTTAATTCCATCTACCATACGACCTATCTCTTCAGCCCCTTTTTCGGTTGATGCACCAAAATCCTCTGAAGTTTGGACAGAAAGCAATAAGGCTTCATTAAATTTTCCAGCAGACATAAGACGCATTACTTCTTCTTTTTGCATCTCCGTTGCATGAGTAAGAAGAGTATCATTATCAGATAAAGTAGATTTTATTGTTTTTTTGTTAAGTTCAAAGTGCTTTTTCTCCTTTTCTCTAAATTTATCTTTAAGGTTTCCAAATTTTTCAAAATCGCCTAACTGGTCTGCAGTTAATTTTTTAAATTCATCTGCATCCTTATTTATTTTAGAAAATATTTCATCTATATCTTCATAACTATTTATAACAGCCCCTTCTACTCCAAAATTCTTAGCAAGACCCTTAGCTTCCTCATATATATCACTGAAATCAACTGATGAAACAGACACCTTTAAAGCATCAAATGCTTCATTAAATTCTTTACTTAAACCACCTTTAAGTGAATCATACATATCAGTAAGACCATCACCCATCTGCTTCAACTCTTCGTTCTGTTTAGCAAACTCTTCTGTTGTTTTAGGAATTTCTTTCCAAAAAGCAGCCCCAGAAATACCTAAAGTGCTTGTAACAATAGAATCAAAGCTGTCTTGTACATCTTTAAGTGCCTTACCTTGGCTCTTTATAGCTCCTATAGTCTTCTCAGAAGCCTCTAGGGCTTCCTTATATTCTTTACTACTAAAATCGGCCATTACTTATTTTTATATAAATAATGTATAAAAAAAAAGCGTCTGAAAATAAAATCAAACGCTTTTTAAATTATTAAAAAATAATTACCTTTTGCCCTTAAGCCATTCCATGCCTTGTTCATTACTCATGGCTCCAAGTTTACCGTTCATATATTCAACAGTTCTTTCTGCATTACTATTGCCAGTAGAAACTGAAAGTAGAGCTGAATCTAATGCTGAAGTAGCTCTGAGGTATTCTGCACCTTTCTCGGCATCCATGGTACCTAATTTAGAATTCCTAAATTCTACAGCTCTTTCAATATTGTCAAGGTTACCTTTTTCATTTTTTGAAGTACCTTCGTCTTTCCAAGTAAAGTCAAACAACTGAATAAGCGAAGCACGAATTGTAAAACCTTGAACCCACTCAGGTTCTCCATTTAAAGAAATCATAAAATATATTCCTCTAAGCATTATATACACAGAAGTAAAAGATACAATAAGGCTTATTGAAGAAGCAAAAGCATCTGCGGCAGATTCATTATAATAACCAGCGATTAATACTCCAAGCCCAATAAGTGTAAGTATAGAAAGTCTAATCCATAAATTTATAACTGAAATTATTGAAGAAACTATTAATGTAGTAAAAAAAAATATTGTTACCCAATCGAAAGTTAATTCATTAAAAATAGGCTTAATACTATCTCGTAAATCTAATAGGTCAATTTTTTTCAATAAGTAAAAAGAAAAAAAACATAAAAAACATATTGTTAAACGATAAAAGAAATTATTTCTATTTATACTGAACCTTTCTTCTTGAGGCTCAACATAGTAAGCCGACTGGTCTTTAAATTTATCTTTTTGTTTTTGTTTTTCCTCTCTAGTCATTGTTTCTAATTTTTACTGTTCTTATTTATATACGAACAATGTAACATAATAGTTACAAATATATTAAAAATTATCTAACAATATTTTTTGAACTTCCTTTCTGATTGCCTCAGAAATTTTTCTACCTTGAAATTTAGCTCCTGGAAGAGGTGGTTCACTTTCTTCTTCAGAGTTATTTAAATTATCTAAAGTAGTTTTGGAATCTTTCTCATTTCTAACTACACAATTTTCAAGATTTTCTACCTGAAGCAAGTCTTTAAGTTTCGTTTCAACTGCATGAATAGCTTTTATATTACTTACAGTAGATGTTACTCCTTTACTTGTTATCATATTTCCTATTATTATATCTAAGAATCTGTTAACTCTAAACATTGCATTATAATAAGGGCTAGGTCTTTTATCAAGCATTCTAATTGCAGGTTGTCTACCTTTTCTGCCATTAAAAATATTTCTAAAAAATGGAAATACACTATAACCATTTATCTTACAACTTCTTATCCCTTTTCGTATAATCTCTAAGTCAGATTGAAGTTGTCCTAATTTTATATTTTTCATAACATCATCAAACAAAACAACATCCTCTGCTGGAAGAGAAAGTCTAACTTGATAATTTGTCTTATGTTTTCCAAACGCAGAAATACCTAAACCCCTAAGGTCTCTCCACTTAATTGTCTCAAATCGTCTTTGTGGTTTTATTTTAGAAACCATTGAAGCCGCCGAAGTTTCTTCTACTTTTATACTCTTAATTTTTCCTAAATTTTTAAGACCCAGCAAAGGAATACTACTTGACTTAATACCAATGTTTGTATTAGCCTCAAATGTTGTTCTTAATTCTGTCCAGTCAAACCTTGATGTCCAAGACTTACCTTGACTATCAGAAATTGAATAAGAAAATACTGAGTTTTTATCATCCAACCTCTTATTAACTTTTATTATATATTGAATGTTATCAACATTATTAATTATAACAGATGTTCCTGCTGGTAATTGAATAAGGTTAAACCTTTTTGTTTGAGTAGCATCTGTACGGTCAATTGAAAGTTTTGTAATATTTGGCATCCCAAGAATACCATTTTTTCCATCACCTACAACTCCTCCTAAAAAATTTGTTGGTTTTGTTTTCCAAGCAGTATACGCTGCCATAAACCTTCCATGAAAAGTACCATCAAAAAATGCACTATTTGAAGAAATTCTAAATGTTCCTTGTTCAAAAAAACCTCCATACCATTCTCCAGAAAAACCAATTAGTTTTTCTTTATTTAAGTCAATTTCAATTAATCCTTCCCAGCTAGCATTTGTAAGCCAATTAAGTTCTCCGTTTTTCCAATCATATGCTAAAACATATGGAACACTTGCTCCATATATTTTTTCTGCTATATTACCACCGATATCATAGGAAAATTTACCAATCTGCTTTACATCATTATCCTCTTCTGCAGGCTTCTTTTTACCAAACATATTGCCAAATAAAGATTCGTTGTAAATTTTTATTTCTTCTAATTTATTAAGGAAATCTGACATTAAAATCTATTTTTTATAAATAGATTAAAAATTACATTATTCTAACTTATCTACCATTTTTAGCTTTTTGTTGTGCTCGACGTTCTGCTTCATTCTTTTTTTCTATCTCTTCACTTATTCTATTTATATGCCATTTTCTTTCAGTTACTGGCATCTTAAGTGCATCTTGTCTGCTAACCCCTTTTCCATAATAAGTTAATAAGAAAACTTCCTCAAGCATATTTTTTTTATGCACAGAAGGAAGAGAAAGAAATTCATAATCTCCATCAAAACTATTTTCAGTATTGTTTCCACACGACAAACAATGATATTCAAAGTTAGCATATACCCCAGGACTATTCACCTGCATATATTTTCTAAGCCTTCTATTATCTAAAACATTCATTGTATGCAAAAACTTATATATATCCTTTTTGTCAGTTTTATTTCCAACTCTAACAATTTGATACATCATTTTTTCTAAATGTTTTAAACCCTTTATCTTTTTATTTTCCCAATAAGTTGGAATTTTAAAAACAACTTCAACATTAGTTTTTTTAATAACATAAGACAATTCTCCATTCTCGTTAGGTTTAGCAATATTATCTTTCATTTTAAAGCTAGATAGATAATATTCAGACACAGACTTCTTGTGACACTTAGGGCACTCCATTTCAGGCTCAATCTTATCCCCATATGATGTAGAGCGTAAAAACAAGGATAAAGCTTGAACATCTCCTGGTAGTAAAAGGCTTTTATCGAAATCTTTGTCTACAATAATTGAATCTAAAACAAACTCCATTCCCTTACCAGAATTCATTAAAAATTCATCAATAAGAACATTTTCTTCATAGTAAGTTAAATATCTTACCATTATAGAAGAGTTTTTATTTGGATAGTACAACCCTTTGGATGGCAAATTAATTAATGTAAATGGACGCTCAAGAGGGTTTTCGTTATATACATTTTCATGTTTACCTGATTTAAGTTCAAGCCTTAAAAATTCAACTTGATTTTTTAATTCCTCTATCGAATAATTAAGTTGAGTGGTTCCAGCCATTATATGTCCATGTCAGGGTAGAAGAGCTTAGTATTAATAGGAACATCTCTCTCCTCTATTGTTCCACAACTTGGGCACTCAAATTCATAATTAAGGTCAATACCTGGTTCTAATCGCTTCACATATTCTCTAAAAAAAGCAGAATCTTTCATTGGCATTGCAGAAATATATTTTTTAATATACCCTTTATCTCTTTGACCATTTACTTCCATAATTTGAAGAAGATACTTCTCCGTAAGCATCTTGCTTACTTTAAATGAACCTGTACTCTTAGATGAAAATTCAGCCATCTTAGCCATTCTTTTTTCATCATTACCATTTAAAAACCTGAATTTTATGTTCATTTTCATAACTGGCATTTGCACAGCATATTCACCAGATTCATCTGGCTGTTGTTCAAGTTTCTTTTGTGAAAGTTTTGCCAGGTCAACTACTGGATTATATTTTTCATGACAAGAATTGCATTCCATTTCCCCTGGCTCATAATCATCCCCTAGCCCTGTTCTACGAATAGCAACAAGAAGATAGTTACGGTCTCCAGAAAGCATATCATTAGGCCTAATATCTTTATCAATAACTGCAACCTCTAACAAAGCGTCTAATACACGACCGCTTTTAAGAAGGTCTGGAGAATAGAGAATATCATCTTCTGATGCAGTAAGATACTTGATTTCTACCTTTGATTTCTTGTTTTCATAAAAAACTCCCTCCGAAGGAAGTTCTATAAAGTCCGTTGGGATTTGAAATTCAGTATCAATATATTCTGTTGGAATATGATTATCTGCAGCTAATTGTTCTGATTTTGTTGGCTGAGTTGGCTGAGTTGGTTGTTTAGCACCACCCATTGCAATTGTTTCATCTGACATTTTTAAAAGTTTTTGTGTTCTTTTAAAAATAGTAGTTAAAAATTTTTTAAAAGTAAATAGTTTCAGTAATTTTTAAGATATATTTAACATATCTTTATTAATCTGGATTTTATCACTTGAATCTCCAGGTTTCATTTCATCTGCTTTAACCTGTTGTTTAATTTTGGCATCTTGAGCCTCTAAATCTTTTAATTTGTCCAAAATACCTCCAACATCTTCCATATTTTCCTTGCCTTGTTCTACTTTATCTTTTTTTTCTTTTTTAAGCCAATTATAATAAGCTTTTTCCTTAGGTTCTTTTGCATCACGATGAAAAAGTTCTGCCTTTTTTTCTTCTTCCTCTGAGTTTTCAAGGTCAGATTCTAGAGATTTAAGTATAGAATCATGTATTGACACACTTTGAGGCTGTATTTCTTCTGTAAAAAGTTCTCTAAGACTTTCTCTGATAATTTTTCTAATTTCTTCCATCTTACATAAATAGTTTTAAAATTCTCTCTCTTACATCTTCTAAATTATTCTTTAAGTCATATTCCCAAAATCTTTCTATCTTATATCCAGAACCTTTAGCAAGTGTGTTTTTAAACTTATCATTTTTCTGATTACGCAGTTGCATTTTATTTAATTTTTTCCCTTCATATATAAGAGGATTAGCGTGAAAGTAGTCTCCGTCAATCTCAATCAAAGTATTAATTTCTGGGATATAAAAATCATATATTTTCATTTTAAATGCACCAACAATTTTTTGACTATCTATTTTTATAGCCATCTCCTCCATTAGAGAAAGAAATATTCTTTCTGGTTCTGTCATTTTTTTCGACATAACCTTCGCTTGCCTTGTTAAATAGTCTTTTTTCTCTAATAAAGTTCTTCTTCTCCTTATTTTTATCCTTCTTTTTTTCGCCAAAACTAAACCTTTTTTTATAAATAACTTGGAAAACTACATATTTGCCATATTTATAATAAAATCAGTTTCTCCTTATAAGAAAAACTAAAACAAAAAAAATTCATCTGAAAAGGAAATTTAAAACAAAATGTTGAAAATTTTACAAGTTCTGACGAAACTTTAAGACCTTTATTTAATAAATAAAAAGAAGCCGTAAACAAAATAATTCCAATAAGAAATAGGAAAATAAAAACGCTAATAAAAAACTAATATGAACGAAGGAAACGGATATAAAGCCTTGCAAGAACATCTCTTAGAAGAACTTAGAAGTTTAAAAAGCAAAATTGACACTCTATCTGAAAAATTAGCAGAAACTAATTTAGAGATTTCTAAAGCTTCAGGACTTAAACATACAGTAAACGACATTAAAGAATGGAAATCTAATATTGAACAAGTCGTAACCCCTTCAGACCTTCATGAAATGAAAGAGGATATAGAACAACTTAAATCTCATCGAACACAAATGATAACGATTGGGTCAATAGTTGTTTTTATTATAACATTAGTTAACCTTGGAGTTGCATTCTATTCAGCAGCTAAGAATTAAATCTTAGATTCCTTTTTTGCTAATCTATCAACTATTCTATTATAAGAATTACTTCCACCTTTTACATGTTGAAATATAGCTTTATATTTCTGTGCTAAAACATCTAGCTGAAGCCAAAGCTCTTTGTTTGCAACTGGCTGTTTTTTAGAGTTAATCCAACCCTTAATTTTCCAACTGCCAATCCAATTATCTTTAAAACAATTTACAACATATGCAGAATCTGAATATATTTTCACTCTCACATTTTGCACTGCAGCTGATTGAATCCTCTCTAAAGCTCGAATAACTGCCGTAATTTCCATTTGATTATTAGTGTTTTCTACTAAACCTTTGCCAGAGTCTTTAAACACTTCTTTTCGTCTTTCTAGCACTAAATAAGCCCATCCAGAACCCATATTACCTATTGTTCTACAAGAACCATCAGTATATATTTCAAATTCTCTCATTTTTGTTCTTCTAATTTTTAAATAACTATAAAATAAACTATTTTTTCTTTATAACATCATTTAAATCTCTTGAATTTTCTATTAGAATCTATATTTATAAACCCTTTCTTATTTTTAGAAAACTTTGCTACATACATAGCTTCATTTTCTAATTCATCTTTCATTTTACTAAGAAGTGGCTCGAAAATTCTAATTACCTTACTGTTAATTCCATCGCCAACAGTAAGCACAAGCATTGGTTTTTCAGTTTTTGTCATCTGAACTCTCATTGACTCCAATACAAAAAAGTAATACTCATCTTCTTCAAAATTTATTATACTTTCAATAAATTTCCCGCTCTTTTTCATTGCTTGTTTATTAAGCTTATCCTTAAGTTTTGTAATTCTTTCAATACGCGTTAGGTCAAAATTACACACCTCTTTAAATTGTTTCTCCTTTTCATATTTAGAAGTTGGCCTATATTTTTCTACATCTTGATTTGGCGGAACAAACACATAATCTTCTTGAATATCATCTTCAAAAGAAAAACCAAGTTGATTAGTAGCAATCTTTTTCTTCTTTCTACCTTTTTCTTTGAGCGTCAAAAGATATTCTCTTGAGTCAGACCAATCGTCAAACAATCCTGATTTAACACAATTTTCAAATGATGCTTTATTGAATTTTGAAAAACTATAGCCAAAAAAATCCCTAGGGTCAATCTTATCCAGTGTTTTATCGTGTGACTTAAGAACTGTTTGAAGTTCTTCAAATGCAATTTCTCCCATTCCATTAATTCCAGATAATCCCATCGAAATTTCATTTTCTCCTGTCATAGTCCATTTCCATCCAGACTTTCGACTCGGTGGTTTAATCTCAATCCCTTTAGAAATAGCAGATGCAATTGCCGCACCAATCCATGCCTGAATTTTTTCTTTATCTCCACTAGTTTTTGGATGATTAAGAAGTGCCGTATAAAACTGAACTGGATAATAACGCTTTAAATAAAGCGTCTGCATCGCTAAATAACTATAACTTAAGGAATGTGAATTTGAAACACAAACTCCATTAGCATAATAATTATGGTACTCAGAATCTATCTCAAGGTCATAAGTCTCAACTTCACCTATTTCCTTTATCTCTATTATTTCTTCAAATTGTTCAGACATAACTTTACTTTATTAATTTTGTTTACAATATCATATTCCCAGATTTCAATTAACTCATATTCCTCTGATTCTTCTACAAATTTATGTTTTCTTTTATCTCTCTTAAGATTATTTTCCTGCATCTTATTTTTTGGAACTGCATGACGAGTGTTTGGGTTACAGTGAAAATAGTCCCCCTGTACCTCAATAAGCTTTTCTCCTACCTTGAAATCAAAAACAAATCCTCCATACTCAAACTCTTCATTAAAGTCTATTTTAAGCTCTTCTAACAACCTTCTAGTTTCTCTATGAGGTAAACTATTAGTCTGAGGAAAAGCTCCAGCTTTATATCTTGCTATTGTCTTTTCTCTCATTATTTGTTTTGACTCTTCAGAGTGTTTATGACCTGTATGGCCATGTACTTCTCTTATTTTAGCACTTTCTGACATTTTAACCAAGGTCTCATCAGAAAATTTTATTCCTTTTCTTTTTTCTGAAATCTGCTTAACTCTTTCATCAGTTTCTTTCGTTAGACCATCATTCCAAGCAGTTTCTCCATACATTGGATTTCCTTCGCCTTTACGTTCAACCTTCATTCTCTCAATATGTGCTTTATAATTCTCGTTGTTTTCTGCTATATATTTGGCCATATCAAACATACTACAAGTGCTGCTATATTTACCAAATAGCAAAGAGCCCGCAAGCTTGTAACTAACTAAATCTCCAGTTATCGGACACCTCGGAATTTCATATGTTTTACTTAAAACTTGCATTATATTTTTTCCATATTTTTGCTGGTAGTAATAATCAGCTATTTCTGATAAATAATAATTTTTATCCTTCTTTTTTTTTAATTCCTTTCTGATTTCTATAACTGGAATTTCTTCTTCAGAAATAACATCTATCTTAAAGTCAATTTTTAATTTTTCCATTTTTCATACTTTTTATAATAAATAGTATGAGATTTATTAAAATCTATTTAAGACGCTGGTTTTTTAGTTTTAACATTCACAACAAGAGGGATTTCATTATGGATATTCATTAATATTTTCCATTTTTCATCCCCCCTCTTCAAAGTCTACAGTGTGTTCAGTTTTTACTCCATCCTCATAAATTGGAATTGAGTATTTTTTCTTTTCTTTTTTTATGTTTGAAATTTTTATTTTCAACTTACTATCCACTATCTCCTGTAAAGTTTTCATTCCACTATCTGTCATTATTTTGTGGTCAAGAGTACATTCCAATACCTTTCCAGAAGTAGTCTTTATACGATATACTTTTTTCTTTCCGTTGTGGTGAATATCTTTCACAGAATTATATTCATCTTCTCCAGTTGCTGGATTGTGCCCAAGAACTTTTTCCCCAACCTTAGCATCAAGCAGGTCAATTTCGCCTCTTTCTTCTGAAATAACTTTATGATTTTCCGATAAACACTTATTGAACGAGTATCCTAAATACTGAATAATCCAGTCTTTAATTTTATCAATCTCATCAACCTTATAGCCTTTTTCTTCTGCTCCTTTTAAAAATTGTCCCCAATATTGCTGGAACATTTTCCAATTTTTATTATTTTTATCCTTCTCAGAAAGTTCTTCTCCTGAAGAGTTTTTAGCAATAATTTTAGATGCTTTATCCATTGCTCTTCGGAGCATGTCTCCTTCTCCAAGTTCCATACCTCCAATTGAGTTAGCAATAAACATAAGTTGTTCCTGAAATACGAGTACTCCATTAGTTTCAGCTAAAATTGGTTCAAGTGCTGGGTGAACTAATTTAATATTATTTGGATTGAACTTATTTTTAATATATTCATTATGTGCCCCAATTCCCATTGGACCTGGACGATATAGTGCGTTGGCAGCTACAAGCTCTTCAAACTTTTCTAACTTCATTCCACGAATAAGTGAGTTCATTCCTGCAGACTCAAATTGAAAAATACCATGATTAAGACCAAGACGAAGCTCTTTAAATAAATTCTTATCATCAAGGTCAACATAGTCAACCTTAGTTCTAATATCCTCGCCAACAGTGTCTTTTACTATATTAATAGCTTGTTCAATAACATTAAGCGTTGAAAGTTTAAGGCGGTCAAGCTTTAATATACCCAAAGCACTAAGGTCTTTTCCAGAACCATCAGACTCCTGGTATGCTGTTACAATACTTTTTTTTGATGGAATAATATTAGTCGGAAGATAATTCCAACATTTATCTGGTGTTATAACGACTCCTGCAGCATGCTGGCCAATTCCACGAATTTGACCTTGAAGCTTAAGCGTCTGCTTAAATATTGTTTCGTTATTTGGGTCTGTGAGCCAAGCTCGAACTCTTTCAGAGCATTCTGGATTCTTTGGCCACTCCTCTATCCAATCTTTAAGATTACCATCATACTTCGCAAACATATCTGGCATTTCCTTAGTTACAGCAAACACATCACTATTAAACCCAGACATCTCAGAACCATGATGTGCCTTTACAACATCTTTAAGACACCCTTTCTCGTTAAAAGTAGAGAATGTAGAAACAGATAAAACTCGTTCTTTACCATATTTCTCATAAAGAAAATCAGTTGTAACATCATCAGTTCCTGTCATGAAATCTATGTCAATATCTGGCATACTTTTTCTTGTTGGATTTAAAAATCTTTCAAAATAAAGGCCAAAGCGTAAAGAGTCAATTTTTGTAATATCAAGACACCAAGATAAAAGACAGCCTGCAGCAGAATTATGTACACCAAGACCTTCAATATTATATGAATGTGTCTTTTCTACTTCTAAATCATATACTTTACCTTTATACTTTTTTATTTTTCTACTTTTTAAATTTATTTTTATTTCATTATTTTCTTCTTTATTTATGTCTATAATTTCATCTTCTTCTGTTAAATCTTTTGCTGCAATCCAACTTCTATCATTTGTTAATATTTCGTGGTCAAGTGTACATTCTATTTTTCTGCCATCATTAAACTCTAATTCAATAATATCTTCTTCGATATCATACTCAAACCTATTAATAACCTGCCTAATATCGCCAAAAGCATCAAATAACTTATCTCCAACTTCTATTTTATTAATTAGAGCATACGCACCATCTGCCATCTTTATTCGACTATCTGAAATAAAACAACCACGAGCTGGACCTATTACATAACCCTTTTTTCTATAGTCATTAACAATTTCCCAATTAACAAGAAAGTAATCTAATGCGCTTTTATCATCAATTACTTTTAGTTCATAATTAAGGCGGTCAATGTATTCTTGTTCTTTTTCTTTGGTTATTTCTACAATACCATTTTCTCTGTATATATTTAGTTTTTGCTTAAGCTTAGCAAAAGCTAAATTGGTAATTATTTTTTTTGTTTCGTTTGTTTTAAAATACTCTATAATATCAGGAGTTGGCTCATACTTCGGATAGTTTTCTTTTCCAACTTCAAAATCGAACGAACATTTATCGGCAACAGCAAGTGTATTATCAAGACACATGTCCACAAATTTAGGTGGATAGTTATATCCGAATTTCTTATTGAATTTATGAAAATCGTCTCTTTCAGGGTAATAAAGATGTCTTGCATCTAAAGAAAAAGCTTTACCAAGCTGAGACCTCTGATTGATAGCAATTAATGTATCTTGTAATTTCGCATCCTCTGGATATGCATAATGAACATCGTTTGTAAGAATTGGCATTAGACTATATTTGCTAATCATTTTGAGTAACCAGTCATTATAAGTCTTTTGCCCTGGTATTTCGTTGAATTGAAGCTCTGCTGCTAAATTATCACCAAATTCTCTCATTAAAAGCTTAAGGTAATCTTCCGCAGCCCCTAACTTTCCGTCTTGTACAAATTTTGACATTTGGCTTGCCATACATGATGTTGTAATAAACAACCCTTTTTTATGTTCTATAAGCCACTCTGTAGAAATACGCCCTCTACGATAAAACCCTTCATCGTAAGACTTATAAGCAAGTTTGTTAATATTAACAAAACCAGTTTTGTTCATTACAAGAAGCGACTGGTGAGAGTTTCCTCCCTCATACTTTTTTTCTTCATGTTGCCCCATTTGGTCATTGAGGTAGGCTTCCATCCCAAGAATTGGCTTAATACCTGCAGCCTTACATTTTTGATAGAACTCAAATGTTCCTGAAAGTGTTCCGTGGTCAAGAATAGTCATTGCAGGATGACCATATTTTTTAGCAAGTTTTACATAATCGTCAATACTGCCGCAACCATCCAGAATTGAGTGGTACGAATGCGTATGTAAACTAACAAAAGATTTTTTTTCTTCTTTCTCAACTCGTTCTAGCTGCTTGAGCTCTTGACCCATAGCATCCTTGTCCATCTCAAACTGTTCTATTTGAGCATTTGTAGGCTTTGCTATATTTATTGACGGTGTATGACTACTATGATTACATGATGGGCTTGAGCATATATGAGACATTAATTGTTCTAAATTTAAAAGTTTATAAAAAAGTTCGATACAAAACTAATAAATTTTATTCAAAAATGCAATTGTCAATAACTCACCCACAACTTCGCTGACAAATGGGTTTCCACAGAGGTTTTATGAATAATCACTGTCATAATCTTGTCTTTGTTTGAGGATTTTTTTAGCTATCATTTTTTGCATCTCTGCCATCTGACGAATCATTCTACGGCAATCTGTACCTGCTTCTTTTACTTTTTTAGCAGATAAAAGCGTAGTCATTCTTGCTTCAAATTTTTGACAAAGTTTTTTATATTCGGCCCAGTCGTATTTTATTCTATAAGTGTCGTTAACATTATAATTTTCATCATACTTCATCTGACTTATTATTTTTTTTATTCATAGCCTCTTTTAAACCTAAAAATAAATTTTTGGAATCTTCATTTATCTTTTTATTTCTAGCAAACAAAGCATTATCTTCTTTGCTCGTTTCTTCAACATCAAAAACATTCTCAGAAACAGATGTTTCCTCTTGAATTATATCAGAAGTAGTTCCTGTCAAAATCGCCTGCTGTGATTCATCTTCAATTTTTGCCTCAGTAAGAGAAATTTTATTAATATCCTCTTTCATTGCTTCGAAAAGTTTTCTAGTTTCTAAGTTAGCAATACGATTTGATTGAACAAGTTTATTTCCAAGTTCTTTTTTCTTTTTCTTCTCAGCAATAATTTCTGACTCAGTTGGACCAAGCAATTCACTAATCAATAAATCTGAAATTATTCTGCCTCTTTTTTCTGTTTTCCTAAATTCAGCTAATTCTTCTCCTCCAGTTTCTGGCATTTCACCGCCAGCCGCTGGTGCTTCACCTTCAAGTTCTTCACCACCAAGGTCTCCACCAAGGTCTCCGCCAAGGTCTCCGCCAAGGTCTCCGCCAAGGTCTCCGCCACCAATTCCTCCTCCAAAGCCACCTTCATCACCACCCATACCATCTTCACCTCCACCTTGTTGTTGTGCAAGTATTTCTTCGGCTCCTTCAATCTCGAACTTTTCATCTAAATCCTTGAATAATCCAATTTTCTTATACGTCTCAACTGCAGCATCAATCTCAGCGAATATTTTCTTTTCTACCTTTTTTTGTTTAAGAATGAGTTTGATTTCATTGTTAGAGAATCCCATAACGTTTTGCATAGCCCAAGTCCAAGATGTTGGTGAAGTTGCTTCTGGAGCAAACATTCCACCAAAAACTTCAAGTCTTGACTTCATTGTCTCCAATTTCATCAACTCTTGCTGTGTCGATGGGTTGGTAAGTGTGAGCTGAAAATTATCTAATTCATCCTTAAACCCCATAAAGTAAAGGTGAATGTTTGCAATTCTTCTTAATTCAAGCAATACCGCCTCTTGTATAGAATTAATAGTTCTTGAAAAACGAAGGTCTGCCTGTGAAAGAGTTGTTCCTCCTGGCATGTTTTCTGCAAAGTTTAAATAAGTCCTCGGAACCTGAAGTGATGCAAACAATTTGTTTTGGAGGTACTCAATATCTTGAATATCTCCGAGGTTACTATTTTTAACGTAAACACCTGATTCTAAGGCAAATGTATGGTTTATTTGAACCTTTTCTTCACCATCAACAGTAATAGTTCCAGTATCTATTTTTTCACTAGCCCACTCAATAGAAATTATTTTATGGTTATATAATTCTTCTTTTTGTTTATTACTTTTTTCAATATAATATCTCCAAGCTCTAACATTTTTATAGCCAAGTTCTGTTGCTGTTTGCTTACACCACTCTCTATAATTTTTAAAACCTTTCTTTTTTAACATTTTTTCTAGATGATTACGAGTAAATACATCAAGATTTGTCAAAGAGCTTCTAATTTCTAAATTAACATTTTTAAATTCATTAATAAACTCATTCTGATTATTTAATTCATTAAGAGTCAAATCAGCTTTCCCATATTTTTTAAACATGTCAAAAAACATATTATACAAAACATCTGTAAATATTAAAGTTTGTCTTTTCTTAAAAACTTTTTCTTTATGACCTTTTTTAGTCCATTGCTTTTTTGCAATCTCACTTTGTTTCTTTTTCGCTTCTGGCGTATTTTTTACAATTTTTAAAGTCTTACTTGTTTTTTTATAAAATTCTTTTTTATAATTTTCATCCTCCATTAATTTTTGAAGAGATTTATTTGCATTCTTAAGATTTTTTATTGACCTATTATTCCTCTCTTCTCTCTGTTCCTCAGTTTGAGATGAAATAAAATCATTTATACCTTTAGTTATTTTTGCTTTATTTTCTTCAGCCTTTTCTGGCGTAGACCACAATTCATATCTATGATACTTATAATGGTCTCTTGAATCCATTAATGTTAAATTTAAAGGAGAATTATTAAATCTGTTATTATCTATATGATGAATGGTTTTCATCTTTTCTTTTTCATACTCTCCATTAAACGTGAAATATGTCTCTAAATTATGTAGTTTCATAAAATTATTAACCATTCTATGTGTAAAAATCCACTCCTCTTTATGGGAATCCCAAATTCTTTGATACTTTTTAGAGTATTTCTTTTTTATAACATATTCTTCATCCGTATAAAAAGGCATAAGACTATCTCCAACTATCAAATTTTCTGCTTCCACAAACCCTTTAGTTCTGTGAACAAATTTGTGGTCAGGAGTTGCAGTTATAACTTCTCCATTATCAAGGGTTATATTAAGAACTTGAGTATTTTTTTTTGTAACTCCAGCCCAAGTTATAGGCCCAACACTTGCTTCTCCAGTTATTGGGTCACACGAATAAACCCACATATCTTTATTTCCACCATCCCATTCTGCTATTATTTCCTGCAACTCAAGAGTTCTTCCATCTAAAAGAGGAATTCTAGTGTCAAGAGCCAAACAAGCCCCAGGAAGCGTGTCAATTTTAGATGACTTATCCCCACGAATTGGAATGAAGTAATCTTCCGTTACATTCATAGGGTCATATTTCATATTCATTTGACCGTTGGCAGCATTTACAAGTGGCTGCTTTTTAAGCTGATTTTGAATCTTTTGTACGTATGTTGTTACATCTGTATCCTCAAGGTTTCCTACTTCAATATAGAATATTCTTCTCTCTGGCGCTCTCGTAATACGATAAACAAGCATCGAGTCCTCAGCAAGTTGAAGTTGTTTCCAAAGCTTTCTTGCTGGGTCAAGAATGGACCGCCCATAAGGAAGTTTTTTTGTATCTTCAATCATTCTAAAGTGGGCTACTTGCCATTCTTCAAAATAATCATTAGTAGTTTCCCAACGAAATCTTACAGAGTCAGCCCTTCCATCGAAACCTTCTTCGCGATGCATTTCCTCAGAAGGAAGAGTCATAAAATCGTAAATACCATCATCTTTGTGAATATGAAGTTGTACGAAGTAATCTCCATATTTAACCAAGTCACGAATCCAAAGCCTTAAATTATACTCCACATTAAGTCTATTGACAAACAAATCTTCAAGGTGTTCTTTTACTCGTTCGCTTTCGGAGAAAATGCCCAATATGTCTCCGCGTTCATTTCTAGTAAGACAGTTATGCGTATAAACTCCAGTGCCATTAGATGTAAGAATAGCAAAATTATGATGTTCTCCTACGTTTACAAGGTCATATGTTTTTCTCTTCCCAACAAACTCAATGGACTTTATTGAGTGATTGATGTTCTCTACAAAATTTGTAAAATTCTTATATTTAGACCTTCTTATTAGACCCTCAAATTCTTTTATACTTAAATCATTTTCTCTACAAGTTCTTGCAATATTTACTTTTTCCCCTTTTGATTTTAAAATTAATCTCTTAAAATACTCTAATCTCTCCTCTCTTGAATTATATTTTTCAACAAAATCCGCCCATTTGTCATATCCATTTTTATTTAAAAAAGTCCAAACCTTTCTTTTTTTCCAACCATAAGAATCACATATCTTTTGAAGATTTATTTCAAGAATAAATCTTCCTAAATTTTCTTTACATGCTTCATTTAGAGATTCTAAAGTTATATTATCTCGAATAAAACCAAGGTCTTCCCATCTCTGTATTTTTAAGTTTTTATATACTTTTGATTTATAAAGTATTCTCCTTTTTGTGTCTAACAATGCACAAGCCTCATCTATGTTTGAAGTTTTATCATAAACCTCAAGTAACTCTTTAAGAGAAAATTCTCTTCTTACTTCTTTTAAAAATCTCCCATTTTTATCTCCTTCAAGTTTATAACCCTTTTCATACATTGGATTTGTTTCTCCAGGATAACCAAATTTCTCTTTCAATTGTTCGTCTGTCCAAGTGCTATATTTTTTCTTTCTACTTTTAGACATTTGAGCAACAACTTTTTTTCTCCACTCAGGATTAGCCCACCTTTCAACCATAGCGTCATTATGAAGCTCTCTATGAGCTTTCCATGACATTACTTGAAGGTTCTCTGGGTCATTATTTAATTTTTGAAAATCTTTATGATGTACAACTCCTTTTTGCTCTGACCACAACTTTCTCTTTACAATCCTATGAGTGTATTCCCAAGAATTATTTTCAAGAATCATCTCATAACCATTTATAACATCTTCTTCATTAGATAATTTTGTGTAAAAAGGCTCAATACTCTGACCCATGGACAGTTCAGAAGTTGTTAGATACTTATTTTCACCCTTAAGCAACCACATATGTTCAGATGTAGCCATTACATCTGAATCATCATCAAATGTAA
>Ga0114934_10001043_pt1 | contig 18046 bp, 14 predicted proteins | sample 4SBtaG_2_FD_99695 | JGI IMG/M metagenome (GOLD analysis project Ga0114934, IMG submission 99695) | Deep subsurface microbial communities from Kolumbo volcano to uncover new lineages of life (NeLLi) - 4SBTROV10_white metaG | ecosystem: Environmental > Aquatic > Marine > Volcanic ...
ATATTTGTTTGGGTATGGTCAATATTTTTTATGGTGCTTATGATATTACAGTGAACAAATACTTTTAATAAAATTGTTATATTTTTAATGGTATTTGTTATATTTTTTTGAATTCATATATATCTTTACTGGATAAAAAAACTCCCACATGGCATGTGAGAAAGGTCTAAAGATGTTTAATTTTTTAGAGTATTTAGTATTTTGATTATTTTCCTTTTTGTGGTGAATGTTAATTTTTTAACTGTTCAAGTTTTATATTCTTTATCTACATCTAAGAAAGGATATTTTTGTTCTATGTAATTTAGAAAATCTTTATGATATACTTTATTTCAATTTAAAGCATAAAGTAATAGCTCTGCTATAAATAAAGGATATTTTTGATTTTTGATTTTTGCAAGTTTTTTTGTCTTAGGTATATCTTCAAAAGATATTTTTCATAAAAATAAATCTTTAGGCTCCTTTCAAGATTTTAGATAATCTACAACTTGCTGTATTCATCTCGAATAACTTGTATCCTTATGTTGAGCTCAAGCATAGTAAAAAGGATAATTTCTTTTTTTTCTAAGTAATTTACTTATACTATATCTTCATGATTTTAGTTTAGTAGATATTTTTAAATAATTTTCATAATCTTTTCAGACTAATATCTCTCACATTAAAATATCTGGTAAACTAGGAGTTATAGTTATATCATCTAATTTTTTTCAAAAAAGTATTTCTTCTGATAGTTTAGCTGTTCATTCTTCTCTATTAAGATTTTTTCATCCTCTAAATTCTCATAAATTTTGTTTATTATTTTGTTCTATAATAAAATGAACTTCTATCTCATGAGCTATTAATTTTAATATTCTTTGTATTTTAAGTTCATCATATTTTTCTGATTTTGGAATATATAAAGCTTCTTCAGCATCATAAATACTACTTCTTTCATCAACTATTATAGGTTTATTTATATTATATATATCAAAAACAGTTTGAAAAATTTTTATATAATCATCCCTTTTTATGTCTTTTTCTAAAAAATTATTATTTAAACTATCTTTTTTTTCTTTATTTAAAATTGAATCCCCTTTAATATTTACCTTTTTTTGAAGAATTCCAATATATTTTTTAAATATTTTTTTTTCTTGATCTGAAATTAAATCAAAATTATTTACTAAAAGAGAATCTAAATAATCATAACATTGTTGGACTTCTTTAGGATTGTCTATTACTTTTCAATCATAAAGTTTTTTTTCAATATTTTCCATTTGTTTTATAATTTTCAATTTTTCATTATCAGTTATATTTAAAGTTCATCAAGCTTTTTCATATTCAAATTTTGATCATAATATAGCAAATTTTACTGAATTTAAGATATATTCTAAAGTTCAAAATAAAATTTCTTTTCTTTCTTTTTTCATATCTACTGTTTTTAATTGTTCTTTATATTTTTCAAGTATTTGTTTTTTATCATTTAATTTTTCTAATAATAAAAAATATAATTTTTCTAAGTTGTGACTATTATATTTTTCTTGAGTGAAGTCTTCAAAAAGTGTTCTGTTTAAAAATTTTCAATTTCATAAATCAGTATAAGCATATGTAAGTTCTATAATATCTGATAATTCTCAATTAAAAATATCTTTGTCTATATTTTCTATAAATTCTTTTGAATCTATTTTTTTATCTATTAAATTTATATCTTTATCTATATGTCTTTCTTTCATAATTATAATAATAAATTTTTAAAAATAAATATATATTATATATTATTAAGTATTTGTCAAATATTAATTATCTTTTATTTTTTCATTTATGTTAATTAAATTTTTATTTATATATTCTAAATTCTCTATTTTATATTTTTAAATAGAATTTTTATACCAGTAAGTTAAAATTTATAAAAAATGTTAATATTAAAAAAGACTTGAAAAAAATTTAAAAATAGTCATACTCCATAATATAGGTTAGAATAAAAATTCAAACCTATCAGAATCCGTTATAATAGTAATTTATTTTATAACTATTATTATTATGAAAATATTTGATTCTAAATTGATAAATAGAATAGCTTTATGAAAAACTATTGGTTTTGCTGTATGATTAGTTGCATTTTTTATGATTCCTATAGTAATACCTAATGCTAGCTTAATGCTTAGATTCGCTGTTATGTTGTGGTATACTACACTTTGAGCTATTATTTGAACTTTTTGAGTTTTGGACAAATATCCAGCATTTAATTTAAAAATTTCATATTGGTTTAGATGAGTTTGGATATGAGCATGGATGAATTTTATACTAGTAATGTTCATATTTGATAAATTGACTTTACTTATGCAATGAACTTCTTTGGGATGATATTCCCCCTTTTGGATTGTATTAGAATGAGCAATAATATGATTTATAATTGATTGTATTACAACAAAAATAATATGAGATGGTAAAGATTTAATAAAATAATTTAAATAATTTAATCAATTAAATCTTGATTAATGTATTCTAAATCCTCTATTTTATACTTTCAATTTCATAAATTATTGAAATTTCCACCTTTTTCAATATAAGATTTAACTTCCATATAACCATCAAGATATATTTTATCTTTATAATAAGTAGTTCATTCTCATTTAAAAGCAGTATTTTGTATTCATCTTTTAAATCTCATTGTTGATCTAAAAATTTTTAATAATCATTCTGTTGGATAAAGTCATTTTATAATATTTGTTAATGTAACAAAATCAGATTTCTCAGCTTGAGATATAAGAAAATATTTTTCATACATAGCATTTTTTTCATAATTTTCTGGCAAATATCTTAAGCTATTCCATATTGCAAGTCATTCTTCATCTTTTAAGTAAAATCAAGTTCAAGACTGAAGTATCTTCCATCAATTTTTTTTTCAATTTATATATCTTACAACATGAACGCCTATTTCATGAGCAAGTATCATATCTATTTCTTTTTCATAAATTACTGAAGATTGAGATATATTAACTGTCATAGGATTTCATCTTTTTACAAGAATTCTTGATGGTAAAGCTGTTTGTACAACAATTTTCACATTAGGCAATAATTTGCTATTTAAATATTTTCTAACTTTTTGATACACTTCATTTATTGAAAGTAATCTTCAGAGATTTTTTTCAGCAAAAGGATTTATCTTTGTTTTACTAATATCTAATAATTCTTTGTTAATCTCTCAGTATAAAAGTTTATTATATTTTCATATAAGTCTAAAATCCTGTTTTTTATAAGCCTTTATAAGTTCTAATTTATATTCAAGTTCTTTGTGTTTTTCTTTAAAAAGTTTAAGTAGTCAACTTTTATATTCAGTTTTTATATCAAAATATTTTTCTTTTAAGTTTAAAAGTACATATTCTATCTCTTCAAGTTTTTTATCAGAAGGATATTTATATTGAAATTTTGGATTATAGTTTCCATACCAAGTTATAAAATTATCAAGCTCTTCCATATAATTTATAGGTTTAACAATCCTTGATATATTTAGTTTCTTAGAAACTTTATCTAAATTATTATCAAGCTCTTCAAGTATCTGTTCTTCTCAATCTACAATTTTTGCTTTATTCCATATGTAAAAATCTTTTATATCTTTCTTTCTAGGAATTATTATAAAATTTTCAAGTCCTATAGTTCATATAGTAAGTGTATTTTTTAATTTATTATTTTCTTTAAATTTTATATTATCTATTATAATATTTTGTATCTTTATAGTATATGATTTAGAAAAATCAGGTATTATATTTTTAGAAGCAAAATTTGAAGTATGATCAAAATCTACTTTTACAATAATATTCTTTTTTATATCATCATATTTTAAAATTCATGGTTGTTCAAGATATAACATATCTTTTTGAATAGTAGGATTTGTATGCTTTTTACTAAAAATAGTTTTTCATATCTCAACTCATTTACTTGGTGAAATTATTTTCATATCATTTATCTTTCTAAGCCTATTATCAATTCATTCACTATTTACAAGTTGTATTTCCATACCTGCCCTAGCATTTATCTCTATTAAATCTGGTCATTTTTTTGATATAGCCCAATCAAGTCATAAATATCATATATTTGTAAAATATTGTATTTGTGAAGAATAAAGTAGCATATCATCCCAATATGGTATTACTTTATTTTTAAAATCTTTATAATTATCTGGGAATATTTTCTTATATATTTTTCTTTTATAGTACATAGATACTATCTTTCAAGAACCAATATCTATACCAAATCAAATTCATCACTTAGCAATATTTGCAGTTCATCAACTTTCTTTAGTAGGATATCTAAGCATAGCCATAACAGGTACAAGATTTCTTGCAATAATTCTAATATCAGCAAGTCAAAATTCACAAAAAATATCAAAATCATCTCATGGAATTATCTTTTCTTCTATAAAAACTCTGTCATTTCATAAAGTTAAAGAATATTTTCAATCAAGTATATCAGCAACTTGTTTTTTAAATTCATAGATATTATATATATTTCAAGAAGCTTTTATATTTTGTTTATCTATCATATAACAAATCATAATTCATTTTCACTTACTACCCTTATTAGGTTTTACAACAAAATCTTTTCAGATAAACTTATCAAAACTATAATTTTTTAATTGTTTTCTATCTTTTATAACATCTAAAAGTAATGGATGAGGTATATCTAAATCTTTCAAAAGCTTTTTTGTTTTAAGTTTACTATCAGCTAACCTCATATCTTTTCTAGGATTAAAAGGTTTTATATATTTTAATACTCTTTTATTTACTCAAAGAATTCAAAACATTTGATAAAGATAAAGATTAAAGATTTATATTAAATAATTGAACTTAATATTTGTTAAAATTTTATCTTAACTTCTTTTATATAATAATTTATATAATAATACTAATTCAACTATATTTACCATCAAAGCAGTTCAACCATATGATACAAAAGGCAAAGTAAGTCATGTTAATGGAATAATCTTAACATTTACTCAAATATTTACAAAAGCTTGCCATAATATCAAAGACAATATACCAACAGTTAGATATTGATAATAAATATCTTTAACTAAAGACAATCTTTTTATAACAAAATAAGCTAATAAAAAATATAATGTTAGTAAAATAGTATTTCAAACAAAACCTATCTCTTCAGAAAATGCTGCAAATATAAAATCACTTTGAGCTTCTGGAATAAATCAAAATTTTTGAAGTCATTTACCATATCATTCTCATAAAAAGCCTCATCATCATATGCTTATAAGTGATTGTCTTGTTTGATATCAAATTCACTGCATAGATTTATCTATATCAGGATTCATAAAATATTGCATTCTTTGTTTTATATATGAAAATTGCATTCATACAGTAAACAAAAATATAATTCACAAAACAATACTTGATAATATGTATTTTATATTGCCTCAAGCATAAGCATAAAGTATAAGTGCTATAGGTCAAAGAATAAGCAATGTTCAAAGATCTGGTATAAGTAAAAATAGAAATAGACTTACTCAGATTACTATTATCATAGCTAAAAATCATTCAAAACTTTTTAGAAGTTTATCTTTTTTAACTAACCATCAAGCAAAAAATATAACAAAGCCAAGTTTTACAAACTCTCAAGGTTGTATGGTTCAAAATCAAGGTAAATTTAACCATCATCTTGCACCATTAAGTACTATTCATAAAGGAGTAAAAATCAAAAGTAAAAATCATAAAGTTAATAAAAATATTTTTCATCTATTATTTTTAATAAAATCAAGTGGGATAAAATATATTATTATTCAAATTAAAATAGCTATAAAAAGATGTCTTATTTGTCTTAAAAAATAAAAGTAATTTGAAGGGTCATGAAATTGATGTAAAGTTAATTGAAAAGATGGAAATATACTAACTGAATATATAGCAAAAATTCAAAATAATATTAAAAAAGCTCAAATTACTAATATTGACATAGAGAAAATATATAAAATAAAGAATAATAAGTTTTTTATTTATCAAATAAGCTTTTTATTTTTTTTTCCTCACTATCATCTTGATAATTAGAAGTAGAAATTACTTTTGTATAATTTATTCTTTTTTTATTAAAAAATGAAAGATTTAAAGCTACAAATAAATTCCATATAAGTCATACAACTAATAATCATCACAATAGATAAAATCAATAAGTTAATTTATAAAAATCAAAACTTTTTCATAAAGCTATAATAGAAACAAATTCTTTAGAATATATAAGGAAACTAGCATGTAAAAATAAAACTCAAAAATTTAAGATTGCTTCATTATACTCAAATCAAAATATTTGTTTAACAGCTCATTTAACAGTATAAGAACTGTTCCAAAAAATTATAAAAACCAAAGTACATATAGCAATTATACTAGTAAGAGGAAAATGTGTGTTTATTAAAGGATAAGAGACATCCTCTATAGAAATAAATGGAAGAAAAAATTCTAATCATAAAAGGACAAAAAGATAAATTATAAAAATCTTTTCAATTTTAGAATATCTTTTCCATTTTCTATTAAAAGTTCTAGGAAATTTATGCATAAAAAGAAAATAAAATAATAAATTTTATTCCATAGCAGCTTTTGCTCAAGTTATCTCTGATATTTCTTGAGTTACAGCAGCTTGTCTTTGTTTATTATAACTAATTGTTAAATTATTTTGTATTTCCATACTATTATCTTTAGCATTTTTCATAGCAATCATTCTACTTGCATGTTCTCAAGTTTTATTTTGAAGTAAAGAACCGTATATCATATCAAATATATATTTTTTATAAACAAACTCATAAAAAACTTTTTCAGAAGGTTCTATATGTATATCTTGTATATTATTATTTTTTTCTTCTATTTTTAATCATATATTTTCAAAAAAATTATCTACATGAGAATCATTCAAAGGGAAAAGTTGTACCAAAGAAGGTATTTGAAGCATACTATTTTTAAAATAATTATAGTATAAGTTTATCTTTTTATATTTTAAGTTTTCTATACTTTCAAATATCATAGCTTTTGTTCTATTTAAATCTTCTTCAGAAAAATTATCTTTTATACTTTCAGATCAAACTATATTATATCAAGATCTTGTGAAAAATTCTAAAGATTTTTTTCATACACAAAAAACATCTATACTATCTTTTCTATCTTTTGTTTCCTCATATATTTTTCTAAAAAGTTTTGAATTTAATGCTCAACAAAGTCATTTTTCAGTAGATATAACAATAATAAGCTCTCTTTTTGATTTTATATCTTGTACAAAAGAGAATATATCTGAGGTATTTCAAACTTTATCAATTATATACATAAACTCAAGCATATATTCTTTAAACTTATCAGTTTGTTCTTTAAGTTTTTGTAATTTTACAGTTGAAACAATCTCAAGTGCAGAAGTTATTTTTTGTATATTTCATATAGATTTTATTTGAGATTTTATAGCTTTTGCATTTGCCATTTATTTTTTGTTTAAAAATTAAAAAATATTTATTTTTCAGTATTTCAAGTAGAAATATTATTTTTATTTCATTTAGTATTGATTTTAATATTTTGTCATTTTGAATTAATTCATTCAAGTTTTATATTACTGTTAGTATCTTGTTGTTTTGATTGTATTCCAGTTCATACATTAATATTAGGAGTTAATGTTGCATTTTTTGTTGCTTGTTGATTTACATTATTAGTTGATAATTGATTTTTTGCTAAATAAGGATATATCATAGCTGATATACCAAATATTATTATAGACCAAAATGCAAATTTTTTAAGTGTAGATTCAACAGATTTTTTACTACTATACTCATTTGAAGTAGACATACCGCCAATACCAAATCATAATCCTCATTTAGGACTCATAAGCAAGACAGATGTGATAAATGATATGCCAGATAAAAACATAATTATAAATACAAATGTAATCATTTAATTTAATTAATTATCTAAAATAAAATATAATATAAATATTTTCATATAAACTTCAAGAAAAAGCTTAAAGGTTTTTATTCATATATATATACATCAAGTATATCTCATTCTTTAAATCTTTTTCAAGTCCTTACTCTAAGTCAACATTCTTTTCATTCTTTAACTTCTTTAACATTTTCTTGGTCTATCTTAAGTGAAGTTATCTTACCTCATCAAAGTTCTTCATCTCACCTTCTTATAATAAAATTAGCTCAATTTACTACTTTTCATTTTTTAACTTTTCATCATATAATCATATCATTTCACTTTTTAAAGAACATTGCTAACATCTCAAATTCTCATATTTTAATTTCTTCCATTTCTTTTTTAACCATTCAAGAAGCCAAAGATTCTATATAGTCTAAAAGCTCATATATAATAGTGAAATTTTTGAAAATAATTTTCTTTTGTTCTAATTTTTTTTTAAGTACTGATTGTATAGAACTATCAAAACCAAATATAAAAGCTCACGATGCTTCTGCTAATGAAATATCTGTTTCTTTCACTTGTCATACTTCTTCATGAATTACTTTTAAGTCTATTCATTCTGGAATATTAACTTTTCATATAGCATATTTAAGTGCTTCAAGTCAACCAAAATCTCAAGCTTTAAGTATAACATTCATCGCTACTTTTTCTCAAGCTTTCATCTTTTCAAGGAAACTAGAAAGTACAGTTTTTCTTTCATTTTGTTTTATAAGTTCTTTAATATTAGATACTTGTTTGTGTGCTTCTTTTTCACTATTAAAAGTTTCAAATATCCTTCAACTTTCTGGGACTCACTCAAATCACATAACTTGAACTGGACTTCATCAAGAAACTTGTTTTACTATTTTTCAAGTCCAATCTTTCATCATTTTCATCTTACCAGACACCCCATACGCTACTACAACATCTTTTTTATGTAATGTTCAAGTAATAGGAAGTAAAGTAGCTATAGTTCACATCTTAGCATCTTTTGAAGCTTCAAGAACAACTCAAACAGCTGGAGCTTTAGGATTGTATTTAAGTTCTAACATCTCTGCTTGTAAACTTATTATTTCAAGAAATTCATTAATTCATTCTCAAGTAATAGCAGAAACACTTATAAAAGGAACTTCTCCTCACCATTCTTCTGGTGTAAGTTCATATTCTGAAAGTTGAGATTTAACCAAGTCTAAATTTGCATTTGGTTTATCTATCTTTGTAATGGCTACCATCATAACAACTCAAGCAGCTTTTGCATGATTTATAGCTTCTATAGTTTGTTGTTTAACTCACTCATCAGCAGCTACAACTATAACAGCAATATCAGTTATCTTAGCACCTCTTGCTCTCATAGAAGTAAAAAGTTCATGTCAAGGTGTATCTATAAAAGTTATTTTTTTACCATCATGTGTTATTTGACTAGCTCATATACTTTGTGTTATACTACCAGCTTCTTTTCAAACAACATCAGATTTTCTTATATAATCAAGAAGTTTTGTCTTACCATGATCTACATGTCACATTATAGTGACTATAGGAGGTCTTTGTTTTAAATCATCTGATAATGAATTTTTAGTTTTAATGATATCTTTAAGTTTTCATCCGAAAATTGAATTTATATCAGATTTTACATTTTCTTTTTCTACTTTAACTCAAAACTCATCTGCCAATAAAACAACAGTATCAAAATCTACTGAAGAATTTATACCTACTGGCATACCATTTAAAATAAATGTTTTAATAATTTCATTTACAGGTATTCATATTCTTTCTGAAAGTTCTTTTACAGTTATACTATCTTGAATAACTATCTTATCTTTCTTTTTAAGTGTGTCAGAAGTTTTAGGTTTCTTAACTTGTTTTTTTTTATTCTCTAATTGTTTTTTATTCTCTTGTTTTTGTTTTCTAAGCTTTTTAAAATCATTTCTTGTTTTCGGTCATTTTTTTTGTACTCTAAAACTATGTGATTTTCATCAACTTGTTGATACATTAGATCATCTATTATTTTCCTCTGTTTTATCTTTTCTTTTCTTGACCTTGAAAGAAGGTTTTTCTAGATTTTGTTTTTTACTATAAGAAGTTTTCTCTTTTTTAGGTTTTTCCTCTTTTACTTGTTTTTTCTTAGAAACTTTTTTCTTATCTCAATTTATTCATAAAGTATTTGCTAAAAAATCCATTCATTGTATATCATTAGATGTAACTGATTGATAATCATCATCTTTTTTTTTAGTATCATTTTTTTTCTTTTTGATAACCTTTTTAACAGTCTTTTTTGATTTAATTGTCGTTTTTCAACTTAAATCTTTCTTAGGTTTTACAGTTTTTCTAGAATTTTTTTTAAGGTCAGTTTCTATTTTTTTAAATGTACTTTCTCATATTACTCTAAAATTAACAGAATAATCTTTTCAAGTATGTTTTTTTAACAGAGTTAGTAACTCTTTTTTTTTGATTTTATAGTCTTTTAAAATATCTGATACTTTTATCATATAACTTTTTAAACATAAAAAATAAAACAATTTCAGTCTTTATAAAGAAAATAATCACAAAATCAACAAAATAATTGACAAATAAATAATTATCCTGCTTTTTAAGAATTTACAATACTTGAAAGAACAACTTTTTTAAAAGTATTTCTTGTTTTGGGTCAAAAATATCAAGCCAAGTATTTATTTGATTTATCTATAATACCATACTTAAATTGAAAATCTGAAACTGCTTTTATAGTTTCATCTCCATAATAACCATCTATATCTCAATTATAATATCACATTTTTTTTAAATATTTTTGCAATATTTTAACTTCATAAGTGTTATATCATTTTCATAGTCATCTTTTAAGTATTTTTAAGTCTTTTAAAACTAATTCTTTCTTTTTTTCTTTTTCAGTTTTAAAAGTTTTTGCAACTGCTAAGATTATTTTATCTTTAACATAATTATCTTTATATAATCATCTTTTTTTTAGAACTTTTTTAAGCATAGATCTTGTTTTCGGTCAGAAATAGCCATAATAATGTGTTTTTATACCATAATCTTTTTGAAATTTTACTACTGCTTGTTTTGTAAGTTTTCAAAAATATCAAGTTGATTTTGGATAATGAAAATATCAAAGTTTTCTTAGATAATCTTGTAAAACTTTAACCCATAGATCTTTTCTTCATAAATACATTCAAATTCACCATATTGTTTTTTTAAAAAAATTTTCAAATATAAGAAATGAAGAATAATTAAATCAAACTTTTATTTTACTATATGAAGGACATACATATCAAACTCTTACTTGTTTTCAAAAACTTAAAGCTCTCATAAGTGCATTTTGTCATTTTCCACCCCAAATATCTATTCTATCATAATTTTCTCATCTTTGTCAAGCATCTACTATTGCCTGTCCTCTATCTTCGACCTGTCCTACTCAAAGTCAAGGAAAATATATCTTAGTTCAAAATCTATAATTTTTTGGTGCTGCTATTACCCCGTTAAAAACTGCTTTTCAACTTGCTCAGTGTGTTCATCATCAATTTAAAATTCTTTCTTTATAGAAATTTCATTTATAATAAAATTTTTGTCATGGAATAGCTGAATAATAAACACTTACTTTAAAAGTTTTTTTATAACATCAATGCAAATCTATAGATTCTGAAATATTTACAGTTAAAAATCATAATAAAGTTAAGATAAGAACTCTTCTTAGCATTTTTTATTTTTATTTACTTGATTAAAGTAAATAATAGTATAAGTTTTTTTAATTATTTTTAAAATAAGTATATTGACATAATAAAAAAAGTTGAGGTTTAATTCCCCAACTTAATTTTTTATTTAACATTATATCTAATTTGCAACAGTTTCTTTTTTACTTTCTTCATATTGTTTAAAAACTTCATCTATACTACCTTTATACAAGAACATATTTTCAGGTACTTCATCAAGTTCTCAAGAAACTATCATCTTAAATCATCTTACAGTTTCTGACGAAGAAACATAAACACCAGGTGTTCAAGTGAATTGTTCAGCAACAAAAAATGGTTGAGATAAAAATTTTTCTATCTTTCTTGCTCTATATACAGTTAACTTATCTTCATAAGAAAGTTCTTCCATACCAAGAATAGCTATAATATCTTGCAATTCTTTATATTTTTGTAATATTTTTTGAACTTTTGTTGCAGTTTCATAATGTTCTTTTCAAATTACATTTGGATCCAATAATGAAGATTTACTATCCAATGGATCTACAGAAGGATATATACCTTTTTCAGCTATTGTTCTACTTAATACTATTGTACTATCTAAGTGAGAAAATGTTGTAGCTGGAGCTGGATCTGTTAAATCATCAGCAGGAACATAAACAGCTTGAACTGATGTTATAGAACCCTTGTTTGTAGAAGCAATCCTTTCTTGTAAAGAAGCCATTTCTGAAGCCAATGTTGGTTGATATCATACAGCAGAAGGTATCCTACCTAAAAGTGCAGAAACTTCGGATCAAGCTTGTGTAAATCTAAATATATTATCTATAAATAAAAGTACATCTTTTCATTGTTCATCTCTAAAGTGTTCAGCCATAGCTAAACCTGTTAAAGCAACTCTTGATCTTGGTCCAGGAGGTTCATTCATTTGTCCATATACCATAGCTGTTTTGTCTAAAACTCAAGATTCTTTCATCTCTAAATAAAGATCTTTTCATTCTCTTGTCCTTTCTCAAACTCAAGCAACAACTGATACTCAATTATGTTCAGATGCTATGTTGTGTATAAGCTCTTGCATAGTAACAGTTTTTCATACTCATGCACCACCAAAAAGTCATACTTTACCTCATTTTAATATAGGAGCAAGGAAATCTATTACTTTAATACCAGTTTCTAAGATCTCTGGTTTTGTAGATAAATCTTCAAATTTGGGTGATTTTTTATGTATAGGAGCTCTTTGTTTAGTTTTTAATTCTCCTGTTTCATCAATAGTATCTCATAATACATTAAATATGTGTCAAAGAACTTCATCTCATACAGGAACATTTATTACATCCCCTGTAGCAATCACTTCATCTCATTTTTTAAGTCAATCAGTACTATCCATAGCTATTCATCTAACTTTTCAAGAACCTAGCTGTTGTAAGACTTCAATTACTACTCTATCACCACTAGAGTTTTTACTTTTAACTTCTATAGCTTCATATATTGCAGGAACTTTTTCAAATTCCATTTCTATAACAACTCAGTGTATTGTAGTTATATTACCCTTATTCATTTAATAATTTATGTAAATAAAAATAAATATGTTCTTCATATATAATGTTTTTAAATTGTTTTTCAAAGTATTTTTTAAGAAAATTTTATTTTTGTAGTTTAGATATTTGAAAATCTAGGATTTTATTTGTTTTTTCCTTATTTTTGTTTTTTATTTTCAGGTTTAGCATTTTTTATAGCTTCTTGTATAAATTTATCTCAAGCTGGTCATAAAATATGCTCCTTTACATAATCTTTATTAGCTTCTTTTTTACTTATATTTTTTTTATTACTACCCTCAATACTACTTTTATCCATATAAAAAATATCTTTTCATCATTTTTTTGCTTTTTTTATATTACCTGGACTTGAAGCAGCAAATATAATATTCATAAAATCTTTATTAAAAAAATCTATAAAATCATCCTTAATATCTAATCATTTATTAAATCATCTTACTTCAAAAGTATAATTATCTTTTTTTCAATTATTTTTTCAATCTTTTGTAAAAACTAAATTACCTTTTTTATTTTTAGATACAATAAAAGAAGGATATCAAAGATTATTTATTGATCTTGTTTCTATTTTATTATTATCTATAGATTTTATAATCTCACATCTTGTATTTATCTCATTTATTTCATACTTAGGAAATAATCAAATAAATTCACGATTAGTTAGAGTTCTTTCTTTTTCTTGACTTATTTTTGTTATTTTAAGTTCTCCATTTTGTGTATTTTCAAATTTTAAAGTTACATCTTCTAAAGTTCCATCTTTATTTTTATATAAATTTTCAAATTCTATAAACATTTCATCTCAATCCATATGATTAAATAGTCAATCAATATCTTTTTTGGTTAAATCTTTTCAAAAAATACTTTGTAACTTATTATTTCATTGTTCTTTATTTAATTTATCATCTCACGATTTCAATGTTATAGATTCTCATGATTTTTTATTTTTAAGAATATCACTTATTCATCCTTTAGAAAAAGTAATATTACTTTCTTTTCAATCAATTTCTCTTTGAAAAGTATAATTGTCCTTATTACCTTCTAAATATATAGGATTGTTAACAGATTTTCAAGCATCTGAAAAATTATTTACACGAATAAATTCATGAACTTTGGGGTCTCATACTTCTTGTATATGCATATTCTCTTTTTTATTCCCTTTTTCATCATAAGACGCTAACCAAGCTTCAAGTCAAGAATCTTTTAATTTTTGTTTACAATTATCAGGTGTAATTGAATTAAAATCTATTGATTTACCTGATACATTTTCTCATACTACAAGATAAGATTTATTTTTTCATTTTCAAATTTCTATACTTTTTGAAAATTTATTATTACCTTTATTTTCAGTATCAAAAAGATTTTGAGCATTTATTTGTAAATTTTTACCATCTGTATTTATTTTACTTCAATTAGATTTTTCATAAGTTATATTTGCATTATCTAGCAAATCCCAATATTCTACACCTCAAGAAGTATAAAAAGTTCACAATGATTTTTCTTTATTTTCAACTGTATCCTTAGTAGTAGGTTTTTCCTTTTTAATTGTAGCTGTATTATCAAGTTTAGCTTCAAATTTTTTACTACCAAGTCAAGCATCTAAAGAGCTTATATCTATTTTATCTCAAGTATGAACTTTATAATTTAAAGCATCAATTCATTTTATATTTTTTCATTTTATAGTAATTTTAAGATCCTTAACTTGTTTACCATTACCACCTTCAAGTTTATGTTTGGAAAAAATAACATTATTTCAAGAAGTATCTACATAAAGGTTTTCTATCTCTTTTTTTATCTTACTATAATCTTTTGTCTTTATTCAAAGTTCATCTCATAATGCAACTACCTGTCTAAGTATTGCAGCTCATTTATCTCAGGTTTTTCATACTTCATAAACAAATTTATCTCTGTCTTTATAATATTTTCATTTAAAAAATTCTTTTGTATTCGCATAAGATCTTTTTTCTTTTCCTTTTATATCAACTCCTGTTATTTTTCATTTTTTATCTACAGATAATTCTCAAACATCTTTTTTATTATCACTATTTTTATCAAAAAAATATTCATCTTTTTTATCTTTTTTTATACTATTATTTATACTTGATAATATTGTTTTAGCATCTTTTTGTGATTTATCTATAACAAGTCATATTTCTTTTTTTCATTTATTGTTTACTATTTGAAAATGTGCTCAGTTATCTTTTTCAATAGTTTGATTTAAGATATTGCATACCATTTCGGAATTATCTTTTCAATTATTTAATCTCTCAAGTAAAGAATTTAAATTATCTACATTTCCATCTATTTTTCCAAGTTCTTTAACTGTTTCTTGTTTTTTATCATTTTTGTCAGATGTTTCTGTCTTTTCATATACATAATTTGGAGTATCAGGACTATTTTTATAAAATATAGCTAAATTTTTTATTTTAATTTTCATTTTTTTATAATTAATAGGTAAAATTATTATAATTTTTTTAATTTTTGTTCAATTTGTTTCAATTCTTCAAAAGTTTTTTTATTTTTCTTTTTTTCTATATTGTTTATAATTTTCAGCATAATACTTGTAGTTTTTTTATTAATTTCAGATCAGATAGCTATTTCCTTTTTTTCATATTTATTAAAGAACTCTTCTAAACTTTTTATTGTATTTTCATCAAGTTTTGAATTAAGTATTTTTTCTTTTTGCTCTTGTGTTAAAAGCATTGTTTTTTTAATTTTTTCTAACAAGTCCATCTAAAATACATAATAAATATAAATAACAATATTGTAAATATTTATATTATTTTGTCAAATTTAAAAATTCTTGATTAAACTTTATTTTTCATTACATTAAATAAAATGATTTTTTAATTTATAAGTTAAAATATGTATATTTGTAGTAATTGTTGATATCAAAGCATAGCAAAACTTTGAAAATGTCCAGAATGTTGAAGTTTTTGAACTTTTTCTAAAATAGAAAATAAAAATTCTTCATCTAAAAAAATAAATATACTTACTTGAAATAAGAATATAGAAACTAAATTCTATGATCTAGATAACAAAGAGATAAAAAGAGTCTTTACAAAATGAATTAAATCTTCTTGATTTTATCTTCTTTGATGACAGCCTTGAATATGAAAAAGTACCATAGCTTTACAAATATTAAAAGCAGTAAAAGAAAAAGTAAATATATGATATTTTTCATGAGAAGAAGAATCTTCAGCTATTTTAGAAAGATATGAAAGACTTTTTTGAGAGAAAGCATATTTTGAAATATATTTTGAAATATATCATGGAACAGTGCTTGAAGATATTATAGAAACTATAAAATATAAAAAACTAGATATTTTTGTAATAGATAGCATACAAACAATATATTCGAATCAAACAACTTGAATTGCTTGAAGTGTAAACCAAGTAAAATATTGTAGTGAAAAATTATCAGAATTTCTAAAAAAATTTAATAAAGCTTGCATACTTATATGACATATTACAAAATCTTGAGAGATAGCTTGACCAAAGTATCTTGAACATATTGTAGATGTAGTAGCTTATCTTGAATGAGACAGATTGAATGAATATAGATTTTTAAGAACTCAGAAAAATAGATTTTGATGAACAGATGACATAGCTATTTTCCAAATGAAAGAAAATTGACTTATACCAGTTTCAAACTTAAAAGAAATTATAAACTCAAATATTTCAGACACACCTTGAAATGTGCTTACAGTTTGAATAGACAATGGAAGACCGGTTATAACAAATATTGAAGTACTTTTAAATAAGACAAAATATAAATTTCCTAAAAGAAGCACAATATGAGTTGATAACTCAAGAATCGAAATGATAATTGCAGTGCTTGAAAGATATCTAAAACTTGATTTGTGATTTATGGATATATTTATAAATATTCCTTGAGAGTTTGAATTTTATGATAGTTGAATTGATCTTGCTATTGCAGTATGAATACTTTCAGCATATAAAAATAAAAAGATAAATCATAAGAATATATTTATATGAGAAGTATCACTTTCTTGAAGAATAAATAAAACAAAATTCCATGATAAAAGAATAAGAGAAGTTCAATCTATGAATGTCTTTGATTTTCAAAATATTAAAAATATATATACAATAAAGGATTTTATATAAAATAGTTTGACTTTTGATAATTTTTTTTTACATTTATATTTAGTTTAGTTAATTTAATTAATAAAATGAAAACTTACTTAATTATACTAAATACAATAATTCTTCTAATTATTTTGGTATTATTAAATATTAGATTAAAAACATTAGATCAATACATAAATAATATATTTTCTGATAAAACAACATTTAAACAACAGAAAAAATTTAAATATATGTTGTATTTTATAACTATATTGTTTTACTTAATATTTAATTATGTTGTAATATATATATACTAATGAAAAATGAAAAAAAAGTATATTTCATAAGAAAATCAAAATGGTTGTTATTTTTTATAATATTTAAGATACTTTTTTTAATTGCTTTTTTAATTATAGTTTTATATTGAGTAGCTTATTTCTCATCTGATATAAAAAAACATGGTCTAATTAATATTGTCGTATTTTTGTTATATATATTATTATTTTTTATTTACTTAAATATTATAATTTCTATAGTTTTATATTTTTATGATATAATTATTATAGACAATAAAAGTATATGTCGTTTTAAACTTTGAATTTTATTTAAAGAATATGTATTCATTATAGATCTTTATATGATACAAGAAGTTAGTTCTCATATAGATGGTATATTAAATGTCTTTTTAAATATATGAAAACTTAATATTATAGAATTAAAAGATAGGATAACCACAATACATTTCCTTGATGATCCTCAAAAGATAGTACATAACATAAGAGAATTCCAATATAAAAATAAAAATAAAAATAAAAATAAAAAT
>Ga0114934_10001044_pt1 | contig 18026 bp, 18 predicted proteins | sample 4SBtaG_2_FD_99695 | JGI IMG/M metagenome (GOLD analysis project Ga0114934, IMG submission 99695) | Deep subsurface microbial communities from Kolumbo volcano to uncover new lineages of life (NeLLi) - 4SBTROV10_white metaG | ecosystem: Environmental > Aquatic > Marine > Volcanic ...
CAACTCATCCTTGTCATGTACCCCTCCACCCTGCAAAGAACGGTGTAAGATTCGTGGAACTGAGCCTTCCTTCAAATCTCTAATTGTACTTGGTTGAGCAAGATAAACATGAGGGAGTTCTCCAGTCAATCTGTGAACCCTGATGCCATTATTTTTACAATCATCAATAAATCCTCCATCGAGATCTTGCCGCCAATTTGGTGTAACAATAACTTCGGTTGCTGATGATAATGCAATTCCGTGGGCGAGATGATTTACCTCTGTATCTGTGATGTAAATTCGACGGGGGATTTTGGCTTTTTTAGCGGCATTGAGTTCTAACGCCGCCCCCTTAACAACAACTTTTTCTATGGGTTTTCCAGTTATATTTCTACGCTTTAGAATTGATGTGACTGAGTGAATTCTTCTCAAAGCACGTATTTCTCGCTGAATTGGTAATATTCGCTTACCGACTGGACGCTTGACTCTGAGGATATGTCGCTTAGGTAGTGGAGATGAGTTGCTCTCAATCATTGCATCTATTTCAGCCCGCTTAGTTGCTATAATAATGTCCACAGGACTGCCACTTTGAATGAACTTGTGAAACAGTTGCATATGGGCTGGATGGTCGAGTACCCAACAGGTCGGACTCTCTACCATGATTCTCGCTCATGCTCTAAGACCATCAATAGAACGGTTATTTGAACCGGAAAAACATCACACACCCACAATCTGAATGGGCGTAAACCTCGTCAATAGAACGGTTAATGGCTCGCCATTACCTCTCGGCATCATGGCAAAGGAACGAATTGAGGTAGAAGGTGGTAAGACATACGGTCCGTACTCACCGGGAGTGAAGTCTCATGGTGTAATTTGGTTGGCTGGACAGATTGCTCCAGAAGCGGGAGATGACATTGCTTCTCAGACTGCGGCAAGCCTTGAGAAAATTGATGCACTACTTGCTGCTGCTGGCGTTAGTAAAAATGAAGCCTGCTTTGCCCAGGTGTTACTTGATGACATTAATGACTTCACAGCAATGAATGAGGTCTACTCGGCTTGGCTTGAGGGTGTTGAAATCCCACCCGCACGGGCTGCATTTGAAGCAGGTGCGCTACCACGCGGGGCAAAAGTGGAAATCGTTGTTCAGGCTATTGATGAGAATTGCTGATAACCTCTGCAACAGAGTCACTTTTAGCAAAAGGGGGCTCGGAAGGAATCATGGAGAGCGTGGAATGGCCTGTCGGCCTTGACATAGAGAAGGCTTCTGCCGCCTTCAAAGCCTACGATATTCGAGGCATTGCTGGAGACCCACTAACTCCTGATTTCGCTTATCGTCTTGGCCGTACTCTAGCTACTTTCCTAGATTGTAACTCACTTGCAGTAGCCCGTGATATTCGTGAATCCGGCCCCGAACTTCATGCCTCTTTTGTCAATGGACTTAACGATTCAGGAGTCGATGCCCACGACCTTGGCATCATGCCAACTGGTGCTCTTTATCACGCTACAGTTACTCTTCCAGTTGATGGTGGAGTCGTTATCACAGCAAGCCACAATCCACCCGAATACAATGGTTTCAAAATGTGTCGAGGATCAGCCGCAATGGCTGGCGACGAGTTGCAAGATTTATTGCAAGTTTTCCTTGCTGGTAACTTCAAAACTGGTTCAGGAAGCCACCTCATCATTGATGATTTTAAGCATCAATATTACGATGACATAATTGCTTCAACCGGCCTACCTAACAGACCAGTCAAAGTTGTGGTAGATTCAGGAAATGCAGTACCAGGACCATTCATGGTGGACATTCTGAAAATGTTGGGTGCAGATGACACCTGCATTTTATGCGAATGGGATAACTCATTCCCTATCCACCCTCCCGACCCAACACGCCCCTCAAACATGGAGTTACTCGGAAAAACCGTACGCGAAACAGGTGCCGAATTTGGTATAGGAGTTGATGGTGACGGAGACAGAATGGGAATGGTGGATGAAAAAGGTAATTTCATTCATCCAGACAGATTACTTGCTTTGTTCGCTGCTGACATTCTTTCAAGAGTTTCAGATTCTGCTTCCGAAGCAGCCCGCACCGTTTTTTATGATGTAAAATGCTCAATCGCCTTAGAAGAAACAATCGCTGCCAACGGCGGAATTCCTTCAATGATGAGAACCGGACATTCGTTCCAAAAACTGGCGCTGAAAAACTCGCCGGAGACTCCACTCGCTGGCGAAATGAGCGGCCATTTCTTCTTCAATGACAAGTGGCCTGGGTTTGACGATACGCTGTACTGCACCGCTAGAATGCTGGAGTTAGTAGGCCGTGACCCATCTCCTGAAAACGGTGGTCCTTCCTTTAGTGAGAGGCTCTCCATTATCCCAACCTATCCTAGTACTGGAGAAGCAAAAGTACCCTTAACCGGTGGTCGAGAAGAAACCATGGAAAATGTGGAGAATGCTTTTTCAGAATATGAAATGGTTACTGTTGATGGAGTTCGAATTCGGCTTGCTGGTGGCGAGGCAGAGTCCACATGGAAAGGCTGGTTCCTATGCCGACCATCTAACACTGAACCAATTTTAGTGATGCGAGCTGAGGCTACATCCGAGGATGGTTTGGCTGAAATTCGTTCCCTCGTACATGATAAAATCGGCCAATTTATTGACCTGAAAAAATTTGATGAATCCTAAGCCCAAGGGTCGTCATCATCAATTGGGTCTTGAGGCAACTCATCGTCATCTTTTGAGCCTTCGACTACCTCATCAGCATCAATCTCGCTTTCAACTACCTCATCAGCATCTGTTGAGCCTTCAACTACCTCATCAACATCAATTCGATCTTCGGAAGTATCATCCTCTGAGGCTTCTTCATTTGACTCACTTTGTTCCTCAATTTCTGCATCATCACCACTATCAAGAAGTGACATCGCCAAATTTGTATCCATTGAATCCATCACTCCTTCGTCACCATTCTGCATTGGCTCACTTGGTGGTTCTGGAGCCGCTGGAATCTGCATTGAAGTGCTGGCGGATGGCAAAGTATTGGCCGCTGTTGGTGCTGGTGGAGGAGTATAACTGACTTCAGCGATTTGTGAGGTTGTACCTGCAGTTGTGATCAATTCGGCACCATCCGGAGGTGGAGGTGGTGCAGTACCATGCTCTTGCCAAGAGCGCGAGATTTCAGCCGCACGGTTAGTTCTCGACTCATCGTCTTCATCTTCATATTCTTCTTCATATTCCTCATATTCATCGTTATTACGGAATTTGAGAATAACGATTACAAAAACCATCACAAACATCATTGCAATCAATGCACCTAGACCAATTCCTGCTGCTAAGCCACCATCTGATGACGCTGAATTAGATGTGTCAACCATGTGTGATTTGTTCCACCTTGCAGGGTCAGCAGGGAAAAGGTCGGCACCTTGAGATGTATTCCAGGGATTTGGTGACAGTGTGTCCATTGGGTCGGACCAACCATCAGTATCGGTATCGGGACAACCTAGTCTATCGTGTTCAGAATCTCCACGAATCGTTGGACAGGCATCACCATTCATTCCATTTGGTTCATCACCAAATCCATCACGGTCAGTATCACGCCATTGGGTCGGATCATCTTTGAAAATGTCGTAATCATCTGACCACCCATCTCCATCACTATCTAGACAACCAAATCGGTCTTGCCACGAGTCCCCCGCCTCTTCTGGGCAATCATCCCATGGTTCTGCCCCGTTGGTAGCATTCTCATCTTCCCAGCCATCAGCATCCCAATCAAGTGGGTGTTTGTCAGAGTTTGTCGCGCCTGGTATGAATTCTCCTGGCCAATGTGGTTTCCGGGTTTCATTCCAATGTGGATTAGCCCAATTATCTCCTTGACCATCGCCATCACTATCGGACCACTGTGACCAATCTGAAGGGAATGAGTCGCCATCATCCGAAGCCCCATCGCCATCAACATCAGGGCACCCAAGCCGGTCCCGCCATGAGTCGCCCCACACTTCTGGGCATGCATCACCGTTGTTGCCACTCAAATTATCGCCAAAGCCGTCACCATCAACATCTGTTTGTTGAGTTTCATCTAGTGGGAATGTGTCGGGATTGTTTCCATCTTGATTATCTCCCCAACCATCACCATCTTGGTCTTGATATTGAGTTTCGTCAAATGGTAAATAATCGCTTTGAGTTGAGCCTGCAGAGTGGTTATCTCCCCAACCGTCCTTATCAGTATCTTGATGTTGAGTCGGATTGTTGATGAAATCATCAGTCACGTCTGACCAACCATCACCATCGGTATCTGGACAACCAGGATTGTCATATGTGTCTACTCCCGGAATTGTTGGGCAATAATCCATATTCATTGCTCCAAACACAAATCCACCCAAACCAAGACTTTGGTATGTTGGAGTCAAACTTTCATCATCCCAATTATCACCGAATTGGTCGCCATCACTATCATTCCATTGAGTTGGTTCTGTTGGGAATGCATCTCGGCCGTTCGACCAGCCATCACTATCGCTGTCTTCACAACCTAGTAAATCAATTGTTGAAGTGCCCGAAATTGTTGTGCAATTATCGGCCTCAAATCCATCTGGATTGTCACCGTAGCCATCACCATCCGTGTCACGCCATTGAGTTGGTTCGTTTTCATGCGAATCATCCACATTAGCGTAGCCATCCCCATCAGCGTCCGGACAGCCGACATATGGTGAAACCGTTGCATTACCCCATACTAATGGGCAATCATCTTCCTCGTTAGCAACTCGGTCATCATCATCATCCTCGATGAGTCCTTTCCAAACAAAGACGTCAAAATCCCCAGCGCTGACGATATCATCTGAACCAAATTCTGCTGGACTACTACTAGTTCCCTTGAATCTGCCAGCAGTGTGAGTAATGTTTTGAGAATCAACATCTATTGCCCATGCACGATCGCCACCACTAGGTCCACCAGCGACAAAGACGTCTTCCCATTCACCAGTCGCTGCTGAGGAAACCGCCACGAAAGCATCAGATGCACCACTTGTGTTAGCCATCCTAGTTGTTGCAGAATTCTCAAAAGTAGTCATTCCAGCAATTTGACCAGCGGTAAATACCGCGCTTTCATCCGGAGAAAGTACAATGGAGAATCCCATATCGTCTGATGACCCTCCGCCTTTCTGAGCCCAATCCCAAGTGCCATCGGTAACAATTTTCCCAGCCCAAACATCTGTGCCTCCAGAGTTTGCAGTTAAACGGTCGTTTCCGTAACTTGCCAGCACTCCGTCAAATTCACCAACAGCGTATACAGAATCTTGTGAATCTGCAATCAAATTTCGTACAACATCCTGACCAGTGCCCCCACCAGAAGTAGTCCATTGCACATCACCGCCATCAGTTACTTGCATAACCCAAACATCTTGAGAACCTCCGCTCGAAGAGATGGTTGCTCCACCGGGGAAATCAACTGTACCAGCGAAATTACCGGCAACATACCAGTAATTTCCAGTTGGAGAAGGTGCAATTGCAGTTGCTGTATCAAATTGTGAATCACCACCCCATGCTGCGGTTGAACTCCAAGCACCATTGGATTCTAGGAAACCAAGCCATACATCTGAAGTCCCTTGAGTACTCTCATAGTACCATTCACCCTGAGCATCTGTATAAGCCCAAAGTTTCCCATTATAGGAACCAGAAACTGTAAGTGAATTATTGAAAAATTTGATGTCAGTTGGCATGACTTGACCCATTTGTTCTTCGTAAGACCATGTAGTTTGGTCCAAAATTTCAATTTTCTTAGAGGTTTCAGCCCATTGGAAGTTTCCATTGCTGTCCAACTTAGTGATGAATACATCGTAACTTGATTGAGTGTGGGCCCCAAGAGTTGTAGAGCCAAGAGTTACCGACGGGCTATTTGTTGATTGAGAATCCATGAAAGGACCTACGACATACACATTTCCTTGTGGGTCGATATCAATACCAAGCCCCCAATCTTCGTATCCTCCAGCAATGTGAGAAGCCCAGACCCAATTTCCTGAAGAGTCCATTTTTGCTACAAAGCCGTCTAGGCCACCCATTGAGTTGAGAATTGTATTACCAAAAGTTGCCGAACCAGAGAAAGAGCCGGTGACAAATGTGTTACCTGACGAGTCTAAGACCATGTCCCAAACCATGTCTGAGCCCGCGCCACCTGCCGGCGTTGCCCAGATGTCAGCGGGTGAGGATTTTTCAGCGAAATTGATTTGAAATTGAGGGCTAGAATCTAAGTTGGTTGCTGCAAAATTGTGACTAATTCCCAACGTCAAAGACAGCAACGTCACGGCAACAACGACTAGTACCGACTTCCTGCCCATCATGTTCGCACGAATGCGCTTGCATTTTATTGTCACCCCGTAAGGGGTGATTTGTTTCATGTTGCAAAATTATGCTCTTGAACGCCTTGAAATAAATGAGCCATAGGAGATTAGTCCATCATCCATGGCTGTTAAAGTTGAATTAACAACTTCATTAAAATCATCCTCAAGAGCACCTAATCCTAATTCTGACAGGGAAAGACCCCCCGTTCTTTGTAGCAGGCGAAATCCCACCATTGCTCGACCCAATTTTTTGCGATTTGCCTTCATTATTTGACGCTCTTCTCTAGCCTCAATTATATCAAATCCATTTGCCTCAATTAGATTCACCCAACCGTCCATTGAACGGTCTTCATCCTGACCAAAGATTGTGTCTAAAAATCGGTTGACATTTTCATCTAAAAGTGAAGAATTGGTTACCACCAATTCGGAGTTCATCAGGATTCCATTGTCAGATAATAATCGATGAGTCTCACCTAGAATTTGACTAGGATTTCTATCAACTGAAAGACGTGATTCGGTCAATAAATGAGTCGCCGAAGCATCGGTCAGAGGAGTTTTGTTTAGTGGAGCACATTCAAAATTTAGAGATTCTCTTTTCCATTCGGTTAGTGCCGCTCCAATCAAATTAGGTGACGAGTCAATACCTGAAATAGTGCATCCAAATTTAGATGATACGATAGACGAAACAGTGCCGGGACCACAACCAAGATGAATAAGTTGAGAGGTCTTTGAGACACCACCACGCTTACACAAATCAATTGCTAAATTAGAATTAGAAGGGAAGGCATCTCCGAAATATCGGCGGAAAAGTGGCAAGCTTCTCACCCCATCCATGGGTGAGCCGGAGCGCTCTCGCCTCATCAATGTCATTACTGATTCGCTTATTGTCAAATTGAGTGAGCAATGTAGATGAATTATTCATCAGCAATGCGTTTTTGAGCAAGGTCACAGTATTCTTGACTAATGTCAAACAGGAGATATTTGCGGCCATTTTCTTTGGCGGCAATCCCGGTTTGTCCTGATCCTGCAAATGGGTCAAGGATAACATCCCCAGTAAAAGAATACAATTCGATGCACCGGCGCGGAAGTTCAACCGGAAACGGGGCCGGATGTCCAACCCGCTTGGCACTAACCGTTGGGAAAGTCCAAACTGATTTAGTCCAATCAATAAATTCACGCTTGCCGATGCTATCCTCACGGCCCTCCTCTTTTTCCCCACGTGAGCGAGGCAACTTGTAACCACCCTTCGAAAACACCAAAATGTATTCGTGAACATCTCTCAAGGTGGGGTTGGAAGCAGATTTCCATGAACCCCATGCACAAGATACGCCTGCGCTAGCAGCCTTGTTCCAAATGATTTCACCGCGCGGCAAAAATCCAATCTCAATCATAATTTGATTGATGAAAGACGAAAGAGGAATATACGGCTTTCGGCCTAAATTTGCAACATTAATGCATGCCCGGCCACCAGGCACTAGCACGCGGTAGCACTCGTCAAACACCCCTCTCAAGAGGTTGAGATACTCGGAAAGTGCCAAGTCTTTGTCATAAGTTTTTGATGCGTTGTACGGAGGTGAGGTGACCATCATGTGAACAGAATTATCTGGAACCTCTCTCATGTTTGTAGAATCTCCACACACTACACGATTAACTAATTCATCAGGCAGAACACCCAAATCTCCGGTATCAGACTCTTTTGGCAGGCCACGATACATTGCTGAGCCATAAAATTCAGCGGAGTCGTGGCTTTCTCTTTTTGAAACACCAAATGAAGAGGTCTTGGTTCCATTGCGTTTGCCACTACCTATTCGTGGTACTGCGCGCGCGTCGTCTGTTTTTTCGTCAGCATTCGCCTTACTATTTCCATTGCGTGGCATCCCAACCCCGCTACGCGCGAGGTTTGCTGTCCATTCTTATAGAGTTCGCAAGGTAGTCGATTTGCTGAATTAATCAACCTAGATTTTGTCTATTCCAAGACCGTTTCAGTAAAAGGTAAGCGTCAAGTCGGCCAACCAATGGCCTCGCTCCTCAGCCTGAGTGATGCAGACCTTTCTGGGAAGACTGTGCTTGTCAGAGTTGATGTCAATTCACCTCTAAATCCTGTAACAGGAGAGTTCCTTGATGATGCGCGGTTGAGGGCAATTTTACCCACCATTAGGCGGCTTGGGAGTTCAAAAGTGGTACTTTTGGCCCACCAAAGTAGACCTGGTAAAGATGACTTCACCTCTATGGAGAGGCATGCAGTATTGTTGGGAGTTTTGCTTGGCAGAAATATTGACTTCATCCCCGATGTCTGTGGAGAAGCCGCACTGAATGCAATCCAGAATATGAAAAATGGAGAAATGCTCTTCTTAGACAATGTAAGAGGTTGGGAAGAAGAAATTTCCATGAAAAAGGCGTCTCTTGAGGAATTATCCAAATCCGAAATAGTTCAGAAACTTGCCGGAGTTGCTGATGCTTTTGTTTACGATGCATTCGCTTGCGCTCACAGAAATTCGCCTACAATCTGCGGTTTTGGCCCCGTTCTCCCATCCTATTCTGGAGTTTTAGTCCAAAGGGAAATAGATGCACTTGGTGGAGTTGTAGATAATCCACCTCGACCACATGTGGTGATTCTTGGTGGGGTCAAGTGTGATGATTCACTTGATATCGCAGTCAATCTTCTAAATCGGGATGTTGCTGACACAATTATTCCAGTAGGTGTTGTTGGAAATCTAATGTTATGGGCCAAAGGAATATCGTTAGGTTATGAAAATGAAAATTACATTCGTGGAACTCTCGGCGATGCTTTCGAAAGAACTTGGGACATGGCTGAGTGGGTGGTTGAGAACCATCTCAACAAACTGATTTTACCAACAGACTTAGCAATTGAAATCGATTCTCAGCGAGTTCCTCTCTCAGTCCAAGAATTACCTACCAAATATCCAATCTACGATATTGGAATTGAAACATTGATGTCAATCAGGCCTGCAATTATGGAAGCAAAATGTGTGCTATGGAATGGGCCAGCATCATATTTTGAAAAGCCTCAATTCGCATTTGGCACGATTGAAGTCCTAAACACCTGTGTAGAAACAGATGCATTCGTTATCATTGGCGGTGGCCATACAGGAACCCTAGTGAACCAACGTGGTGTTGAAGATAAAATTGGCCACAACAGCACTGGTGGAGGCTCCTGCCTAACTTTCCTTGCTGGCAAGCCAATGCCTGCATTGGAATCTCTAGAGGCTTCTGCAAAAAAATTCGCTTGAATGCAGTTCAATGCCGCAATTCATGGTTTCAATAACGATGAGAGATATGAATCTTTGACCATCCTTCTTGAGGCGTTGGTAAACTCATCTAAATTAATATTGAAATCGTTTTCATAAATCTCTGCTTGCAGTCCCATATCCAATTTATCTAAGCCAGCAACAAATAGGCCTTCTGGCGTTGTTCTGTCCTCAAATTCTTGCCATAAATTCTGCAATTCTTCTGACCTAGGATGACCATCTAATAATTGGGAAATCGCATTTTCTTCGGCAGCCCTTTTTCCGCCTTCTGGTTCAGGGTCGTAAGGAGTTAAGTCACCAACAATTACCTCTGCTAAATCATGAATTAATGCCAAGGTGAGCACCTTTTCCAAATTCAGATTTTCAGGACATGTCAATAGTCCAAGGAGAGCCATACCCCAACTGTGAGAAGCAACCGTTTCTGGATTTTCAATCGGAAATCTTGTCCAACCTGCCCTAACTACCTGCTTTAGGCGTAGGCATTCTAATAGCCTGTTTCTCTCGTTCATGATTGTCGATTCTCCCGTCATGAAATTGGCCAATTCAGTTGCTTATTTAAGGATTGAAAAATGCTTTTTTTGATATCTCTAACAAGCCAATGCATTAGGACGTCGCACCCTTCCGCCTTACTATGGAGTGGGATGTCTCTGCCCTTGAGGGGCCAGAAGGGGCCGATTGGAGAGTTCCTACTGACGAATTAGCAAAACGACATCAACTGGTTGAAATTGCTCTTTTGGATGCAGGAATTGAGTCAATGCTGGTACACGACCCTGTTGACCTCTATTGGTTGACAGGAGGTCGCCAGAATGGAATGCTTCTTGTTGGTGCAAAAGAATCCTCAGTTGATTCTGTTTTCTGGGTTCGCCATAGTCTTGACAGAGCAGTTTGGGAGGCGGGTGGTGCTGCGGCACCGTTTGAGTTGTCACCGTCACCGCGTGTCAAAAATCTCAATGATGAATTGAAACAACAGGGATGCACCACCACTCCAGCAATGCAACATGGAAGACTACCTCATAATCAGGCTAAATTTTTCCAAGGTATAATCGGAGAATCTGCAGATTGTACCTCTTTAATTTGGAAACTTCGCGAAACAAAAAGCCAATGGGAACTCGAACAAATGCGAGCCAGTGGTGAAGTCAATCGTTGGATGTTTGAAGCGATTCTTGATGAAGGCGGCGAAGGAGTTTCCGAAATAGAACTCGCCGCCGCAGCAGACTCAGTAAGCAGAGCCGCTGGATTCGGCGGCCAAATTATGATGCGGAAATGGCCGATGAATTGCGACAGAGTTGTAATTGCAGCAGGCCATTCTGGCGCAGTCCCAACTTATTTTGATTCAGCAGTTGGTGGCACTGGACCTCATTCTTTTGCTGGCTTAGGAGCTGGATTCCACCGCATCAAAACCGGTGAACCAGTATTAGTTGATATCGTACACTGCCACCGTGGTTATGTTTCAGACTGTACTAGAATGTTCAGTGTTGGACCACTTGATAGTGAGTGGGTGGAAAGGCTTGAGGCCATGAAAGAAATAAGTGACGAGGTAGTAACTAGTTTAGCAAGAGGAGACCCTTGTGAATTGGCTTACGAAGCAGGAGTTACAATCGCTAGAGAGAGAGGGGAAAGTGGTCACTTGATGGGCATGCCACCTGACCAAGCGCGTTTCCTAGGACACTCCATTGGGCTTCACTTAGACGAAACTCCAGTAGTTGCACAGGGATTTTCAAATCCACTTGAGATTGGAGGCACCATGGCAATTGAGCCAAAGGTGATTTACACAAATGGTGCAATTGGAGTGGAAGATAGTTGGGTTAGAACCGAACATGGAATGGAATGCCTAACTGCTGGAGATGCAATTCCTCTTCACCAAGAATGGGATGCATGAACTCCCCATTCACGCCGTAGGGTTCATTGAGGACCGTGTTGCGCAGTGTGCCATGAGCGCCAAACCGTGGTCTCCTTCTCATGTTGCAGCCCTTGCTTCAGCATACACTGACTTGCGGATTTCAGGTGCTGTGAAACAGGAATTGGTCACATTACTAGTTGCCAAACTCAATGATGTTGTTCCTCGTATGGAACAAGAAACTCTTGCTCAAGATTCAACTCGAAAAACCCTAGACGACCCACAGCGAACTAGACTGGGCTTTAGTCGCACAAGAGGATTGATGATTGAACGCATTGATGCTGTTGATTCAGTTAGCGCGGCTGCAGTCACTGCTGCTTGCGAAGAGTTAGAACTCTATTTGAGAGATGTATTACGAGCCTGTGAAACGGTCTGTACTAACCATTCGATGGGAACCATCAAGCCGCGTCATCTTGAAGAAGCGCTGTCAAATATTGGGGTGAGCCTACCAGATGAATCTCAAGATATTGAATCCTCACCAATTCAGTCAACTTCCGACCCCTTAGAATCTCTAGTTGGGGGAGGGGCGGGAGTAATCACTCCTGCATTACTTCGTCAAATGGCTAGAAAATTTGCTAACATGAAAGTTGAAAATGATGCCTTAGAAGAGTTGCTTGAACTTTACTATGATGAAGCAGGAACAATCCAGCATGAGATGAAAAAATCGCTCACGGGTGGAAACCCAGCTGAATTTGGTCCACAGTTAGATAAACTCGATGAATTGGCTAAAATGGGTTTCTTGAGCAGAACTCTCAAGTTAGCCGAAGAGCGGGCGAAAGCCAGTAACTCCCGTTCAATAACTATCGATCATATCCTCAGTATTGACGTGTGAGAGCGCAACATGAAAAACCAACCTCCCCAAGGCACGGGTTGATGAGTACTCGGGCACAGAAGGCGGCGCAGCGGCAATTACTCGATGTTCTCTCATCTTGGCAAGAGCCACATGGCACTGGTACAATTGCAGAAAGTGGTGCATTGAAAGCAATGCAAGCATCTGATGATGGCTCGGTTCGAATCCAAGTTAAACCTGCTCGTGCCCACTGTCCTTGCTGCCTTCTCGACTTGATTGACCTGCGTCAAGCATTGCAGAAGAAAAAGAAGATTTCAGGCGCTTTCATAGAAGTTACTGGAGTACCCGATGTCCATCGGTGGACTTCTTCCATCAACGAATGATTTGATAGCGCGCCAGAAATAAGTGGCAAATGGTGATTTTAGCGCTCAAAATGGGTTTATGCACGGAATTTCTTAGCCGTCGCAGTTAAGAAAGAATCCGTCGACCCAAGAATGAGGGAGATGCATGACTCGAGTCCGCGTTCACACCGGCAAACCTGGTGTAGATATGGAAGACTCAACACTTGCTGAGTTACCTAAAATTATAGCAGAAAACCCTGGTGGATGGGTAGACATTTTCCAACCTGATGAAGAGTCAACTAGAGATTTCTTACAACAAAAAATGGGATTCCACCACCTCGCCGTTGACGACTGTTTTGAAGAGCCTGCAAGTCGAAATTTCGTTTATGAAAATCACAAATTCACCACCTTCAAAGCACGAGATGCAGACCGTGAATTAGACACTGAATATCTTCGTTCATTTTTACATGATGGGTGGTTAATCACACTACGTCATGCTCATATGCCAGGTATTGCAGAGTTTAGAAAACGCATCCGTTCTAAGAGTTTTATAAAAGATGGGATGATGAAATCTGAGTATTTACTGTATCAACTCCTTGACTCAGTTGTTGATGATTGGATGAAGGTTTTGAGCCGCCAGTCTGAAAGACTAGATGAGTTAGAGGACCAAGTTTTTGACCAAAGACAAAAATTCCCTAATCTTCTCGAAGATTTGCATGAGATAAAGAGAGAATTGCGTGAAATTACAAAATCAACCACTCCTTTAGATGATGTTATTCAAGGAATGATGCGCTCTACTGATGGCTTCGTAACTGAAGAAACCGACCTTTACTACCGGGATTTAGCAGATTTGACTCGCTCAATTGTTACACGAGTTGAGAACTATAGTTCTGGGGCTGCATCAACTCGTGACACCTATATTTCTCAGACTTCAATGCGATTAGCCGAATCACAGGCTGAAACAGCAGAAGTCATGAGACTGTTGACTATTATTGCCACAATCATGCTGCCAATCACCGCAGTTGCTAGTATCTTTGGAATGAATGTGCAATCCTTTGGAGCAGGTAATGGTCCTTTTGATTTGAATATGATTCTGATTCTAATGGCTGGAATTGGAGTCGGATTGCTATTGTGGTTATACTTCAGAGGATATATCGGTGGCAAACACCTTTGAGGACAGATTATTCTTCTTCGAATGCGGCCTTTAATTTCTCTTCGTCGCGCTCCCATCTCTTTCTCTGATGCTCCTCAACCAATTCAAGTTTAGAATTGAGTTTTTTTGCCATGAAACGATAGATAATATACAACATCAGAACATCAAAAATGATGAAGGCGGCCAGTAAATTATCCATATTATCAACTCACAGGGGTGGATTTGTTTCTATATCACAAGCAGAATCTGCAACACAAATACACGCCAAAATATATCCCTCATCAATCAAATAATCATCAAGGCCTGGAGGCGGAGGGTCCGGAATTGGAACTTCTCCCTTGACCAATTTTACAAGACAGGTGCCACAATTTCCAGAGGTGCAACCACTTGGAATTTCAATTCCAGCCTCCTCAGCAATTTCTAGAATTGGAGTGTTTCTCTCAACCTCGGCACTGCCAAGAATAACACCATTACGGAAGAATCGAACTAATGCCATATCGGTGGCCAAAGAGTACTCCGCCTTGAGAATAGTGCAAACTTGTTGGTTCACCGGTCAGACCAGCGTGTCCATCGTCCAGTCTGTTTGTTGAAAACCAGCCCTGCCTTTTTCATCCACTTGTTGAACTTAGTTGCACCAGCACCTGTTGCAACAATGAAATCCTCTCGGTCTTCTTGGGCTTGAATGTAACCCTTAGCGGCTAATGTTTGGTCAATCCAATCATTGATGTCCATCAAGCCACCAGTCAACTTGCTTTCAGAGACTGCTGCCTCTAGCAGCTCAGCGTCTGCTCCTGCCTGTTCCAAATCTGCTCGGAGTAATTCATCTACTGTGCCTATCTTGGAAATCTTTGGTCTAACTGCAATTGGGAGACGAGGGGGTTTGTTTTCATCAATTGAAATTCGCTTTCCATTACCTAGGAAAGTTTCCACTCTGTCAACCATGTCAGCACTAAATTCTGATTCACAATCCCAACAAATGTAACTCCATCCTTCTGGGTCTTCTTGATTGAGATTACCGCTAACTGGGTCTATTTCCTCGCCACATTCTGGGCATGCATAGAGACATAGAACAGGAACCACCTTACGGCGGAAATCAGCAATATCTTGAGGTGTACCAGTCAAACCGAGCAGTTCGTGATCTCTCGCAGCCTCTAAACCTCTAGTTTCTAGTTGGTCATTAATCTTTGAGCGCATCTCATTTTTGCCCTCTTCATCCAAGTTATTTTCTAACTTGCAGATGAGTTCAATACTTTTACCGAGGCGAATCATCACTAGCTTCTTGCTTCGGAAAGCCTCAACCTTGGCTTCTCTGATTCGCTCCTTCTGCTCAATGATTTCAGACAAGTAATCTTTCTGTTGCCGGCGCAGTCTTTGTTTGTCAATCCGGTCCAATTTTTGTGGAGTCGACAATACCTTAGAGAGATATTTTTCAGAACCTGAACCAGACGGTCCTGATTTGATTACTTCAATTACTGATGTGGCAATCTTCTCTTTTAGACCATAATTACCAACTAATTGTGCTTCTGTTATGCCTTTTAATTTACCAATAGTCAATCCTGCATCAGCTAAGGTCTGAGCAGTTACTTCGTCAACCCCACGTCTCAAGAGTGCTAGATAGGTGTCCTTCTTCGCCATACGGCATCCCCCCCGATGCCACCGGAGCCGGGGGTCCGCTTTGAACCCCCCGTTTTACCAAATATTGTCTGTTACAACTCATTTTGCAAATTGTTGGTTAAAATATTCCAGCCTTTGAGCAAGTAAAAGCCACTCTTCAACCTCCAAATCCTCAGGCCTAAAATCTTGCCAACCATCCTCTAAAACGGTATTTTCGTCTTCTGAAAGCAGGTGGTTGACTGCTTCAACCCATCGCTCACGGTTCCAATTTGGCACTCTTTCTATTTTTCTTGGCACACCTTTCAAACGATTTCGCATTTTTTTACGCCTCTGGGCAAAGGCATGAGAAACCATCCTCTTTACTAACCGATACTCAACATCAATACCCAATTCAGCCGGAAAATTATGCGGCGTCATCAACACCAATCTACTTTGGACTTCAGGATGTGGTGTAAAACAATGTGCTGGCACTTTCATCTCTAAGGAAACTAGCCAATTCAAAGCCGTGTTGATTCCAAGAGGACCTCGCGATGCTAACCCAAATTCCATCGCCAAGCGGCTAGCAAATTCATCCTGCAAAAGTAAGACGACTGATTTCAACTGATCTGTGCCTTGCCGCTTTGCATTCTCCTGCCAATTATCTATTTTTGAAATCAAAGGGCTGGAAATCTGATACGGTGGGTTACAAACGACATCGGTCAAATCCAATGGCCACTGAACATTCAATGCATCTCCTTCTATGAGAGTAAGTTGGCCACTTTCTATTGCTTCCTCATGAACTCGGTGTAGATGCTCAATCGCTATGCTATCAATCTCAATCGCCGTCACCCGCGCCCCAGTTAAGAGAAGAAAATGAGTAAGTGTTCCGGGCCCCGGGCCGACTTCTAACACATGGGATTTTGAATCAACTTTGGATAGTTTAATCGGCACTTGAAGGACCTTTTCATCAACCAAGAAATGTTGCCCTAATTCTTTGTCTGCCCATCGGCGATCAAGTAACAAGTCAACTAACTCACGCACTATCCCGTCACTTGGCTCAACTGATGACATAGTCCCACTATTCCGCTACACGCACAACATTTTGGAGCAGGCTAGGCACCATCTTAGGGTCTTGCAATTCTTCAACTAATCTCTCAACGATGAGTTGAAGTGAATCTATTGTGCAGGCTTCGTCAACCTCTTCAAATGTCATCCATCCGGCACTAACTCGGCTTTTCATCATCTGTGTTGCTTTCTTTTGCCCTATACCAGGTAGTAATTGGAAAGCATGGAACTTGAGAGATACCGGGCCTGAACGATTATAAAATTCCATACATGATTTCGGATTTTCAGAAAGTATCTCTTTCATCACATCAACAATTGCCGCTTGGGCTTGATTTGGCAATTCACGATATCTATCCCTGCCTAGAACCATAGCTATTTTTTCACTTCCCTCCTCTGTTGGAAGTTCTAACTTTTGACCAGGTGCAAGAACCCCACACCCAGGATTTGCTCTGGCTTTGAGAAGGTACAGGTGTCTCTCAGTAATACAGTGAATTATTCCTCCACCTGCGCCACTTCCTTCTTGTGAAAGAACTCGACAATGTGTCTCATTTGACCACGGGTAATCATCCCCGCCGCGACTATCTCGATACCCACCACCGTGCATTTCACTCAACCTCGCGAAATAGGTTCTGCCACTTAAGGAACCGCTTTGAGCGTCCTTCAACCTTCATATCCAACATGTTGACGAACAAGTGTCACAATATGTTCAACTTCATCATCATCCATTACCACGCGCCTTGAAGCAAGTATTGCCTTGACGTCATCTGGATTGACTGGAATAATTTCAGCAATTTTAGCAGCAATGTCAGGTGCTGCGGCTAACTTATCAAGTTCAAGAAGATCTTTGAGCATTGAATTGAAAACTTTAGTCTCCGTGACAATCCCATTGCGTGAATCCCCTGCAGCCCAAATAGCGTGGTTAAGCGCCATGTTCTGTTCGTAGGATAACTCTCCTCGGCGCTCTTGAGCATTTTCAAGTGCATCCCTAACTGTTGCATAATCAATGTATGTTTTCTCACCCATGTTATTCACCTCACTCCAAAGGACGCAAGTGTTCGGGACGGGCCACAATGGTTTTTGCCATGTTTCCGTCTTTAATTGCCAAGACGTAAGCACGTCCCTGCTTCCCTGTAACTGTCCCTGTTTGACCTTGGAATCTGCGATGTGGCATTCCCTTTTGGCTGCCACCATCAATAACGATTGCGACTTTGTCGCCTTCTTCGTAAGGATGCATAACTCTCCTGATGAACAAGCGGCCTCGCTCGCTCTTGCTACGACTAGCAATTGTTCGAGTTCCTTGACGGCTACCATGTGTTCTGCGCATTGTTATGCCTCCATTTCCCCCTATGGGGGACTCGCCGACTTGCCGCCCCTAATTAAGCGCGTCGGATTCAATATGATACCAATATCATCAATTTCGATTCCAATTCTTCAATTCTATGGTAATGATTACTCAATTTGTGTTTGACTATTGAGTGGATGGACAAATTTCTCCATTTTTTCCATCTAGTGCAGAAAATTGATTGAACCCTACAGCGAATTAATTGAATAGTAAAAAACCCCGCCAAATGATTAGTTGGTAAGGATGCGGGACTTCTCAAGACTTGCAGAAATTCTAA
>Ga0114934_10001045_pt1 | contig 18017 bp, 25 predicted proteins | sample 4SBtaG_2_FD_99695 | JGI IMG/M metagenome (GOLD analysis project Ga0114934, IMG submission 99695) | Deep subsurface microbial communities from Kolumbo volcano to uncover new lineages of life (NeLLi) - 4SBTROV10_white metaG | ecosystem: Environmental > Aquatic > Marine > Volcanic ...
CAAATCGACTCTGAAGACAAAGCCTACTGGCTGGGGTTCATAATGGCCGATGGTAATTTAACTAGCGGGAAGCAAAAGGTCCTAACAATCTGTTTGTCAGTCAAGGACAAGCAACAACTAACTAACCTCCTTGCTTCTCTAAAGTCTAACCATCGCATATATGAATATGACTACAAGACACCTGTAGCCATGATCAGAATCGATTCTCCAGAGATCCATCAAGCTTTGGTATTTCATGGATGTCCTCCTAAGAAAACTCATCTGCTAAAATTCCCAAGTCTCCCTAACCACCTCGAAAGACATTTTATTCGAGGGTATCTGGATGGAGACGGGTGTATCTGCAATGGGAAGACCAACAAGCAGGTCGTGTTCCTCGGAACCATTGACATGTTAGAGGGTATTAGTCAACGCCTACCGTTCAGTCACAACGTGAATGTTACAACTCAACGGAACATAGGTAGACTGGGAATTAGGCTGAATAACAAAAGAGCAAACCTCCTCTACCCCTGGTTATATTCAGATGCAAACCTGAAGCTAATCAGAAAAGAAAGGAAATTAAAAGAGATTCTAAGAGCAACAACGCAACACGCTTGAACACCCACAACTACACTGACTTCGGAGACATGGATCAAACAGCTCGTATGAGGAAGATCTCAACTACCCAGAAGAGACTCACCGCAAAGTATCGCTGCTGTATGGTCGCTACTGCTGAATATCGTAAGAACATGCCTGGAGATGAGTCGCGCCTGAAGCTACCAGTCAATGATGACTTAGCAGATGCCCGTGCAATGATCTACCGGCCGAACATGATCATCCATGTTTACAATGATCTAAACGATAGAGGTGAATACGCCGAGACCTTCTGGATTGGCGCTGACAAAGAGAGAAAGCCAAGGCTCCTGCTCCTGTTTAACAAGAACAAGATTACTGGCTTTAAGAGCCCAGAGCATAAGCTCATTCTAGACCTTGATCCTGAGACAGTAGCTGTTTCCCAGAAGAGAACCTCAGACGCACGTAAGGAAGTAGAGAGGTTTATAGACGACAAGGAATCAGGGCGAGTACGAACTGAAGGCAACCACCTAATATATGTTGAGGCAGACTAATGATGAGAGACGAGATACTGAAAATCGCATCCGCGCTAGAGAATAGAAGAACAATTACGAACAAACAAAAGCACGAAGAGGCTCATGGCACTTCTAAAACTCGGAACAAACACCAAGCTCGGACGCGGAATAGCGTCTTTCAACCTCCCGGCAGTAAGAACTTGCCCAGGGAGAACTCAGCTCTGTGAGCGTATTTGTTACGCCACATCTGGGTTCTTTCAGTTCCCAAAGATCAAACAGGTTCATGAAACTGCCTGGGCCAACACTAGACATCCAGACTTTGTAGCCCTGGTGAACGATGAGATTCGTCGTCGAAGATCTATTAAGGCTGTTCGGATTCATGCTGCTGGAGACTTTTACTCTGATGAGTACATACGTCGCTGGCACAGCATTGCTTCTTCTAACCCTAGCACTAAATTTTGGGCTTACACACGGAGCTGGAGAATCCCCGCTCTGAGAAGCGATCTTGAGAGATTCGCTTCTCTCTCTAATGTTGAGCTCTTTGCTAGCATCGACACAGAAACCAAAGCAAACAACGAGCAACCCCCTGGTTGGTTGCGCCAAGCAGACGTTGTCGACAACTGGGTTAACACCCCCACAGATACAGTAGAGTGTCCGAACCAGAAAAACGACAGTATCACGTGTGCTAAGTGTACTTACTGTTTTAAGCCAGCAGGCAATCGAAAGACTCATGTGGTTTTCAAAGTCCACTGACATATTGAAACATTAAGCTCCTTGACCCCTTCTCTGGGTACCTCCTAAGCTATTAATTGGGAGGTATACCCACTATGAACAAACTACTGATTCTCGCGATCCTCTTGAGTTGTACACAGGATATAGGAGTGACTAAGAAAGAGATAAACGTCACTGAGGAAGTGGTTGTAACTACTGAAGTTATAGGGGACTTGGTCATCATCCAGGGGCAGGTTTATGAACCTAAACTAGATATCCTCTGGATTGTAGATGAATCTTGCTCTATGACGAAAGAGCATGAGCAGACTGTCGCCGAAGCTCTGCCTGTTGTAGAAGAGCTAACTACAACCACTTGGGATGGAGTTGATTGGAGACTAGGGTTATCCTCTGCAGAACCAGACAAAGAACTCTATGGTTGGGTATCCTATGACGAAAGCGACCCTCTCCTACGCGTAGCTGCTCTAATGTCTCAGATGGGCATCGAGTACTACCAGAACGGAGAAGAAGGTCTAGACGCAGCAATCTATAGTCTTGGATACCATGCAGACTTTCACAGAGATGAGGCCGACCTTCTGACGATCTTTGTTTCTGATGAACCAGACCAGAGTACCCTCTCCCCTTCTACTTATGAAGACTTAGTAGCTAACCATAAACCCTATCCGTTTGAGATTACAGAAGTTGCTATCATCTACACAGAAGAAGACCAGAAACTCTACCCTGATTGTGTTAGCGGAGAACGAGTAGGTGAGGGATACGCCGAAGTTTCAGACCAAATCATCTCTTTCTGTGACCCTAATGCACAGTGGGAAGTCCTCTTAGAGGAACCACGCACACACCTCCCTACAATAGGAGAGGTCTGGTACCTAGACATACCTCCACTCTACCCTGATGATATCCAGGTACACCTAGATGGCATGCTCACCTCAGACTGGTCTTATCAACAAGACCCAATAGCGGTTGTTTTGGACCCGCTGCCAGAATCAAATACCTTTGTTAGCATTGCTTACTTGATTCAACCCTAAACACTTCTCTCATCAACATTAGAAGGCCCTTCCGGGGCCTTCTCTACTTTTGGAAACTAAATGACAATACTAGCTGGTTTTAACCACAAGGGGCGAGGCTACATAGCCTGTGACCTCGCCGCATCAAACAGCTGGACAAAGACAATGGGGCCAGTAAAGATCCAGCGGATATCAGCTAATGTCTTAGCTGGATACTCAGGCTCATATGTCCACTATCGGTTCCTCCGACGCATCCTACCGGGACACCTTAACGACCTTATCGAAGCAGAGAAAGGGAACACAGACGACTTCCTAGACTTGATCCAAGACTTGTGGCTTAGTTGGACAAGCCGCCTCAGAGAGGAGGGGCACGGCAAGACAGACGACAGCGATGGCGAGCTCATACTCCCCGGAAACGTCCTCATCGTAACCCGGAGACAACTCCTAGATTGTGGAAGGTCTGGGACTGTGATCCCCTACACTCAATATGCAGCTCAGGGATCTGGTAGACCCATCGCTCTCGGAGCATTCCATAGCCTAACAAGCCCAGATCTGATAGACACCCTAGACGGATACTCTTTGATAGAGAGTGTTATCGAAGCTGCTGTTTGTCACAACCCCTACTGTGATGGGGAAGCTCAAGTCCTGGAGACTAAAGATGTTTACACAGTTCATTAATCCAAAGAAGCCCTGGTGGACAGCGCTTATCATCAAGCAAGAGAAGGACCTTACCTGGACTCAGAAAAGAATAAGTACCGCATACATATGGCAAAGAAACGATGGGAAGAGAACTAATGCTCGCTACTGGCATATAGATGACGGGATAGATTTCGTTGATAAGCTAAAGAATGACACCACAGCCGGTCCTGCGTATGAACAAATGCTCGTCATAGACCGAAACACCCCTATGCCAGCACCCCCACCCAAGGTCGGACAAGTCTGGCTAGATGGGGCAGGCATAGAAACCCTTGTGGTACAATCAGCTCCATACGAGTATGCCCCGTGGGACAGGAAGGTCGAGTACCCTAACTCAGTGTACAAGAACGATCCCTGGCCACCTTCCAACCAACAACTAATGCGCGGCCCTGGCCACCCCTGGACAGCCACACCAGAGAACTGGAGAACAAATGGTACCTCTTGAGAAAGCAGAAATTTCAAAGGATAAAGAACACATTAAGGCACACCTCTTGATAGCAGGTGACCGAGCAGGTAAAGCTATACCTCGTTATGTCGAAAAGACTTGGGGACATGAGCTAATCTACTATAATGACGGTGACTACTGCATGAAGGTTCTCCAAATGGATGGAGGTGCTACTAGCACTCACTTTCATGTAAGCAAGCACGAAACTCTACTCGTTGTTAGCGGCACTCTGACCCTCGAAACAATTGTGAACAAGGTTGTGACTAGAAGAAAACTAGAAAAGGGTGTTGCCTGGGTTATCTGTCCAGGATATGTACATAAGTTAATAGCAGAAGACGGCCCGGTCACTCTGGTCGAGGCGTCCACTTACGACCATGAAGATGATTCAATTCGTATATCTTAGGAGAGATAATGGCTACAAGACCATCTAGAGTTAGAGGTATCTGGTGTCGATCTGACAAGACTTTCTACCACCTCGAATGTGGTCAAATCGTCAGTGTGCGGAGCCCAATCGATCGTCTACGCAACCTTCTCGTAGCTCGTGGAACTATCGAGTATAGCCTTAATGGCGTCCGCCTAATGGAGGAACCATATCTCCTGATGTCGATGCAAGAAGCTATAGACAAGAACTATGACGTTACTCGTATCTTCCTTAACCGCCACGTACAAGCCATGGTAGAGGCAAGCGAGGCCAAAACCCAAACGGTGAGCCCATGGGCAAAGTCAAATACAGAGACATCCTCCTAATAGTAATTGTTATCCTCCTCCCTTTAGTAGGAGCTTACATCGGGCACACTATGTCCGAAGCAAAGCATGAGAAGGAGCTCTATGATACGACGCTAGATTCTGAAGAGCTTAGAGAAAAGCTTGCAGTAGTGAAGACCCAAAAGACATCCTTAAAAACAGCTCTTAAAGAAACTCTCACTGACAATGACTCTCTTCGAGACACTATAGCCGGGCTTAAGGCCCGGCCTGCACAGATAGAGTACATAACTCAGATAGAAACCATAATAGAGGTTAAGGAGACAGAGGTAATCGTCGCGACTCTCCCTGAGAACCACCAGTTCACTCTACAAGAAAACCTGGTGGTAGGTGAATTCGCGGCAAGAGAAGACAGCTATCGGTTCTCAACCTATCGTATGTACCTTAAAGGGAACCTTGTCCTTGGTGAATCCTCAAGTGCTCTGCTCTTAGAAGCGGCAACGGAGTACGAACCTAGTCACTGGGAAGAGGTTCCAGTTCGATTGACCGTTAAGAGGATCCAAGAACACAAAGTCTTCGAACCTCACATTTCTATCGGAGTTGCTCTTCTTGCCCCTCCGTTCTCTGCTCAACCCATCTTTGGTGTTAGCTTTATCCACCCGACCCCCGTTTGGGACGTGGGTCTCATCCATCTCGGCTATAATGGTGAATCTGCAAGTCTCGGAATAGACCCCGTGACTTGGAACCTTGGTTCTAAAGTACCTATCCTAACTGACTCTTGGATTGGTGCTGGTGTCAACCTCTCAACTGATGCTACCTGGCAAGGTAGTCTTAGCCTAACAACAAAGTTCTAGGAGGACTTATGTATGTTCTATTTGATTACCAATGCCGGAATCCAGACTGTAAGGACATCGGCAAAGTTGAAGAGAGAATGATAAAGAGACTTCAAAAAGACGAACAGGCTTGTGCCACTTGTAAGCAGGTGATGAAACGAATGCCAGGATTCCCAGGAGGGTCTCACGTGAGCTGGAGCACATGGCGCATCTAGAGATACCAGCTACTGCTGGACAAATCTTAACAGAAGAGAGACTGCGGGCATTCACCAAATGCTCGCAGTTTTACCATTACGGAGGGGAACTCAAAGAGAGCACCTTGGTCCACCTATTAAGAGAGACTCTAGAGTATATGGTCGCTAAGTCTTTGAGACACCCTATTGTGGATCCCCAGAAGAAATTCACAGTGTTCTTAAACACGACAATGAACCGCCTACGGATACGAGATGACTACACAGAAGGCGAAGTCATGGAGTTTGAGAGGAAAGGAATCTACTTCTTCACAAACTTCTGGCGACTGTTCAATCCTAAGTTCTACGTACCAGTAGCTGGGCAGACGTCCTTCAAAGCTAAAATCTCCAAGACACCTGTAGAACTAAAAGTAGCAGCCCTCTTCAGACACCGAGCAAGACAGACCCTCCATGCTATTGACTTCCCTCCTTTCTCTGGTGATCAGAACAGACTGAATGACCCCATCTCCCCTCTCAAGGTTTTACTTCTAAAACAATTTGTAAAGAAGCATAGAGAGCGTCCCCAAGCCACTCTCCATATGGTGTGGTCTCTACCTGGACACAACATCGGTCACAGAATCTTAAGTGACACCGACATCCCAAACCACCACTTGAAAATGATTAGGTCTGTCGTTGAGCTTATGGAACAAGGCTACCACTACCCCCTTGTCCCCTGCTTCACACAGTGTACCTTTAAAAGCATTTGCCACCCACACGGATTGAAAACCAAATGAGCAGACGACACGCATTCGGAACAGACTTTATCCTCATAAGTGATGTACGAGGTATCCTTGATCCCAAAATCTTTCAAGGAGGACCCTGGGAGCACCTTGCAACTGTTAGGCGAGGCTTCAAAGAGTACTGTGCTATCGCACACTCTAGAACCGGGAAGGTGTATATCGAAGAGATTGACGAGAGAGAGCCTGGACTGTTTCGGAAGATAAGCGACGATAAAGAGTGGGCAGACATCTTCAGATTCCTACGAGAAAGAAACATTTTCAAAATGGATGGGACTCACAAGCGACATGAACCGAAGTAAATGGAAAACACAATTCGTTGTCATCGACGGGAACAGTAAGTTCCACGAAAAGGTAAGAGCTATCCTAGTCTCAGACACCTGGCTCAAAGCCTTGCGGGCTTACCAAGAAGTGCCCGTAGATAGTCTGATAGGAAGCTACCCGTCAAGCCGACATAGATATGATTGGTACATCGAAGATTTGAATCTAATTATAGAATTACACGGTCAGCAACACTACAAAAGAACCAACCGTGGTAACGTAGGGTACGAGCAATCAGTAAGAGATTTTCGTTCACTACAAGCAAGAGATAGACAGAAGAAGCAGGCTGCTATCGATGCAGGCTTTAGGTATCTGGAAATTCCCTATAAGGAATACTCAAAACTAACGACAACTAGATTCAAAGCGCTAATCCTTGAGGATTGACATGACATCACACCATGACGAAGAGCTAACCGACCAAGAGTTAGCTGGGCTCCAAGCCATCCTTACACCTGCTGCGCCAGATGTGTGGGGGCCGCACACTCTAACCTACTATGGTCCAGGAACTAGAAGTATCCTAATCACCGGAGAGATCGACGAGCCCACAGCAAATGCCGTGTGTTCTCAACTGAGAAACTTAGATTGCAACAAGATGGGTGAACAGCGCATGCCCATCTTTGTTTATATCAACACCCCTGGTGGTGATGTCCATCAAGCTCTGGCTATCTACGATGTGATGAGGTCTATCTTCTGTGAAGTGAAAACCATCGTCCAGGGCCTAGCCTATAGTGCTGGCTTGATTCTCCTCCAGGGAGGAGATGCGCGCTACGCATATAAGAACAGCCGCTTGTTCTACCACGAGAGCATCGCAGCAGCAGAGATTCTTTCTCCTGCCATGATGAGGCAACTCGCTCACTCTTACCACACACTCAACGATCAGATGAAAGCAATCATCCAAGATCGCGCCAACATTAACGATGAAACCTGGTACCTGCAGTTCGGAGAGAACTGTATAGGAAGCTATCTCTCCGCTGAGGAGGCCCTAGAGCTAGGGCTATTAGATGGTATCCTTGAGTATCCAGAAAAGGAGAAGCCATGCCTACAGGAGCAGGAGCTAGACGAAAAGGACACCAGTTCGAGCGAGATATCGCCAGAGTCCTCACAGACTCCACCGGAATCACCTTTAGACGAGGCCTTGGACAGACTAGACGAGGAGGATCTGAAGTAGCAGACATTGAGACAGATGACAATACTACATCTGGCCAACTTGCCTCTAACTTTCATTTCGAACTGAAACGACAGAAAAGATGCAACATCAAAGCAGCTCTACGTCAAGCAACAGGGGATATGCAACCTGAACAGAAACCAGTTATTATCACTAAGGAGGATCGGGAACCGGTACTCGTAACAATGAAACTGGAAGACTGGCTACCTCTCTTCAATACATATCTAAACGCACCTCACACCTAGACTCACCATGATATACCGAATCTGGCCGACATCTATAGAACCAATGGTAGTCCATTGTAAGCCTGCAGAGTTCTTAAATGAATGGCGGGCATGTTGGTCAGACTCTAGCAGAAACACAACAGACCTCTATGAGATGGGTATACCTTTCTTAGAGTACTGGGTTTCTATGCTGACAGACCCATCTACTGAGCCAGATCTTACGTACCAAAAGTTACATCTGAGACTTAAGGCAATCAGCAACCTGGGGGCAACCCCAGAAGAAGCCATTGCTAGATGGATAAGACACGCTGAACAGGTATCGAGCGTCTATGAAGAGCTGGCTCTAATCTACTTCAGAACGATACGCCAACCTAAATATATAGGAAGAGGTGTGCGGCCAGAAGTAGGGCTAGTCCTATTTTCTAACTACTTCCGTTCTATTCTTAAAAGGGAAATAGCCAATAACAGAGACCCCCTTGTTGACGCAGCACGTCTTGGGGATAGATTTCCGGAGAGAATACATGAAGATGGTCACACCGACCACCTTTTGATAAAGAACCTTAACCTGAGTATATGGGAATCTTACCTTCTAGAAATCATGCGCTATAGCCCCACAGGTTTAGAAATCTCCAGAAGAACACATCTCATTTATAATCTCGGAATTAAATGCAAGGACAGACTATGGTACAAGCTAAACGACAGCTTCTCGACTCCGGAGCTATAACGAACCAGCAGGCTCTAGTTAAGGGCATGACTCCTTCTACACTCAAGAAGAAGAAGATTATCATCCCTGGCGGGAAAGACATGTTGGAAGGTCTTCAGTATCCTGAGATGGAGAAGATGTTCTGGAACATGCTGAAGTTCTGCTTCCTTTTCGATGACGTTCGATTCTCTTTCAGCTCAGACCCTGACAAGCGTACTCTGGTTACCACGAAGGCCGCAGAGTTCCAGAAAGATCCAAGTGGTCGAGAGGTCTGGGTTTATCACGAGAAGGGTAAGCGGTACATCGCGCAGAAGATGGCAGAGATCGTGAGCCGGCAGGCACTCGTCGCAATGGACATCAAGCCAGATGGCATCTACGTCCACACTGATAAGAAGGATGGCTTCACCCCTCGGTCAAAGGACTGGGGTCCTTACATCGAGTTCAGCCCCAAGAGGGTAGGTGGGCGAGGAGAGTACGCTCAGTACTAAGATCATCTTCAGACACAAGAAAGCGGGCCTCAAAGCCCGCTTTTCTTTTATCTAAGTTCAGATTAAGTTCGTGGTTCTTTCTCAATATCATCCACCCTAGTGTTCAAAGAGGAAACCTCTTCACTAAGAGCAGACACATCTTGTTGGACAATAGTAAGGACCTGGTTCACTTGACTAGTAGTGACATAGTTATCTATTGCGGTAATGAGATCGTTCAGGGTCTCTTCTATAGACCTCATTCTTGATAGTAGACTGTTATATTGGTCATCAGTTACAGCCATCTTACCCTCCCTTCATCGCAGACATTAAGAGCTGAACGAGAGCTGCTACAGCGGCACCTGCACCACCACCTGTAGTAACAAGCTTGAGGTTAAGCTTTCTCTGCTCTGTTCGTTCTTTCTCAAGGGCTCCCACCCTGCCCTCTAGGGCAGTGTGCTTAAGCTCTTGTTCCTTATCAGCAAGTGCTGACTTGTGTTGGCGCTCAATATTGTTAGTAACGAAGCCATCTATCTTCGTGTGAAGACTAGTCGTATTGACTACCAGCTCAGGCCAGCTCTTAGTAATGAAATTCTCAAAGATATCAGAGTGCCGAACCAGTTCTTTCTCAAGCTTAACCAAGCCCTGGTTGACAGCGGCTTCCTGTTTCTCTGATTTCTGCTTAAGGTCTTTTAGAGCCTCTTCCGCCTGGTTCAAGCGGAGTTCGTTCTTAATAGCCTTTTCAACATCCGCTGGCATTAGACACCTCTAGTTGGGTCAACAAAGCCATTGCGTTAATAGCCTTGTCGTCGATATAAAAGTCACCTGAAGGTTTACCAAAATAAAGTTCATCATAAGGGATATCCCATTGCTTGAGCTGAGAAATCGTCAGCTCAGCTACGGCCCTCATGGCTGCCCCTAGATTACCACTATTCGATCCCATTCCTCTAGCTGTCTGAATGATAATAGTATTCCCATCCTTATGAAGGAGACGCAAGTGTTCAATCATCCTAAGAATAGGAACAGCACCCTCATATGGAATACCAGTACAGAGAGTACCGTCTAAGTCAAAGACTATTCTCATATCACACCCGTCGGGGGTCAGCACCTGCCTCGAGTAGAGCAGACTTCATCACCCAGTAGATTTCTTTCTTACGATAGTCTCGACAGACACGTCTCCTCTCTATGAACTCCTGATTTATGTAGTTAGAGTGCCTAGCTTTGAAACCCAGACCTCTCAATCGAGAGGTCAGAATTCTGTGATCCCTAGTCATATTGTTATATGAGATCTGATTAGGAAGAGGCTTGAAAATACAATTATCAACATAAGCGAGAGCCTCTGCTAACTTAGGTATCCCCTGGGAGAAGTGCCAGTCTCGCGGTGTATGTGTGCGATTAACGCCAGAGACTCTAATAAGCGACCTAGCCTTCTCTGTGAAACTAAGTTCACCCCCTGGCAACCCCTTCACGGGCCAATACCATCCGGCGGTCCAAAGGCAGTAAAGAACATCAGTTAACGGCCTCTGAATAAACAAAGGAACATAATCCCCCGGGTTCTCAGCTAGATAGCGTTGGGTCACATAAGGGTTATTGACATCTTTTATAACCCAACCACCTTGATACTTCTTTAGAGTCTCTTCAAATCGAGGATAGAACTCATCTATCTCAGATAAAAATATCTTACTACTACCAAAACTGGAATCCCAAAGAGCCTCTCCGCTCAAAGACATATCTATAAACTTCATAGAGTGACCCAACATATCTCGACAGACATGATAAGTCAGGGTCGTCATGCTCCGAGGAAAGCCTAAGATAAGAAGGGATTTCATTTCCGTCTCCGTTGCAACCAAGCGCAGTTTCCAGCATGGTCTCCATACATAACAAACACTTGTCTGTTTACTTCTTTATCGACCACCACTTCGATTCCTGGACACCTGTGAAACCTGTAGTCGTGAAACCCTAACACACCACCAAGAACAATCTTAGGGGCAATCACTTTTGCAGCAAACGAAGTAGGCTCATAAAGATCCATATCCAAGAAAGCCAAACAGAATCGCTTACCCTGAACCAGGGACTTCAAAGTGTTCTCAACCAGACCAGGTACAGGAATAACAATATCTGTTAGACCAGCATCATCCACACTTTGTTGCCACTTCATGTAGGGGACATAGCACTCTTTAGCTTTCAAATCTGCATCGAGTTTACCACCGTCATAAGGCAAACCCCCGAAGGTGTCACACGCATAAACTTTCTTATCTAGAGAGTGTCTCTTGATATACTCACCAAGAGCTATAGCAGTGACACCCGAAGAGGTACCACACTCAACAACATCTCCTGGCAATGCGCTAGTGAGCCTAAGCTGCTCAACAGCTCGAATTGTTCGTGGGGGTAAAGTCATATTGCTCTCCAAAAAAATATTACTTCTCACTGGTATGGAAGTAGATTACATTCTTCCTTGTGTCCCCTGGAGACATACTACCCATCCTAGTCTTCAAATCCCACTCTGGGAAACGCGAACGAAACTCCTTGGCTGTTTTATATACTTGGAGATGTGCTACGTAAGGAAAATTCTTAGGTGTTGTCCCTATTAGGTTTTTAGAGATTCGTCGCAACCCTCGAAGGAGACCCTCAGGATTCTCCAAATGCTCCAAGACCTCGACCATCAAGGTGTAATCGAACTTAGGACCTTTGTAACCTTCAACGAAATCATAAACATTATCGCAATGGAATTGGATACCAGGGGACAACTCACGTGCACGTTGAATCCGTTTCGCAGAGAAGTCTACCCCGACTACTGTACATCCATGAACCTCCTTAATATAGCGAGCCCACCGACCGTCTCCACACCCTAAATCCAGTACACGCATTCTAGGTTTTAGTTGAATGGGGAACTTCTTCAGAGCCCACGTAGGATCTACGCTTGTGTAAGCGACATTCTTATTATAGTGAGGCAACAGGTCGAATTCTCGCTGATACATATCATGCCGTTTGACCACACGCTGATAGAAAGCTGTATCTAGCCATGCTAAAGCATGGCCCTTCGACCTCATCAAAGACACAAGCTGGTCAAGCTCTTCTTGGTCTCCAGGGTGGACAACAGTCAGCTTAGCATTGGAGTTCTTACGGAGATCTATCGTATCGATCTGATACCGATAGATACCTAGTTCTTCAAAGATACGTTTAAACGTATCGTGTGTGTTCTTTGTCAGAGCAACAAAACTCAGATACACAACCTGGACAAACTGCTCCTTAATCTGATCAAACCGCTCTTCGTGCTCTATCCAATCCCAGAGCACCTTCTGCAAGTCGGAGAGAGAATCCCACTCCTCTCGACTTAGCTTAATGATATTTCTCTCATCATCTGGATGACCGACCCAGGGGCTTCGACCAGGGACGACCCCTCTGTTGAGCCGACTTCGAGCGACCTCTAAAGGGTCCCGAGCTAACTTAATGACCTGAGCTGTTGGGATCTTCTCAAGAACATAAGGATAAAACCCTCTCATAAACTGGTGAGCTGTATCGATGTACCAACTTCGCTTAGCAATTAAGCTAGCCTTCTTACCTAAGGCAGAGTTCTCTTTATAAGAGTTAGCCGCACGTAGTAAAGGTCCCTTGATAACAGGAGACTCCTCGTGATACGCACCAATGTTGGTATAACGACGAAACCCCTCATAGAGAAACCCCGTTCCACATCGACCACTACTAGCTACAAATATTTTCATGAGACAAACAACTTAGAATGGACTCGTTTATGAACGCCAGCGATAGCAGAAAGCCCAGCCTGGTGTTGAACGTAATGCTTCTTTGTACAATACCAACCAAAATTCTGAATCTCAAACATCTGCCCTATTTTTAGATCCCAGCCCCAGGCGGGATATCTCCAGACCTTCTCAAGGTTTGCTGCCCACCATTCCATCACTTTAGGTTTAATAGCTAAGCATAGGTTTCCATAATACTCATGCCCGCTAAAGCGGTACATAAAGTTATTGTTCTTAGGAGGCCAGTAGCAACCCCCGTTACCATAGAAAGTAACTAAGCCTACCTTGGAATATCGCCCCATCCTATCTTCAACTATGCGAACAGCGCTAGGAAACTTTGACGAAAAGAGAATGTCGTCCTCAAGGAAGAGCGTCATCTCTCCTGGGTACTGCTCTGTCATAATCTTGGGGAGATTAAAACAGATATTTCTCTGAATACCCGTTTCGGGCTGAGCAATAAGTTGAGCCGGCTCCAACTTCTCTAAGAGCTTAAGATACTCAGGATCCTCACCGTCATAAAAAACAACAGGCCTCGCAAGACTTTTCTTGATCTGAGCGTATGAGCGGACAAACTTCCGAAAAGTATCCATCCTCTTGTCACAGGTACAGATAAAGGGTCTGAACATATCTTACCTCTTATTCTGGGAGAGCTTCGAACCGTGTCCTCAAGATATTATAAACCCGAGCCGACGGTAACTCTCGCATACATTTGATATTGTAGGGACACTTCTCATACCAACACCCGAGACAAGAAAGACCATCAAGTCGAATTGCTCTATGGGTGGGGTAATAGTTAATGCGGGCTTCAGGGGGAATGCTCCCAAAGATGACGGCGGACGATGTTCCCGCAGCACCAGCTAGATGCATGGGCCCGCTATCCGGGCCTATAAAGTAATCAGCATTGCCAATAAGAGTAGCTAGTTGACGAATACGCATATTCGAAATCTCAGTCACATTAGAGTGAGACTTCCAATCTCGATAACGACGATTGTAATCTAGCACAATAAACTGTACTGGGAGTCCAGATCTTTCTGCTCTAGTTACAATCTCAACATAGTTCTTGATAGGCCAACATCGCTTCTCTTCCATCGAAGCAGTATGTAGAACGACTATACTCTTACCAGCTTTACGATAGCGATCATAGAACTTCTTCGCCCACTGGATCTCACTAGAACCCAACTCTAAGTCTGGTCGCTTATCAGAAAGATAAGGCACTCCCAAAGCCTTAGAGAACAGATCGATTCTGTTAATCGGAGGGAGATCTTTTCTTTCGTACCGTAAACATACTGAAGAGATATCCTCAGTGTAATGGAACTTCCCCTTGTCAACGTAACGAGCATCCATCACACGATCGATATAAGAGAGATTCCGGACAAGCTCATAGTAGACATTCTTTTCTGTCGAACGCATATCAACAGCAAAAGTTATCCGAGCACTGGGAAAGTCTCTCCTGAGCTGTTTAAGGGATGGCAATATCATGACGATATCACCAATCCCACCTACTCTCCGAACCACACAAACAAAAGCTATGTCTTTGTGTCGACTCATCTGAGCATACAAACTTGTGCCTAACCGCCCACTCGTCTGCCTACGTGAAGCGCGTGCTTGTCCCTTCTGAGAGAGTACTGACCGGGCTACGTTGCGACGCATTAGCGATACCAGACAACCTTCATCCCTATCAGAGAGACAGCGCTATCCCAGTCATCTACACCTCCCCCAAGGTATTGCCGAGAGAGACGGAAGTTGAGGAGAGCAGGGACGTCCTTAGGGGGTAAAGTGACGATACCAGTGTCGTTCATATAAACCCTATTCACAATTGCAGGGTTCGCACTAGGGGCATAAAGCCCCTGCTGACGCCAAGCCTGATTGACAAGCTCATTGTCTTCAACCACTTCAAAGGCACCTACTGTATCATCTGTGATATCTAAAGTGTACTGCCAAGTATTACCTGACCCACCAAAAGCCATGTGGTAAAGGATGCATCGTATCCGAGTAGGAGTATCCCCATCCTCGTCCCTAGGAACGCCTACGGAACCCCAAAGATAATTTCGAACCTGTGTTCCGAAATCCCATGTACGGTGAGCCTGATTGGGAGTCGGAACATGGTGGATAACCCGAGTGATGTCTGTAGCAGTACCGTCGAAGGTCCAGTCACCGCTACCAAGCCAATCGTGACCAACCTCTAACTCTTTAACAATCCCATCTCTTGTCACCTGGGCATTGCCCATGGCCCCATCGCTACTCCGGTACCAAAGCTCGGTCTCTGAAGACGAGGGGTCTGCAAGAGTATGAACGAACCCTGCCCCCGATACAGCTAAAGGAGCACCCGTGAATTCATCTATACGGAGACCCACATCAGCTTTCAGGTGGAAGTAGTTATCACGCATCAAAGCAGCAACAGCACCAGCAGTTGTCAACCACTCAGTCAGAATGTGAAGAGGAGTGCCGGTATCATCCTTGATACGGAGGGGGCCCTTCAAGCTCTGGAGTTGGATATCCCCAGCAGTTCCGGCCCCACCATCATTATAAGCTCCCTGTAAGGTCTTTACCCCCAGAGTACCAACCGCATTATCAAGACCAGCTAGATGAGCCGACAGGTGAGCAGCTGAGGTGACTACTGGAGGTGCAATATCTGGAGTATAATTGCTAGGGTTATAGTCAATATCAAGCTTGTCTCCGTCAACCTCATCAGCGCCGCCACTCAGGTGTCTCAAGGCATGCGTTGCCAAGAGGACATCCAGAGCTGCGATAGCCTGCTCTAGAGAGTCTCCGTCACTCACAATCGTAGTGCTACCATGGTCACTATAAACTGGGGACTCTGGACCGACAGTTGCCATCCCGATGAAATTCCGGATAGCGCTCAACTGGGCAAACAACCCAGAGATAGTAGTAATCGGAAGAGTCGTATCGATAACAACGTCAGATAGCAACACGCTGAAAGACAACGGGGGGTAGGCGTCTGTGTAGGTGTTCCCCGTACCTGGATACCCAGAGAAGAAAGCTCCGATAGCATCAACGGCTTGAGCCAAACTGTAAACAAGATTAGCTTCTCCATCTCCGTCTAAAGTGTACTCGTCCCCCATCGCATCCTTAGCAAGTTGCTCGAGATCGAGAGAGTTTCCTGCGATTAAGTTACGAAGCTCGGTGTCATCATATTCGTCTGCACCCTCAACTACCTCGACAAGGTTCTCTAGTCGTGCTAACTCAGAGAGAAGAACGTCAATCGTTTCCTTAATAGTCCTTGGACGAACCAGAGACGCATCGTAATATGCGAAGGCATCTGCTTCTGTGGCTGCGATGTGGGTAAACATCACGTTGCCAGCCAGACCAAAATCTAGAGCATTAAGGTTGTCAGTTGAAGAGAGTTTCTCTATGAGTGGTTTGTAAACCACATTCAACTGGTAGATGATGCTCGCAAGGTCAGCACGCACATTTGCAGAAAAAGCAGAGCGTTCCTGCTCCGTCCGAAGCCGGCCAGTATTAGTACCAGTTCTCTGGGTTAAGGCCTTGACCTCATCGGAAAGCTTATTCGCCATTAGATTACCCTCACCTTAAAGGACTCGACTACGGGGGAACACTCACTATTAGAGCTAGAGAAAACTAGCTTAACATAAACCTGGTTACTAGAAGCTGATTGGACTGACCAATCAGGAACCACTCTCTCTTCTAACCAAGAAGCATCACCCTTATTCACTTTCACTTTAAAATACAGATTTCCATCTACATTCTCAATTGTGAAAGCCGTCCAGTAATTGTCATCTGTAGTATCGAGAAACGCAAAGAATTCAGGTGCTACATATTCTAACTTACGACCGAAGTACTCGTCCACACCAGTATAAATTTGGTCACCAGAGAACGCAGAGGTATATGGGTAACCTTCGATTAAATAACGATGATTGTAAGGGTAAAGGGGGTCATTAGCCTTTAGAGACTCAATATCTGTAATACCCACAATAATCTCTTGCCAGTTACTATCAGCAGTAGAGAGAAGAGAGTACCCTTGCTTAAGATGAACCTCTCCGCTCATCGGAGTTCCATTCACAGTTATACCTGTAGAACCGAAGTCAATGTACCGCCCTTCCGGGGTGGCTACGTACACTGTTGTAATGTACTGAGCAGTCTCTGTATCAAGAAACCACCCTGGTGCAACTCCCAGTATCTCTGAAGCTCCATCCTCAGGAGTATTCCGCTTAATAACAATAGACCGAAGAGGTACCAGGCCTGAGTAAGTAGAGTCCACATATGTGTTCAGGACCGCCTCATCGGCGAAGTTGACTTCTTCCAGCCCATCAACTCCCTCAAGTAGAGCTCCCCCCTTCAAGGAACCATCTACTAAGCCTACGCTCTGTGTTGAAGAACCATCTGCAAAACTTAGATACTGTAAAGAGTCTGAGTCGACTGAAACACTTTGCCAGTCCTCTCTGTCTACCGACAGAAAGAAAGCTATGGAGGTGTCTTCAGGCTCAATCGCACAGGCAGAGAGAGCTGCTTTAGTGAAGTAAACCGGCTTACCTTCAGCATCTAAAATATCATACGGCCCCATAACCAAGGTGCTAAAGCTAGAGTCAGTATACTTATCTGAGTAGATCTTCAAGGAGTCGATCGAAAAGACATAGACGTCTTGGTTGTTAGAACTTGTTTTAGAATCGGCTGCATCTTTACTTAGCAGGATTCTTACCCGCTTGACGCTCTCTAGTCCCAGGTTAAACATCAGCTCCTGTCTTGTTACTGGTTGCTCAACAGGCTCATGAGCACTAAAGGTTTGCCCGTCAAAAGAGTACATAAGCGTTGCTGTCATCTGGCGATTCGTATTGATAGGAGCAACCCCTAAACGGATCTCACCTACATACTCGGGATCAGGAAACTCAATCTCTAGAACAAGAGAGACTCTCCCTTGAGAGTAATCTGTATAGACAAGATACTCCCAGAAGCTTCCGTCATC
>Ga0114934_10001047_pt1 | contig 18005 bp, 10 predicted proteins | sample 4SBtaG_2_FD_99695 | JGI IMG/M metagenome (GOLD analysis project Ga0114934, IMG submission 99695) | Deep subsurface microbial communities from Kolumbo volcano to uncover new lineages of life (NeLLi) - 4SBTROV10_white metaG | ecosystem: Environmental > Aquatic > Marine > Volcanic ...
AAGATGGCAATAGGTCATAGGGGGCTCCTGTAATTGATGTTGTGGTAAACCTCAAATTAACAGCTTCGCCTTCTGTGTCCTACTTGTTTTATAGGTGGTGCACTTTGGGGTTGAATTCACCAGATCAAAAAATCGCAGCGGCACCACGGTTCATTTGAAGATTGGCAAAACGACGGATATTTCATTACAGGAAGCCAGAAATGTTGTGAAGCGTCTTCGCGCAGAACAAGCTCTTGGTGTTGATCATCATGCGCAGCAGCAGGCAAGAAAAGCGGTGCTGACTTTCAGCGAATTCTTTGAAAATCATTATTTGCCGTATGTGAAACCGAGGAAGCGCAGTTGGTATTCTGACGAAAGTTTGTACCGTGTCCATCTGAAGGATGCTTTTGGGGGCAAGCGTTTAAATTTTATCTCTAGGCAAGAGATACAGTCATTTCACACGGCCATGAAAGAAACCGGAAGGGCTGCAGCAACTTGCAATCACATGATCAAGCTGATGAAACATTCGCTGAATTTGGCAATCGATTGGGGGATGCTTGATAAAAACCCAGCTTCTCGTATACCGCAATTCTTTGAAGATAATAAAAAGGAGGTGTATCTATCTGATGAAGAAATGCAGAGATTGATGACAGTGTTACGAACTGATGAGAACAGGCCCGTATGTTTGGCTGCTATATTCATGTTGAGCACCGGGGCGAGGGTCGGTGAAACACTGAGCGCACGATGGGTCGATATTTCTCGGACAAATCGCGTTTGGCGTATTCCTGCGACAAACAGCAAGTCGAAAAAAATTAGAGCTGTTCCGTTAAATGACAGTGCCCTGGAAGTATTAGATCAATTGGAAACGGAAGGTAATTTTGAGTATCTGTTTCGTAGTCAGTTGGGGGCAAGGTTCACCACCATTTCCAAAGTGTTTAGTCGTATCCGGAAGAAAGCTGGATTGCCATTTATCTCTCTACACACACTTCGGCACCAGCACGCTTCGATGCTTGTAAATTCAGGACGTGGTATTTACGAAGTGAAGCAACTGCTGGGTCATGCCGACATAAAAACCACAGAGCGCTATTCCCATCTGAGTACGAAGACTTTGCAGGCTGCATCCGATAGTGCAAGTGAAATGATCCAGAGTGCAATGCAGGTGAAGTTGGATGAAGCAGCATAGGCAGTACAACCTCAAGAGCTCGTTCCGGGAACATCCGGTTCGGGCTCTTTTTTTATTTAATTTTTCGGGCATCCATGGAAACGGTATATATCGTTTTCCTGTTATTCACAATTTCTGTGGATAAGACTGTGGATCAATAAAAGTCATTTGAGAAACTGTTTGGCCTGAGTCGGCCATGATTAATAAATAATCAGCTCCAAGTGACCGAGTTGAGCATCCTGAATGAACCACCCAGCGGCAATCAACTCCTGAATCGCATCCGAGCCCACACAGATTTACGGGCGGGTCGGGGCGAAATCGACGGCGCGGTGGTGGCGGGAACTGAGCAAGGGCGTGCAGAAATGGCCCGTCTGCGTGCCGTTGGAGGTGCGGGATTGGGGTCGGTCATCGGGCTCGCGGCGCGGTGCAATCATCCCCCAGCAGCATGCCAAAGCGGGCCCAAATGCACCGCATGGCACTCTGATGGGCAGTTGGCTTGAGGGAATTTTTTGGTGCGGGGAGGAGCTAAGCATGATTTCAGTAAGTAGTTTCCGCCGCGATACGCTCGGAACTAGCCTAGGCAGAATAAGAAATTTCCTTATATCAAATATTGATTTTTTCGACTATGTTACGAATGTATGTACTTGCAGTACCCCGTTATATTTGAAGGGAAGGGTGGGAGTCTTGCTAGGTATTTATTACAAATAAAAAATACAGGGAGAAGAAATGAAAACTATAAAGTTATATATCGCTGTATCCATATTGTTTATAAGTGGTTGCGCCACCAACTATACCCCTGAAAATAAGCAGCTGTTAGAGGATAGTAAATTTTATCAGCTCTATATTGATGATAATGGTCGCTTGCTAAATCCAGCATCAAAAAATGCGGTGAAAGATGAATCAGCGTACGTAGATGGCATATTAAAAAACTTCAAGGAAATGAAAGAGAAGAACCCTAAGTTGGTTCTTACTATTTTCATTCATGGAGGCCTCAATACCTTTGACTCAGCTACATCAAGAGTAAAGAGAGTTAAGAATGAAATTCTGAAGGACGGTAAATATCCATTATTTATCTCTTGGAATTCAGAAGCCTTTTCTAACTATGGTGATCACTTATTCTTTTTGCGAAGAGGAGAGGAATCTTCTGTTCTAGGGCCATTGTCATCTCCTTTTGTTTTATTGGAAGACGGTCTAAGGTCTATTGCTAGGCTTCCTGCATCTACTTATAACGTCTTATTTGGTCAAAATTCCGTTCGGATAAATTACTATTCTGAAGAAGAAATTGCTGCTGATAAATCTCTAAAGAATCTTGAACCACAAGGGTTTGTAATACATGACAGCCCAAATGATACTGGCCTTGGTTTCTGGGATTGGGCATTAGTCTGGAATCCTGTAAAGCTTGTTACAGCCCCATTTGTAGATGGTCTTGGTACTGGAGCATGGGACTCCATGTTGAGGAGGGCAGACTTGGTGCTGAAAAAAGATAAAGCTTTTAATGGGGAGAATGGAAAGGTTTCAGATACTGCAGTAACTTTATTCTTTAATAGCCTAGGAAAGAAGTTTCCAAGCCAAAAGATAGATTTGGTTGGTCACAGTATGGGAACTATTATTGCCAATAATATAATTTCAAAATATCCTAAACTACATTTTGAAAACATCACATATATGGCTGCAGCTTGTAGCGTGAAAGATTTGGAGTATGTAGTCGCACCGTACCTGAAGAACAACTCAGCTTCCACTTTTTATAATCTAACTTTAAACCCCTATAGAGATTTAAGTGAAAATATGGCCTTTGATTTTGTTCCTAGAGGTTCACTTTTGATATGGATAGACCAAACATTTGGGGCAACTAACTCCTTCCAAGATCGTACAGCAGGATATTGGTTCAATATTGTAAGGGCTGCAAGTAGCACATTCAAAGACAGCGATGTGCGGAATCGAGTGCATTTAACTCAATTTGGAATAAGTGGTGATTCTCCTAAAAGCCACGGAGACTTTGGTGAATATGATTTTTGGAACGAGAGTTTCTGGAGAGGAGAAATAGCGCAATAACAGACTAATTCAGGGGGAACCAATATTTTTGGGTTTCCCTGCGAGTAGGTAAGTCGAATGGTTGCAGGTATTTTTAAGAGTATGTGTATTTATCTCTGTGTGGATTGCTGCATATCTTTTTTATTAAGAATAAAAAAAAGTACGAAAAGCTTCATCTCAGAAACATTGCATCCACAACGGGATGGTCCAGAATGGGTGTTGACAAGTTAATGAGAGAAGTCCACTTTTTCGGATAAATCATCATTTTTGTATTGCTATATTTTTTGGGGTTGTGAATGAGTTCTATTCGAAATTCACTTGCTCCAAAGTTTTATAAAGAGTGGGGATGTATGACTAAAATTTCAGGTGCGATTATATTTATTGCGATTATGCTTACTACAGGCTGTGCTAACAATACTATTGTAAAACATATCCCATCTAGTCCGAGTGGGACACCCATTAAGTTAGCTGTGTTTTTAGACGGTACTGCGAATAGCGAGGGCAGCTATACAAATGTTTCAAAACTTTATAATTTGACTGTTTTGCAAGAACGTGACGATGTTAGAGCAGGATATATTGAAGGTGTAGGCACAAACGGTAAGCTTATTGGTATGGCAATGGGTTGGGGAATTGGCAAAGATGTGCGTGAAGCATATCGTTTTCTTGCAGAAAATTACAAACCTAATAGGGCGGATGAAATATATATATTTGGATTTAGCCGAGGGGCTTATGCCGCACGGATTCTTTCAGCATTAGTCCATGTTGCAGGAATACCGAATGTAAGCCACCTCGATGATGATGAAGCAGATGCATACATAGAGAAAATTTATACGGCCTTCAAAATTGAAGATAAAAGTGTAGATTACAGAAGAGGAAAGGTTGAAGCGGTCATAGGCTATAAGCCAACTTCAGTTAAGGTTGAATTTATGGGTTTATGGGATACTGTAGAGGCCCTAGGGTGGCCAGATTATGAAGAGGATACTGGAGAGCCAAATTCAAGGTATGCGGATCAGTTATGTAACATTAAAAAGGCTGCTCACGCTATGTCTATTGATGACGATAGAGCTCAAATTTTTACTCCCATTCTCCTGACCCGAGATCACTTAATTAACGAATGTAAAGAGGTTAATATTAATGAGGTGGTTGATGAGGTTTGGTTCTCAGGTGCACATTCAGACGTTGGTGGTGGGTATGATGATACAGATATCAGTGGAGTATCCCTTAACTGGATGTTAGGAAAACTTATGAGTTATAAATTGGTTCCAAATTTGGCAAAAGTATATTCGGATTTTAAAGATACTACTCACGATCCACGGGAAGGTTTTTTTAGCTATATATATAGGGAACTCAGTCGTAGCATTGACGTTTATTCTGAGAATTCTTCATATAACGGAGGGAAGCTTAAAGTTCATCGTTCAGTATTGGATAGGCTAGCTCAAACACCTGTTAAGCCATTTGAATCTCATTGGTTTGAAACTGATAAATACAAAGCATGCTTTAAACCAACTAGCAACGGCTTAGAATATATGCAAAGTGAAAAATGTTTGATTGATGTGATTTCTTAACATATAACGATTAACTCAAATATTTAATCCCTGTATGAATTAGAGATTAAGTAGTATCTAGAATGCACATAAGAATAAGGAAGGTGGGCGATTGAATAAATGCAAAGACTCAGCCTTGGTTCGTTTAGTTAATAGATCACTTTTTTACTTTGTTGTTTCTCTAATTTCAGGGTTTGCTAGTGGGTGTGCATCATTCATTGATGAAGATTGCGCAACTAAAGATCCCAAAGCAGTTTATGTTGGAACGGAGGAAATTTCATTTGAGGTAATAACCAATCAAAAATGCAATAAAAGTGGGGTTTATATTGAGAAGGGTGAAAGGTATAAATTTACTGCCGAAAGAATTTCTCCTCTGGTAGATGGAGGGATTGCTGATAATCCAGTAAGTCATAAACCATTAGATGTTGATGGCTTTAATCACTATAAGCTTGAAAAATTCGGCCATAGAGCTGCTTTGACATTTGGCCAGCCATTTAGACCTATTGGGTCGTGCGATGCTAATTATTTTGAGATTGTCTGTACCATTGGACATGCTAAGGAAAAGTTTTACTCAATTTATAAAGGCGCTAAAAACTCTATTGCTTTTCCCCAAACCGCTAATAAAGGTGGAGAGTTATTTTGCTTGGTGAACGATTTTCCTTATTTTGGAAGGTACGATAACAATCGTGGATCAATAGAAGTCACAGTTAAGAAGTTAAATAAGGAGTAATGAGCATAAGGGGTCGTTTTTCATTACCTTTTAATTCTTGGTGACTGTTTTTAGATTCGCAGGTTTCGCTGTCCCAAAATTAACCCGCTCGGATTCAGTTCGGAACGCTTGCGAGTATTTCGTTGAATCGTATCGGTTTCGGGGCAGGGGATTGTGCAGGTTCGAAAAAGCATTTCGGCATAGGTTCGGTTCGGTGAGCGGAGATTGAAACCCCGAAATAAACCCCTAAGGAATCTTCGAGTTGCTCGCCGTGAATCGGAGGGTGATCTGGACTGTTAATCCGCAGGTCCCTGGTTCGAGTCCAGGTCGGGGAGCCAGATTCAGAATCAAGCACTTAGCCATCCATAGGGGTGGCTTTTTGCTTTTCTGGGGGCCGATATGGGGTCGGAATACTGAGAGTCCGTGTGTCGGTATTATTTTGTTCAATAAGAAATTCATTAAGTTCACAAAGGGTTATTTTGTTGGTATGGTTTGGTCGGAAGTAGACACTGACAAGTTAACTCCCCCCTTAAGTGATAAGGTGTCCCCATGCTGAAACAGTCGTATATCGTATTTGCACCAAAGTCGTATGGTGTGATGCTAAATATTATAATTAATAATTAATGGAGTATTATCATGATACGCCCTGTCGCTCAGTATCTCACCTCCGCCATAATGCTTGCTTTCACGCCTGGGATTTTTGCAGCCCCATTGGGCGGACAAGTCACCTCAGGCAGTGGCAACATCAATCATAGTGGCGCAACTACCAGCATCACCCAGAACAGCCAAAATCTATCCCTTAACTGGGACAGCTTCAACGTCACCGCCAGTGAAACAGTCAATTTCATACAACCCTCGGCAAGCGCGATTGCGGTCAACCGCATCTTAGATACCAACGGCTCACAGATTTTCGGGCAAATCAATTCCAATGGACAGATCTACCTGATCAACCCCAACGGCATCCTTTTCGGGCAGGGAGCTCAAGTGAACGTTGGCAGCATGGTCGCTTCCACATTGGATATCAGTGACACCAGCATCGGCGATGCGGTGCAAACTTTCAGCGGCAACGGGGTCGGCAGCATCGACAATCAGGGCAGTATCACCGCAGCGGACGGTGGTTACATCGCTTTGCTTGGCAATACCGTTACCAATCATGGTAGCGTTAATACACCACTCGGTAGTGTCGCACTTGGAGCCGGTAGCGCCGTCACACTTACTTTTGAGGACAGCAGTCTGGTCAAGATGCAGGTTGATCAGAGCACCCTCGATAACCGTACTGAAAACGGTGGTCTAGTTCGTGCCGATGGCGGCACAGTACTGATGAACGCGGGTGCAAAAGATGCCCTGTTTGCCAGCGTAGTCAACAACACTGGCGTCATCGAAGCGCGTACAGTGCAGAACCGGAGCGGCACCATCATTCTGCTGGGCGGAATGGAAGCAGGTACCACCAACGTAGGTGGTACGCTGGATGCTAGCGCACCTACAGGCGGCAACGGCGGCTTCATTGAAACCAGCGCGGCACAGGTTCATGTCGCCAACGATGCCCGAATCACCACCACCGCCCCTTACGGAATGGTGGGTAGCTGGCTAATTGACCCGGTGGATTTCATCATTTCCGACTCCGGCGGCAACATGGCCAGCACTCTGCTTTCAAATAGTCTCGTCAATAATAACGTAACCATTCAGAGCAATAATGGTACGACAGGCACGGAAGGCAACATCATCGTGAACGGAGCGGTAAGCTGGAGCGAAAATAAGCTCACCCTAAACGCCCAAAACAACATCAATATCAACGCAAATTTGAATGCGTCTGGTAATGCCAGTCTCGCGTTGGAATATGGCCAGGGTGCGCCGGCAGCAGGCAATACCAGCGAATATTTACTGACCAACGGCGCGCAGGTAAACCTTCCCGCCGGGCAAAATTTCAGCACCAAGCTGGGGAGTGATGGTGCCACCACCCTTTACACGGTGATTAACTTGTTGGGTGTTGACGGCAGCACAACGGGCACCGATTTGCAGGGCATCAATGGCGGGTTGGCTGGCAACTATGTACTTGGTGCCAGTATCGATGCCAGTGCCACCTCGGGATGGGCCGCTGGCTTTACGCCGATCGGTAATGCCGCCACCCCATTTACTGGCACCCTTGACGGCTTAGGCCACACCATCAACAATCTCACCATCAATCCGATTGCTACAACCGATGTCGGCCTATTCGGAAATACGGGTGCAGCATCCGTGATCCGTAACATACAGGTCGGTGGCGCAGTGACTGGCGTAACCAATGTCGGCATGTTGGTTGGTAATAATTCAGGATCGATCAGCTATAGCAATGCCATGGGCACTGTGAATGGAACCACCGCCGTCGGCGGACTGGTGGGTAATAACGGCGGCACGATCACCAGTAGTAATACAGCGAGCGTTGTGTCCGGCTCAGGAACAGATATCGGTGGTTTGGCGGGTAGCAACGTTGGCACGGTTGAATTCAGCTACGCCACGGGCAACATAAGCGGCGGGGGTTCCAATCTGGGTGGCTTGGTGGGCAATAACGCCAGTACGATCAGCAACAGCTACGCCACGGGCGACGTGACAGGAACAGGAACTGGCGCCAATCTCGCCGGTCTGGTGGGCGACAACGCCGGCACGATCAGCAGCAGCTACGCCACAGGCTTGGTGAGCGGCGCAACTAGCACCAATCTTGCCGGCCTGGTCGCCGTTGATTCGGGCACTGTCACCAATAGTTACTGGGACACGGTGGCATCGAATCAACCATTATCCGCTGCCGGCACTGGCCTTACCTCAGCTCAGATGCAACAACAGGCCAATTTTGCCGGATGGGATTTTGCCAACAACTGGATTATCTACGACGGCATTACGAACCCGTTGCTGCGCACTTTCATGGTGCCACTCACGGTGACAGCTAATGATAATACTGTTACCTATACCGGACTGACGCTGGGCTTCAACGGTGTGAGCTATTCCACTACACCGGATGCCAAACTGTTGGGGACGGTCAGTTATGGCGGCGACGCATTGGGTGCTGTTGATGTCGGCAGTTATGTGATTACGCCTGGAGGTTTGTATTCAACACAGCAACAGGGTGGTTACGCGATCACTTATGTGGATGGTTCATTAACGGTGTATCCCGCACCACTATCAGTGACTGGCACCGTTGTGAACAACAAAGTTTATGACGGCACGACGGCTGCCACTTTTTTGACAAACGGCACGTTAAACGGGGTGCTTGGCACCGATATTGTCACCCTAACCGAGAGCGGTGAATTTTTCTCTCCTAATGCTGGCACTGGTGTTAGCGTGCAAGTGACAAGTAGCTTGAGCGGAACTAAAGCGACCAATTACACATTAGCAGAGACCAGTATCCTTACTGCAGACATAACACCCAAAGGTGTTGATGTTAGTGGTACCACTGTCAGCGACAAGATATATGACGGCACGACGGCTGCAAACTTAACAGGCGGGACGCTAAGCGGGGTGATCGGGGGTGATAATCTGACGCTAAATCAATCAGGTGTGTTTGCTTCGCCAGATGTTGGCACCAATCTAGACGTCACCGTAACGGACAGCTTGGTTGGAACAGTTGCGGACAATTACTCGCTAAACACACCGTCATACACCCTACAGGGCAACATCAATAAACGTCCTGTTACAGTGACTGGTACCAGTGCTAACAATAAGGTATATGACGGCACGACAGCTGCAAACTTATCGGGTGGCACGCTAAACGGTGCAATCGGGGCTGATCTGGCAAATCTGACCTTGGCTCAGTCCGGTATTTTTACGACGCAAAATGTCGGCAACGCCATTGATATAACGGTAACGGACACGCTGAATGGAACCGCTGCGGGAAATTACATTCTGAATACGCCGACATCTACGTTACAGGCAAACATTACGCCAGCCACGCTAATTTATGAGGGCACGCCAGTCATTCTCGATCTTCCTTATGGACAGGAACCCACCGGGTTAACCGGGACAGTGACCGGTCTTGCCGGCAGTGACACACTGGCCAACTCGACAACCGGCTCGGTTGTCTGGAGCACCAACGCAAACATTTCCAGCGGGCAGGGCCAGTACAGCATAGATGGCGATGGTCTCTCTGCTACAAACTATGTCTTTACTCAGGCCGCAGGAAATACCACCGCCCTGACCTTGACTAGACAGGGTAGTCCTACACCGCCACCACCCTCGCAGGATCAATTCTTACTGCTGCAACTAGCTCAAATTACGGCAACGCAACTGGAATCGAATGTACTTTCGAACCAGTCGAGTGCGCAGCCTGGTGATATCAATATCTCTGGGACAATCACCACCGCACCGGGCTCAGACACTAGCGAGGAAAGCGAAGCTTCCCCATCCGGTCAGGGTAATGAAACAGTTAAATTTTATGCGGAAAAGGGTGGGCTGGTATTGAACATTACCAATGAGGGCATGAGGCTACCTGAAAACAGGAAGGTTGATATCAAAGGACATAACGAATGAACAAATTATTCGCCATAAGATGTAATCCATTGACGCTGCGCCATCCTGCAAAACCGCTGCTGCTGACACTGTTTGCTTTCATCGCACCTCAGTCAGTGCAGGCTGCAGGGCCAGTGGTGCCCGGAGCAGGAACCCTCATTCAAGAAGTCCGGCCTGTTCAAACTCTCACACCCAGGCCAGCAATACCGGGACTGATTGTCGAGCTGGGGGGAGAGGCGAAACTGCCGACCTCCATTCCTTTTGCGTTGAACACCATCAAAATATCCGGTAACACTGTATTCGACACACAGACCCTTCAGGCGCTTGTGAAGGATGCGGTAGGTAAATCCATGACACTTTCCGAGTTGGCAAGTGTGACAGCGCGCATCACCGACTATTATCGTCGCCACGGCTACCTGCTTGCCAGGGCAATTATCCCGGCACAGACGATTCAAGATGGGTTGGTAAACATCAAAGTCATCGAAGCACATTATGGAACGATATCGTTCGATAACCGCAGCGAGGTGAATGAGACTTTGCTCACGGCGACACTTTCACCGCTGCAAAGTGGGCAGGCCATCGAACAGGCCAAACTGGATAAAGTGTTGTTACTGCTCTCTGATATACCCGGTGTAATGGCGGAAGCGACTTTAAAGCCGGGTGAGTCGATGGGAATGTCTGATCTGGCGGTGAATGTGATCCCGGAAGGCGTATTCGTCACCGGGAACGTGACGCTAGATAATTATGGCAGCCGCTACACTGGTAGAAATCGTCTTGGTGCTACAGTCAACTTCATTGAGCCATTAAAGCACGGCGATATCCTGAGTTTGGGTGGACTGTCTTCGGGAAGCGGGATGAAGTACGGGCATCTTTCCTATGAAGCCCTATTGATTGGTCAGGGTACCCGCATGGGTGGATCGTATTCTGCACTGAACTACGAGTTGAATAAGAATGGCCTAGCATCGCTAGACGCACATGGTGAAGCACAAGTGGCCAGCCTGTGGATGAAACACCCCTTGATGCGAGGCAGGAATCTCAATCTCAATGGGCAAATCCGATACGACCGGAAAAGCCTGAGTGACCGCATTGATACGGTCGCGCAACTGACAGACCGGCATCTCGGGGGATGGACCGCAGCGCTATCCGGCGATATGCGGGATGCGTTCTTGTCAACTGGTGCTGTCAATACCTGGTACGCGGGCTGGACCTCTGGCCGGCTTGGCTTTAAAGATGCCACCGCAGAATTGAACGATAGTTCAACCGCAAACACCCAAGGTAGCTTTTCGAAATATAACGTGAGCTATGGTCGCCTACAAAATCTGAGTCGGAAGAGCGCGCTTTATTTTTCCTACTCGGGCCAGTGGGCAAGTACCAATCTGGATTCGTCGGCAAAATTTATTCTGGGCGGGCCATACACGGTACGCGCTTATGAAATGGGCGCGGTGTCGGGTGATGCCGGACAGTTAATAACCGGAGAATTCCGCTATGACATGGGACAGGCAGGGTATGGGCAATTGCAGACTGTGGCATTTATCGACAGTGGTCGAGTCACGATCAACAGAAACACATGGGTTACCGGGGAGAACAGCGCAACCTTGAGTGGGTATGGGGTAGGGTTGAACTGGCAGGGCGACAGCGAGAGTATTGCCAATCAATGGATGGTCAAAGCCAACATCGCTGCTCGGATCGGTTCGGCTTCGGTGCTGATAGCAAGCGATGCGGCAACGCGCGCGTGGTTTACGATCAGCAAGGGGTTTTAACAATGCTAGGTTATCTTTGGGGACGGAAATGTTAAATATAAAATCAGGAATAGGGAAGCATAGTCGCACCCTCTCAAATATCAAACCCAAACACCATACCGCTCCGATGGCTGTTTTCAGCCGCAAGACTCGGTACACACTTCTCTTGTGTATGTGTGCTCTGCCGTGTGCAACGGCGTGGGCTGCCGGTGCCAATACCGCTGCGTCTGCAGTTGCGCCAGTTGCACCGGCGGCAGTGACTCCCAGCAGTAGCCAAAAGGTAGCAGGTGCAGATTGCGCTCAACAGTATAGAGATGTGATGAATGGCTTAGCTATAGCCGGTGTGACCACACAAGGCGTAGCACTAGGTGCCTCTATAGTGGCGGAAACTGCGGTGGCTGCATCTTTGTATTCGGCGGCTGTTGCCGCTGCGACACAAGTTGGTGTTGCCAACCCGTCGATGGCAGTCCCCTTCACGGCAGCAGGACTTGCGACCACTGCAAAAGTCGTATCTTATGGGACACAAGCGGTTGGTCTTGCGTCATCGCTTGCAGCAACAGTTTATTCAGTTGATGCGTCGTTGCTTCCATCCTGTGACCTAGATTTCACGGGGACGATAAAAGTGACGGCCGGCGGAAGCAATATCACGGGTGACTCGATATACCATGACAATCTTGGCGTTGTTAAGGATTTATCGGTTGGCGGTAATGTGAGTGCAAATCAGGTTAATGCAGCACAAGGTATATCGGCTATGGGCGGGGCAATCACGATTGGCGATCCCAATGGCACAACATATTCCAGTGGTATCACGATCGGCGGCGGTGCCATATCAGGTGCTGGGACAAGCGGTGCGCAAGCGACAACTGGCCATGTGGACGCTATTGCCATCGGCAATGGTGCCAATGCAACATCAGCCACATCCACCGCATTGGGCGCATCGGCCAATGCGAGCTCGATAAACTCCACCTCCATTGGTGCTACATCCATTGCATCTGGCGATAATGCCACCGCCATCGGACAAAATTCAAAGGCCGTCAGCGTCGATTCGACTGCAATTGGCGTAGGCGCGGTTGCCATAGGCGAGAATAGTGTGGCGCTAGGCCAAGGGTCTGCATCAGTACGGGACAATACGGTGAGCGTGGGCAACAAAGTCAACGGAATAAACCGGCAGATCACTAATGTTGCTGCTGGCGTCGAGAGAAATGATGCTGTCAATGTTGCTCAATTTCTGGGTGGGCTTAATGCGTTAGACGCTAAATTAACTAAACACATCAACCAGACAGGTGCGTTGACTTCTGCGATGAGTCAGATACAGCTTCCACGCGGTGCATACAGTGGCTTGGGAGTCGGCTTGGGTACTCAGGGTGGAAAAAGCGCCATCGCGCTCGGTTTTGTCGCCACTATTAGTCCGAATTTGCTAGTCAAGCTCACGGCTGGAAATTCCGGTAATACAACCAATGCCGCTGCAGGTATGACCTTGGGCTGGTAGTTTATGGAAAGTGTTATTTCCTTTAAGAAGCTTATCGTCAGTGCGATTTTGGTGAGTTTGCTTGTTGCCTGCGCCGGCGGTTACAAGGGAAGCAGTGTGTTGCTCAAACCATCGGTCATTGATCAACCAATGCCGACAATTACATCTCAAATTATCAGAACAGAGTCTGCTATAGCCGCACGAGCCGCTGAATCTTTGAATGATGCGGCTCCGATCGCACCCATGTCCAGCTTGTACTACCCGCTTAATGTTGCGACCGTGCAGGATGATGGCAAGCCGATTATTCTCAGCTATGCAAAATTCCTTGCTGAGCATCCCGATCAAAAAGTTCGTGTGGAGGGCAATGCAGACGAGCGAGGCAGTCGTATCTTCAACTTAGCCCTTGGTCAGCGGCGTGCTGACAGTGTGATGAATATGCTAGTGCTGGCGGGTGCGAAAGCCAGCCAGATTGACGCTGTCAGTTTTGGCGAGGAAAAGCCTAAGCAGTTAGGTCATGATGAGGCCGCATGGAGAGAAAACCGTCGTAGCGATATCTTATTGTTAAAGCAAACGAACATCACTAAAGCCGAGCCGCCCGTAATAGCAGAATTTCGCGACTGCGAGGAGTGCCCGGATATGGTGGTGATTCCGTCGGGCAGTTTCGCAATGGGATCGAGCAACGGAGAGCATGACGAAATACCTGTACACCAAGTCAATATAAGCCATCCCTTTGCGATGGGAAAAACCGAAGTGACGCAAGGGCAATGGCGAGCTTTGATGGGTAATAACCCGAGTATTTTCTCAAGTTGCGGAGACACTTGCCCGGTTGAGCAAGTTAGCTGGCAAGATGCGCAGGAATATATACAGAAACTTAACGAAAAGACCGGGCAACTATATCGACTGCCAAGTGAAGCTGAATGGGAATTTGCCTGCCGTGCTGCAGAATCGAATGAGTACTGTGGTAGTGAAAATAAGGATAGTGTGGCCTGGTATGGGGCACATGCATACCCTGTTGGTAATAGCGATAAAACAACCAATCCAGTGGCGTCCAGACAAGCGAATGCTTTTGGCTTGTTTGATATGAGCGGAAATGTTTGGGAGTGGGTAGAGGATGGTTACCATATTAATTACTCAAATGCTCCAGATGATGGTAGCGCATGGGTAACGGACAGTGATAAACATGTGCTTCGCGGTGGTTCGTGGGACAATTATCCTCAATACGTCCGCGCGTCTGTTCGCGGCTGGGATGAATCAACTTCACGTACTAATTTCTATGGCTTCCGTGTTGTTAGGGTATTGCCGAAATAAATATTTTAGGTGATTTGACTTGAGTAAAAGGATGCTGAGAAATTAACTCCCCCCGCAGCCCCCAAACCTGCCACGCTCGGGTTCGGTTCGGAACTACTTTGAGTATTTCGTTGATTTAAATCGGATTCAGGATAGGGGACTGTGCGGGTTCGACAAAATGGTTCGTTATGGGGTCGAAGGCTGGGGCGGGAGTCGAAGCCCCGAAATAATTCCCTAAGGAATCTTCGAGTTGCTCGCCATGGAATGAAGGGTGATCTGTACTGTTAATCCGCAGGTCCCTGGTTCGAGTCCAGGTCGGGGAGCCATATTTAGACGGTGTATACCGGACACATGGTTTACACTTTATACTGGTCACATAGTTAACACTTTCGGATCGAACGGATTCTCCAGGGCTTGGACCCTGTGAGACTCCAAATCGAAATAACCCATACCGTACTCCATAAAGCTCGCCAGCCATACATCGTCTTCCACCTGTCGCAAACCGACATCGTGTCCCGCAATGACGCTACTGAAGTGGACTTTCTGGCCGTTCAGGCAAATCCGTCCGCATTGAGTGACCGTGACCGTCTTATCGTGGAACGGGTATGCCACATCCGGTAATCCCTCATATCTTCTGGAAGAGGGCTGATACAGATCCCCCGGTCGCTTCATCTCCAAGGCCTGATGTGGGCGCTCATAGTTATATTCATGGATAAAGTCTTCAAATTTATCCTGTTGTTGCAGTAGATTCATCCCCGGCGGTTTGGTCGTCGCCTGCTTCAAAGTGAGATGCATTCTTTCATGACGACCATTCTGCTGCGGATTGCCGGGCTTGATGCGTTCAATCCTGATGCCCAGACGTAACCACCAGACGGACAGGCGGTTCAGGCCATACAGCGCATTCGGGCTGGCAAACGGTACGCCATTATCGGAACGGATGTTCATGGGCAAGCCATATTCCTTAAACAGTCGCTCAAAGACCGTAAACGCCTGCTGTTCACGCGTGCTTGCCAAGCCTTAACAGCCAATCAGGAAGCGGGTGGTGTAATCCGTCACTGTGAGCGGGTAACAATACCGCTTATTGCCCAGCATGAACTCGCCCTTGTAATCAGTACACCACAAGGCATTCGGTTCGCGACCATCGGATAAGGGCGTCCCCTCCAACCGTGCACGCCTGCGACGCCTTTTATTGACCAGACCATGACGATCCAGCACCGCATGGACAGTACTTTTGGCGGGCAAGGCAACCTCCGGATAATGGGTGTGCAACCGCTCGCGAATCTTCGGGGCACCCCAGAGTGGCCATTCCTGCTTGAGCTGCGCAATCAGTTTCTCGACCTGAAAAGGTAGGCGATTGGCTTGGCGAAAGGGTCTGCGACTTCGATCAGTAAAGGACGCCAACCCCGATTCTTTATAGATGCAGCTCTCTCAATGTGGACTCAGGATTTTCCTTATAGTCAACTTAGGGATATTGGTGGTAAATTATGGATACGAGAAATGTAGCCAGCGCTTTTGTAGGGATAATATTGTTTATCTAATATCGTTGGATATTGTTGTTAGAACGTTCTTGTAAGATCATCAAGATATTTCATAATTTATTGTCAATAATTAATATTTCACTCAAGGATAGATTTTTGAGAGCACCTTCATTCATATTGCTTTTCGTCTTTTTTGTTGGATTTTTGGCATACTTTTTTTACCCTACACCGAAAACAGTAGGACTCCCGTCGTTGTCGAATATTCATGTTCACAATGCTGAAAATGTTCCAACAGTAGAACCCATTACACCTATACCACTCGACCGATTTTTAAATCCAGCTAAGGTTGCTTTGGGTGAGCGCTTATTTCATGACACGCTACTTTCAATTGATGGCAGTATTTCTTGTGCGCATTGCCATAACCTGAAACTTGGTGGGATGGATAATCAAGTTCGCTCAATAGGCGTGAATGGGTTTGTTTCTGAAGTCAACACGCCAACTATTTTCAACAGTGTTTTTAATGCCACCCTTTTCTGGGATGGGCGTGCCAAAAATTTTGAAGAGCAACTGCATTTCCCTATTTCGCGTGAAATGGGCTCGACAATACCAACAATTATTGCCAAGCTGAAAAAGGATGGCAGCTATCAGCGTGATTTTTCTGCTATCTATTCAGAAGGCATACAAGAACAGAGCTTTGTCGATGCGCTGGTCACTTTTGAGCAATCACTCATCACACCCAATTCGGCATTTGATCGTTTTTTAAGGGGCGATCTTGAGGCACTAAATGAGGATGCACAATCAGGTTATAGGTTATTCAAGAAGATGGGCTGTGTGAGTTGCCACCATGGTATTAATGTTGGCGGAAATATGTTTGAAAGAATTGGTGTTATGGATGATTATTTTGTAACACGCGGAAATGAACAAAAAGCGGATTTGGGACGTTTTAACATTACGGGGCGAGAGGAAGATCGCTATGAATTCCGAGTTCCATCACTACGTAATGTGGAATTAACAGCCCCTTACTTCCATGATGGCTCGATAACAAATCTTGAAGAAGCCGTATCTATCATGGCGAGGTTGCAATTGGGTATTATCCTTAAGGATCAGGAAAAATTGTTGCTTGTGAGTTTTTTAAATAGCCTGACGGGCTCGTACCAAAGCGAACCCTTCGAATGAGCGCGCAAATTAGCATGAAGCCATTAACGATGGCACTTCTTGTCCTGACGTTGTCTGGTTTGATGCTTATGTTTTTCAAGGCAAAGCCTGTTGATCCTGAAAAACATCAAGCTTTGACATCATACTTTCACGCGCTGCAATTATCTGACCTTGAATTGGGCACAGTTATAACAAACTACGAATCTGATTTCTTTCATAACTACGATATAGCAGATAGTCTTATAAATCACATTCGCAATCTTGATGATGTGTTGCAACAGTACCAAGAACGTAAACTGTATTCAGGTAACCCTGAATATCAAGATGCACTCAAAAAACTCACTCAGACAATTAAATATAAAGCAGATTTAGTAGAAAAGTTTAAATCCCACAATGCGATTGTCAAAAATTCACTCCTTAACTTGCCTGATATGTTACGTCAAATCGAGTCTGAGGCAGACAATATAGATCATAGCTTTCATGATTTTTTTGAAGATGTCATGCAAGATGCCTTAGTACTCGGGAGTAACCATCGTCAAGATGCTTACAAGCAATTGGCACAGAGTATCGACAAGGTTAAGGAAATATCCTCTGATCTGCCAAAGGATCTTCAGAATAAAGCAGAGTTGTCTGTTCGTCATGCAGAAATTATTCTAACCAACTTACCTGTTGTCAGAAGAATGGCTTCAGAGCTTTCTGAGGGAGTTGGGTCTGGCTTACTAGGTAAAGCTCTTGAAACTGCATACAACAAAGAATACGCGGCGCAACAAACCACGACCAATAATTATCGTATTGCGCTATTGGCAATTGCGCTGCTGATGCTTTTCCGTATTTTATACAGTTTTTGGAAAACGACATCCATCAATCATAAACTCCGAATTGCAGCAATCACCTTCGAGATGAAGGAAAATCTGGTTATTACGGATAAAAAGCAGAATATTGTGCAGACTAATCGTGCGTTTACTCAAGACACTTTA
>Ga0114934_10001048_pt1 | contig 18002 bp, 11 predicted proteins | sample 4SBtaG_2_FD_99695 | JGI IMG/M metagenome (GOLD analysis project Ga0114934, IMG submission 99695) | Deep subsurface microbial communities from Kolumbo volcano to uncover new lineages of life (NeLLi) - 4SBTROV10_white metaG | ecosystem: Environmental > Aquatic > Marine > Volcanic ...
CACGTCCGAATCGGGCCGTTATGACGACGAAACGCGTCATCGGGTGTGTTTAACGCAACACTATGAACTGGGCCAATACGAAGTCACACAGGGCCAGTGGGAAAAGGTCATGGGCAGCAATCCGTCACGTTTTACGGACTGCGGCTCGAACTGCCCGGTGGAACAGGTCAGTTGGGACGATATCCAGGAATTTATCCGCAAATTAAACCGTAAGACAGGTCGGCGTTATCGACTACCCACGGAAGCGGAATGGGAATATACCTGCCGCAGTGGCGGCCGGGACGAGAAATATTGTGGAGGCAATGATGTCAATAGTCTGGGTTGGTACGATGACAACTCGGGGTATGGAACGCATCGAGTGGGCCAAAAGCGAGCCAACGGTCTGGGCATATACGACATGAGTGGCAACGTGTGGGAGTGGGTAGAGGATTGGAAAGGAGAATACCCGAGTTCATCAGTGACAGATCCGAAGGGGCCGGGCAGCGGCTCGAGCCGCGTCGTCCGGGGCGGCAGCTGGTACAGCGGCGGCGTTGGTCGCAGCCTGCGTTCCGCGTATCGTAACGGCGTCAGCCCGGACGTCCGCCGCAGCGATTTGGGCTTCCGCCTTGCCAGAACTTATTAATTTTTGGTTTTTTACGTTTTTAGCTTTTGCCGGGCGCCAGCCCGTTATTAAAATTGAAAGGCGCTACAGAATGAGAAGTTAGCCTGCTTCAGGTCGTGAAGAGCAGGAGCAGGGGGTCAAGTATCATAACCGCGTATTATAAACCCTACATTTTTCCAAAGCAGTCCATCACTTTCTTAATGGAATAAAATACCATTGGTTATTTGAGCAGTTCCCGTTCTTAGCAAAGCAAACTTTTCAAGAATTACCTTTGCCTACTGGATTGGTAGCGGTCCTGGCAGAAGTAGGTCTCGGGATTCGTGGTATTAATACGTCAATATGATATTTGACCCCTTGTCTCTTGTTTGACCTTGTCTTGTGACCCAACAGAGAACTGAAAGTGCATTGTTTTGCACTCGCTTCCTGAGACAATAAAGTGGTAGCGGATCCGAAACCGAAACTTTAGTTCCGGCAGAAAAATGTAGGATCTTCGCATTGGATAAACCGCCAGGCTTGAGAGTTTAATATTTGAGCGTTACCATCAAAGGCTAAAATATCAAAAAAAGGTAGGGACAATGGATAAAAAACCCATGAATAGGAAGGTTTCGGGGATCGCAGTATCTGGAATGCTGGCCGCGTTGTGGAGTGCGGGGTTAGTGATCGGGGTTCCGGGGGCAGTGTATGCCGAAATGTCGATAGAAGAGATGGAACTCAAGGTTCAGGCGATGGAGGCGGCGCGGGACCGGGAAGCGGCTCGAAAAGCGGAGGAGGAAGCCCGTCAGCAGGCGGAGCGTGCAGCGCGTAAGAAAGCCGCCGCTGCGGCGAAGAGAAAAGCGGCGGCCCAGGCCGAGCGCAAGCGTGCAGCAAAAAGGCAACGGGAATCGTCTGCCCGCGCTGCACGGGATCTGGCGGGAAAGTTTATAAAAATCCAACCGGGTTGTTTCCAGATGGGCAGTCCCACGTCCGAATCGGGCCGTGATGACGACGAAACCCGTCATCGGGTGTGTTTAACGCAACACTATGAACTGGGCCAATACGAAGTGACACAGGGCCAGTGGGAAAAGGTCATGGGCAGCAATCCGTCACATTTTTCAGACTGCGGCTCAAACTGCCCGGTGGAACAAGTCAGTTGGAACGATGTTCAGGAATTTATCCGTAAGTTAAACCGTAAGACCGGTCGGCGTTATCGACTACCCACCGAAGCGGAATGGGAATATGCCTGCCGCAGTGGCGGCCGGGACGAGAAATATTGTGGAGGCAATGATGTCAATAGTCTGGGTTGGACCGATGACAACTCGGGGCATAAAACGCACCGAGTGGGCCAAAAGCGAGCCAACGGTCTGGGCTTATACGACATGAGCGGCAACGTGTCGGAGTGGGTGGAAGATTGGTATGGGAGTTACCCGAGTTCATCAGTGACCGATCCGAAGGGACCGAGCAGCGGCTCGGGCCGCGTCGGCCGGGGCGGCAGTTGGAGCTACTACGCTCGCGACCTGCGTTCCGCGGATCGCAACTTCCTCAGCCCGGACTACCGCTACGTCGTTTTGGGCTTCCGCCTTGCCAGAACTCTTTAATTTTTGGTTTTTTACATTTTTAGCTTTTGCCGGGCGCGAGCCCGTTATTAAAATTGAAAGGATCTACGAAATGAGAAGTTAGCCTGCTTCAGGTCGGGGCTTAACCTTTCAAAGGCCAGGCGCGGAGCAGCCTGTTAGGCCGTTGAAAGGTTGAGCCCCGACCGGTTTTGTGGGGACGGATCCACTCTATCGGTTAATCTCCGGCTCTACATGGCATAATAATAAGCATGCCGAACGATTGACCTGATCGTTCGGGACGAAGGCGTTGCGTGAGGGTGATCCAATGTAGCCTGGATGGAGGGTGCGGAATCCGGGAAATTAAATTGCTATGTCCGGAGTTTCGCAATGGCCATCCGCCAAACCGGGGTGTAATTTCTGATCCGATGATTACAAATCAACGCGTGACCCAGGTATCAAGGTTTTTTCTTTGCGCTCAGGCCTTGTGAATTTACAGAGTTTTGCCTGCGTTCCGTTATCATCAACTAAACCCGGCGGCCGACAGGCAACAAAAGCCGACGCAGGATAAGATTGACCAGAGGAGATAAAGCAGATGAAGCCAAACAGCAAGCGAGCCGCTATTTTAATGACTGCATTGTTGTGGGTCTGTGGTCTGTCGCCCTGTTTCGCGGGGCTCGGCGAGCAGGATGATCTGACGGTGTTCCAGATCTACCAGGCCAACCGGCAACAGAAAATTGCCAATTATATTACTGTGGATTTGTGGTTAACAGCGTACAGCTTATTGCGTCAGCGTGCGCTCGAGCTTGATGAAAATGAAATTTATCAGCCTGCAGTCGCGTCGATTGTTGCTTCCCTGAATAAGGCTTTGGGCAATCGTGGTGACGATGAGGCCGATCGCGCCAACCGCGATTTTGTCCAGGTTCTGGCGGCACTGTCGAGCGGTCAGGCCGGGGCTTCGATGAGCCCGCGAGCCCGACAGGAGTTCGACCAGGTGATGGCGGCTGCAGGCATTAATCCGTCGCCTTTGTGGGGTGTTCGTATGGATTATGCCCAGTTCCAGCCGCGCGGTCGTTATACACGCAATGAAACAACCCAGAACTATTTTCGTACAGCGCGCTACAGCAGTGGCGTATTGTTTTATTTGCGTACGAGCGAAGCAACCGGTGTAACGCCAGCCCTGGCTTCTCGCTATTTACAGCAACTGGCACGTCTGGCGCAGAGTGTGGCGCAGGATAAGGATTTATTGCAATGCTTTGTCGATTTGGAAGACCATCAGCTCTGGCAATTGGGTCGTCCGGACGATTTAAGTATTGTCGATGTTGTCGAGGCGATAACAACTGATCGAGCAAAAAATGCAGACGATTTACGAAAAAAACTACTGCAACGGGTTAAAGCTAAAGATCGGCAACCGAAAATCGTAGCGGCTGTGGTGGATGCCGGTAAATTGTCGAAGACAAGCAAATTGATGCAAGTCCTTGTGGGTGTGCGATTGCTGCCTTTGCGCCACAGCGCGGAAAGCGAAGCCTTGCAAAACCTGCTGTATCCAAATACCGGCAAATTTCTGGGTGAAACCCGAAAGGTCATGCCTTTCGGCCTGGGCCAGGTCAATGGGTCTGCGGTCAAGGCTTTTCCAAGTGCTTACGAACTGGGCGCGTTATTGATCGGAGCCGGGGGACAAAGCATTCTGTCGAAATGGCAGGAGGATCGTTTTGAACACTATGCCGAAGCACAACAAAGGGCCAAAACTGCTCTGGCTTCGGCAAGCGCGCTGAACGCCCAGCATCTGCAACTCATGCGCAGCGGTTTTCAGCAGCAGTCGCAAGTGCCCTCGCGTTTCCCGACCATGCTGGCTTTCTGGACCTATCAACGCTACAGCGATCAGTTATACCAAAAGCAAAGTGTCACACCGTCTGGCAAAGGCATTGAACAGGACCCACCGAGAAAAGGTGCGGCGATCGAACCGGCGACGGAAATTTACCAGCAGCTGGCGGCGTTGGTCAAGCAACACGCCAAACGCTCTAAATTGGCGCAGTGGTCGTCTTTTGCCGCACTTCTGGATCAAGCCTTAACTATGAGCCGCCAGGCCGGGCAAAATAAGCAGTTAAGCCCGCAGCAAGAAGCTTTTTTGAACCATTTGGACAAAGATTTAATGGCCCTGACGGATAACCCGGGTTTGCCGGTTGTGGTGGCGATTCACACCGAACCTGCCAGCGGGCTTGTGGTGCAGGAAGGCGTCGGATATGCTGGTTTGGTTAAGTATGGGCCAGCCAGAGGGGCTCGTTTGAGTCACTATGAATTCAAGGCGCCGCAAAGCGAAGCTATGAATGATACAAAATGGCGGGAGAAACTGCTGTCTGGAAAAGCCTATCTGCACAAAACTTTTCCGCAGGTCGACATTTCCGTCGATCCAGCCAGCGAAAAATTACCGCACAGCAATGATTCCAAGTCGGCACAACAGGGGAGACCACAATGAAAAATCCAAGGATCGCGTTTTTTAGCATGTTGCTACTGGTCATTCAGTGTTTGGCAAATGTTTCGCAAGCCGCCTGCAGTCCAGTGGACTATGATGCTTCGATGGAACTGTACCGCCAGGCAGTTTCGGATAATCAGACTTTAGAGCAAGCAATGGAATTACTGCAACGCGCACGATCGCGGTGTGCCAATGCCTCGGTGTTGTACAAACAGGCGCGTGGTTATATTGCCCAAAAACAATGGGACAGGGCATTGGAAAGCCTGGGTCAGATGGATGTCGACAATAGCGAGAAAAGTGACGACAACGATAATCGCAAACAGGCCGGTCTTAAAGCCTGGGCTTATCTGGAAAAACACGAGGAATTTAAACAAGAAAATTCCAGCCCGAACACCCGTGCATTAACCCGCTCATCGCCCTGGTTGCCGAAAGCGGTGCACCAGCTGGAGCGGGTTCGCGCCGGTGGCAACAATAGCGTTTCGCCGGGAATGCCGAAATGGTTCAACAAGGTGGCCCTGCGAATAGATAATCTTCGGGTCGGCCATCTCTGGCAGGAGGCAGAAGTGGTTGAATATCACAGTGGTCTGCGTTCAGGGATCGTTGATAGAGTCGATATACCGGTGCATTTTGATTACGACAAATCTCAACTGAGAGCCGGCTCGGATGGTTTGCGCGAACTCCAGGAATTGGAGCGAGCATTAACGGCCATCCTCAAGTCAGGCGATGACATGGTGATTCAGGTGCGCGGCTATACCGATGTACGTGGTTCGGAGGAATATAATGTGAAGCTTTCCGAACGGCGGGCCAAGACGGTGTATACGACCCTGGCCCGTAATCCTAAACTGGCATCGCGGCTGGAAACCCTCGGTATGGGAAAATGGGATCTGTTATGTACGGATGATACAGAGCAATGCCACAGTCAGAACCGACGGGTTGAATTAAGGTTGATCGAGGCGCGATAAATACTCGCCATTGCGGCTTAAATCGTTCGTAGGGAGCCTGGCGAATCCGCACGGCGGTGCGGATTGCGGCGCCAATGATATTCGCGCCGCAAGCGTGCATTGATATACATAAAAACAAATTTATTCAGGAACAGGCCATGAAAGCAGACGACTATCGATTCATTTTTTTGTTGACTGTAATGCTGTCCGCCTGTTTTCAGGTCGGAGCACAAACGGAGAAACATGCACTGCTGATGGGTATTGGAAACTATCAGCACTTCAATAATCTTGAAGGCCCAAAGTACGACATCGAGGCGATGGAGGAAACACTGATAAGCTATTGGGACTTCGATAAAAAAAATATTCATGTTTTGAGTGAGGCGGACGCCAACCTAGGTCGATTGACTGGTGAGTTAAAAAAACTTGTCGAAGTCAGCAAACCGGGCGATGTGGTTTTTATCTATTACAGTGGCCATGGTACCAGCTCGGCGGCTCCCCGGGGGCGGCGGGTCAAAGTGGAATTGCCGGCTTGCAGTGGAGCATTGATTCCAGCGAATTTTTCTTTTGGCGACCCGGTTGAAGTGCAATCGCAAAAATTGATTATTGGTCGCCGCGATTTATTTCCCTGGGTCAAGCAGATGGATGATTCCGGAGTTCGGGTATTCATGGCCTTCGACACCTGCTTTTCAGCCAATGCCTACCGCGGGGCTGCATCGGGTTCAGTAACCGGCAATCCCGATCTGGACTCCCGCTTTCAATCGCCTAAAGGGAATCCATTGGCGGATGCCGACGACGAGGTCTCCAGTCAGCAGCATCAACACTGTAATTCGCCTTATAAAAATGTGTTTTATCTGGGCGGCGCCAGCGCCAATGCCGAAGCGGCGGATATCAAAACCAGTATGTTGGGAACCTATAATACCTATGACAACAAGCCCCACGGGGCGATGACCCACGCTATGTTACGCATTATGCGCGGAGATTTTAATGCCGACTTTAATGGTAAGGATGGCCTGCAATATATGGAGTTGTACAGCGGTGTCAAAACCCTTCTTGAGCGGGGTAAATTCGGCCAGACGCCCACCTATGCACCGTTGCTCGATGACACGACAAAACAAGTCGTGCACAGCACGCTATTCGAAAATCAACGCGGTTTTACAGCCGCAGTCCCGTTGCACAAAATCGGGCCTTTGCGGGTTCGGCTCAACAGTACAAATCCCGAATTACGCGCCCGAATCAAGCGGATTCAGGGTATCCAACTGGTTGATCATCACTCCGATGTTGCAATAGTCGAGACCGCTGGGGATTACCGGCTGTTTTCCGGGGACGGCAGTCTGATTTCCGGTGTAGTCAGGGTTCCTGCTGAGGGCATCGTTAACGCGCTGCGGCAACAGGTGTGGATCGACAAATTTATGCGCCGCTCTCCGGGTACCGCAGCATTCAGTTTTTTACTCAGCCGAAAAGGCACCACTTCGGAAACCATCGGTGTCGGGGATGATCTGGAGTTTTCGTTGGCGACCGGGCAGGCAGCGCAGTTATTGGTGCTTAACCTGGAACCCGCCGGTGGAGTATCGGTATTATATCCCTGGGATCGCTGCGAAGGCGCGATGACAAAGTCCGGCGAGATCCGCAGTATCCCTGAATGCGGTGTGCCGATTAAAGTACCGGGCCCCGACCAAGGCGGCAAGGCAGGTACCGATTATGTCCTCGCCTTTGCTTTTGTCGGAACAACTCCATTGGTCGACAAACTGAAACAAAAATCGAAACAACGTGCTGCTGCAGGCGATATGTGGATGCGCTGGGACGAGCCGGTTTTGCAGGAATTCGCCGAATACCTGTCGACTCACGGCGACCAGTATCGGAGTGCGAAGTTAGAACTCAAGTCACACTGAGCGCTTGAATGCATGCACTGCACAATACTGGATTGCGTATTTTTCAGGTGCTGGTTATGATGAACCGATAAAAACGACAATAAACCCTGGAGGCTTTGGTGTATTTTCCTCGAATACTGATGGTGCTGTGCATCTTGCTTGCGGCTGGTTTGCCGGTGCAGTCCGAAGCCGTTTCCCGCAAAGCGCTGGTAATTGGCAACGGCGCTTACCGCATTGATCCACTCAACAATCCGGTTAACGATGCCACCGATATTGCCGCGGCACTGCGTTCTTTGGGATTCGAGGTTGATTTGGCCTCCGATATCGCGACACGGGGGCAGTTCAAACAAAAAATCAAAGCCTTCCGCCGTCGGCTCCGAGCCGGAGACCTTGCCCTGTTTTATTATGCCGGACACGGTATGCAACTCGACAAGACCAACTATCTGATTCCTGTCGGCGCTGAAATAGAAGATTCCGCCGACCTGGAGGACGAGGCGATTTCAGCCGCTTATATCCGCGACAAACTATTGGCCGCCGACCCTAAAGCCAGCATCCTGATTCTTGACGCCTGCCGTGACAACCCCTTTCCGAAACCCAGGCGTGGCGGCAGTCGTGGAATGGCCCGTATGACCGCCCCCGGCAGCATGCTTATTGCCTCGGCGACCCAACCGGACCAGACCGCCGCCGACGGCGATCAACGCAACAGCCCGTACACTCAGGCATTGCTCAAATATCTTAATCACCCGGGGCTGGATATCTACGGTTTTTTTAACGAAGTCAGCCGCGAAGTCGATCTGGACAGTAACGGCCGTCAGAAACCGGATATTCGGGTGACATGGATTCCTCGAGACATTTGCTTGACCGGGCAGTGCGGTGGCACTACGGTGAGCAATGGTTCGAACCCGCACCTCACCGTCAAAACCAGTCCGGAGCGCGCCAAGGTGCGGATATTGAATATTACCCAAAAGTATCAGCCAGGAATGACCCTGAAAGCAGGCCGCTATCAGATTGAAGTCAGTCATACCGGTTACCAACGGAAAGTCGAGTGGATTGCAATGGGCTCAGAGGATACAGTGCACAGTGTGGTGCTGGCTTCAAATTCGCCACCACCGGTGATTCAGCCAACGCCACCACCCACACGGGTTATTGAAGAATTGGAGAATGGTTCCACGGATACTTTTACCGGTATGGAATTTATAAAAATCCAACCGGGCTGTTTTCAGATGGGCAGTCCCACGTCCGAATCGGGCCGTGATAACGACGAAACCCGTCATCGGGTGTGTTTAACGCAACACTATGAACTGGGCCAATACGAAGTGACACAGGGCCAGTGGGAAAAGGTCATGGGCCGCAATCCTTCACGTTTTACCAACTGCGGCTCAAACTGCCCGGTGGAAAACGTCAGTTGGGACGATATGCAGGAATTTATCCGCAAATTAAACCGTAAGACAGGTCGGCGTTATCGACTACCTACAGAGGCGGAATGGGAATATGCGGCACGCGCGGGCAGTCAAACCGCGCTCTACACGGGTGGGCTGACCCTCCGGGGGGAACAAAACGGCCCGGAACTGGACGCAATCGCCTGGTATGGAGGCAACAGCGGAGTCAGTTATGCGGGGGGCTACGATTGTTCGGATTGGGAAGAAAAGCAATACACATCGAGCCGGTGCGGAACGCACCCGGTGGGTAGAAAGCGCGCGAATGCCTGGGGCATATACGACATGAGCGGCAATGTGTATGAATGGGTGGAAGATTGGTATGGAGATTACCCGAGTTCATCAGTGACCGATCCGAAGGGACCGGGCAGCGGCTCGTTCCGCGTCTACCGGGGCGGCAGTTGGGTCAACAGCGCTCGCCACCTGCGTTCCGCGAATCGCAGCTACAGCAGCCCGGTCGACCGCGGCTACTATTTGGGCTTCCGCCTTGCCAGAACTCTTTAATTTTTGGTTTTTTACGTTTTTAACTTTTGCAGCGGGGGTCGGGCGGAAAAGCGCAGCGTCATCCGCCAATCGTAGAACTCCGGCACAGTGTAATGATCGACCCGGTTTTTTTTTAAAGGATCTACAGAATGAGTTTGTAAAGGATCTACAGAACCAGAAGTTAGAATGATTCAGGTCGGGGCACAGACTTTTAAAGGCCAGGCGCGGAGCAGCCGATCAGGCCGTTGAAAGCCTGTGCCCCGACCGATTTTATGGAACGCGGCGGATGCATTCAAAACCGGAACGTGAGTCCCGGTTTTTAAAGAAAAATTTGCGGAAAGTGCCCGATGAAACAAAACGGTTCGCAAAAATGAGTCGATATTCGTTTTATGCCGATGAATGTTGCAGGGTGGGACAGTCCTCAAACGGTTTGCGTTCCATCTCGCAGCGCGTAATAATCGGCTTTCAGGCTAATAGATAAAACCTGGAAATAATACTAAACAGCCAGACTTCATGAATTTATTGTTCGATCTGGCGGAGAATAGCTGATGGTTAATGTGAGTGACATATTGAAACAGCGATTGACCCTGTGGGTTGTGGGCGCACTGGTGCTGTTGGTCGGCCTGGTTTTGACCAATAGCGATCTAATAAGCGCATGGCGAACATCCGATACGGGTGCTGGCTCGAAACAGGACGCGCTGGCTTTACAGGGCGAAGTTGCTGCATTAATAGAGCAGGTGTCGGCTGCCAAATCGGACATTAGCGTGTCTCTGCGCGAAGTGGAGTCGAATATGAATCGTTTGGAGGCGCAATTGCGCTCGCCGAACAGTGCCCGCGAGAAGCGTGAATTAGGATCGAGCCTGCGGGTACAGGAATTACGCTGGCAGGCATTGCGTGAACAATCCGAATATCTGCATCACTGGTTGACCGGCAGCAAGACGATGCAGGCAATTCGCGGTCAGCTGGCGGCGGCGCAGAAAGCAATCGAAGAAAATCACTTTGCCAGTGCGCTGCAAACACTCGATCAGGTAAAGCGCGAGGCGCAGCCTTTGCTGGCTGTGCGCAGCCGGATAGAACAACTGCAGAAAATTCGCCAGGTTTATAGCGAGGCGAAACAGCAGCTGGATCTTTTGGCGATTGCGCAGCGTATTGATCGGTTGCCGGGCAGCGGTGAATTGACTGCGCTTGAGGATTCGGCAACAAAGGCTCGTCAGGCGGGGGAATTTGAGTCGGCAACGGAAGTTTACCAAAGTGCTGTGCAAAGTGTCGCTAAACTTAAGCTTGAGGTGTTTAAGGTTGCCATCGAACAGGCAAAAAAAGTGGCCGCCAAGGCAATTGAAACAAGCGACGCGGACAAGGCGCGGCAGGCTTTGGATCGGGTCAAGCAGCTGACTGAGTTGCAACAACAGAATGGATCGGCCCAGTGAAGGCAAGGTTTCGAGTGCAAACCGGCTTAGTCTGCCGACACGCCGCTCGGTGGACACAGCTGCGGCTGTTTCCGGGTTCGCTGCGAGATGGATTCAGACAAAGCCGCGGAGAATTCGTTTGAGTTGGGCAACGACCTGCTTGAGTCGCTGCTTTGCCTGGCTTGGCAGGCAGAGGATCGATCAGCAAAAACAACCGTTTCATCTCGAACAGTTTGAGTGTTCGCTGATTGGGGATCAGGCCATTAACCAGGATGCTGTGGCCCATCACATTGGCGACGACTGGGCGTTATTGCTGGTTGCCGACGGACTGGGCGGCTATCCCGCGGGTGAAGTGGCTTCTGCAAAAATCTGCAAGGCTGTGATTGACCGCACTCTGGCATACATCGAGACGATTCAGGCAGATCCCCTGAAAGGTATGCGCAGTTGTCTTCAACAAGCGACCAGCGACCTGCAACAATACCTGGCGTTGAGCGATGATACGCGTCGGGCGCAGACAACTCTGGCACTGGTGTGGCTTAATGCCGATCATCTGATTACCGCGCACATCGGCGATTCTCGGGTATATCTTGTCGATGAGCATCAGATCCACTGGCAAACCCGGGATCATTCGGTGACTCAAATGTTGCTGGACGAAGGCAGTATTGGTGAAGATCAAATGGGCGATCATCCGGATCAGGGGAAGCTGTTTCGGTGCCTCGGTGTGGAACGCCAGGATACGGTAAAGGTTCGCGCTTACCCGGCATTAAAACCCGGCCAGTTATTACTGCTTTGCAGTGACGGATTCTGGGGTGGTACGCGCCGCGATGAGATTATCGCATTGGCTGCTGCAGAAAATTTATCTGCGGCCTTGCAGCAGCGGGCAGCGTGCGCGGTCAAGCGGGCCCAGGGAGACAGTGATAATGTTAGTGCACAAATCGCCCGTTGGGCGCAAATTCAAGGTTCCGGGTATGAATCCGGGGCTGTTCCGGGTGCACAGCTGTGAACTTGCGTGGTCTCGGTTTGTGGATAATATTTGCTGTGATTATCGGATTGACAGGCTCGCAGGCGCGGTCTGATGAAGCGGCCCGGTCTCTGGCTCGTATCGATGAACAACAACGGCTGGATTTTGAACGCGGTGAAAATGTCGCGCTGGTGGTGGGTGTGTCCAACTATCCTGCGGGTTCGGGATTGCGTGCTTTGAAATATGCCGATGATGACGCCGAGGAAATTGGTCGTCAGTTGATATCACTGGGTTTCAAAACCAAGGTGTTGATGAATCACCAGGCCACGCGGCGGGTGATCCTTAATGCGATAAAGGAACAGGGTCAATTGTTGGAGTCGGATACGGGCACTTTTCTATTCGTTTTCTCCGGTCATGGTTTTGCTGACAGCACGCAAACTGCCAACTACATCGCGCCTTATGAGGCCGGTTCTGACAGCATCAGCCGCACGGGTATTGCACTCAGAGATTTATTGGCCGCACTGCGTGAGACTGGAGCGAGGCGGCGCGTCGCATTTATAGACGCATGCCGCACCGATCCGGGCGAGGAGGGCAGTAAAGGTGGCAGTGGCAAGGGTACTTTTGTCGAGCTGGACGACACCGAAGGCGAAGCCATACTGCTGGCATCGAAAAGCGGTTTTCCCAGTTGGGAATACAGTGAGCTTGGCGGTGGCCATGGCGTGTTCAGTTATTATGTGATCAAGGGTCTTGCGGGTGAAGCGGTCGGCCCGGACGGGATCATTAGTTTTAATGCTTTGGCAGGCTATGTTCGTAAATCGGTTAAAGATTACACGGTCAATACGCTCAAAAAAAATTATCAAATGCCCTACGTTGCCGGGGAACGAAGCGGAGATTTTGTGTTAGCCAAAGCATCAGCCTCTCCTGTTTTGGCGGCCGGGTATTCGAATCAGTGGTTGTGGTTTTTGTTGCTCATCACAATTTGTTTTGCAGGAAATTATTATTTTCGCACCAATCGCTTTGCCTGGATCGTACCACCACCGGCAGATCCAGGCAGAACCCAGCCTGTTAGCCCAGAACCAAAACCTGTTAAACCGCGCCCGGTGAAGACCCGCGAGACGAGCGATCCCGGCGGATTTACGAGTTCCACTGCGGTCGGGTATTTGTGCCGTACCCGGGATAAACAGGTGATTGCTGCGATCGAGCCGGGCCAGTCGCTGAGTATTGGCCGTTCCAGCCGTTCGGATGTGGTTTTGGATAATGATGCGATCAGTGCACGCCATGCCACGGTTCGTTGGCATCCGGACAGTGACAGTTTCTGGCTGCAGGATTGTGATTCGACCAATGGTGCCTGGATCGAGGGCGGCACACCGCTCGCCAGTGGCAAGAAAATATCGCTGGAGGCCGGAAATATTTTTTATTTGGGTCGCAGGAGTCAGGGATTTTACATTATCAGGCCGGCTCGCCTGGCCAGCGACAGAAACGCTGGTTGAGACAATGCAGGAACTGAGTCAAACCTTATCTGTTGGTACGCTGATCGGTCAATACCGAATCGAAACTCTGTTGGGCACTGGCGGATTTGGAATGACCTACCGGGCCGAGGATACCCAATTGAAGCGATCGGTGGCGATCAAGGAATTTTTGCCGATCGAACTGGCGGTACGCGCCAAGGACGACAGCCATGTGCAGCCGCGCAGCCAATGCGCTGAGGAATATGTTTATGGTCTGAATAAATTTCTCGAAGAGGCACAAACCCTGGCCCGATTTGACCATCCGAATATCATCCGTGTTCATGGTTATGCCGAAGGTAACGGTACCGCTTATCTGGTGATGGCCTTCGAACACGGTGAAACCCTCAGAGATTATCTAAAACGCACCCGGGTTCTGGCGGAATCTGAATGGATGTCTGTGGCTCAGGCCATTTTTGCGGGGCTTAAAGAAGTCCACCGCCACCAATATCTGCATCGCGATATCAAACCCGGTAATATCTATCTGCGCCAGCAAGGCGAAGCGATATTGATCGATTTTGGCTCAGCACGCCAGGCCCTGGGCAATCAGAGCCGCTCGGTGACCGGTATCGTATCGGCGGGTTATGCGCCGAACGAGCAATACTACAGTGATGCCAGTAAACAAGGTCCCTGGACTGATCTGTACGGCGTTGGCGCGACCTTATACCGCTGTATCAGCGGACAAGATCCGATTGATGCACCCACCCGTATGGGTGCACTCATGGAAGGTGAGAAGGATCCCATGGTTGCGGCGGTCAATCTGGGTGATGGACGTTATTCTGAAGACTGGTTGCGAGTGGTTGACTGGATGCTGACGCCGGCACGAAAAGGCCGTCCACAAAGTGTGAATGAGGTTATCCAGCGACTGCCGGGGCTTGGTCACGATACATTGGCAAGCGAAGTCCGCTCGACGCGGGTCACCGAAATAATCACCGGACCAGAGCGGGAATGGAAAGATGAGGTCGAGCCGGTTGTACTTGAACCCGAAGTTGAATCGTTGCCGCAGGAGACGCACACTGACGAAATTCCGCTCAGGATACCCACAAAAGCGGCCGAAACGGACACGCCCGGAGAAAAACCCCAACCGGCCGGAGAGTTTGAACACGCCACATTGGCGCGCCGCAATCGTTTATGGCGGGGTTTGGGTGTATTGCTGGCGGTGGTTATTGTAGCCTACGGCGGCGGGTGGCTACAGAGCAGGGATCAGACGGCTGGACAATTATCAGCAGCCAACGGTTTCTTGATTGTTTTGTCACAGCCCGGGGATGCTCAGATTGCCCTTAAAGACGGTGGCAGACAATATCAGCCGGGCATGGAACTGGCTCCGGGTCAATACCGGATCGAAGTCAGTCAGGACGGCTATCTGGCGTCTGAAAAGACAGTATTGATCGCAGCGGGCAAGCTTAAGCGAGTGTCGGTGGTTCTGCTCAGAAAGGATCAACCGGAAGTGGCTAATAGTGCCGCAAATCGCCCCGAAACAACCGCGATATTGCCCGAAATGGTGGCGATTAAACGCGGTTGCTTTGACATGGGCAGCGCTGACAGTGAAAAATCACGCTCAAAAACTGAATATTTACATCGGGTCTGTGTAGAAAAATTTCGATTGGGTCAATACGAAGTAAGCGTCGCTGAATTTCGAAAATTTGTTGATGCAGTTGCTTATCAGACCGATGCAGAACGAGATTCAGTGCAGACCGGTTGCTATGCTTATGCGCACAGCAACGGCAAATCCGGCTGGGCAATCCGCAGTTCGGCCAACTGGCGCACCCCAACCCAGGATAAAAATACCAAGGACGATCATCCGGTGGCCTGCGTGAGTTGGAACGATGCAAACGCCTACATTCGCTGGTTGAATCGCCAGACAGCAGGGACTTATCGCCTGCCGACCGAGGCTGAATGGGAATATGCAGCGCGTGCCGGGCAGCGAGGTGCCAGCCATTGGAATGACTCTGCAAAACAGGCCTGCCGGCAGGCAAACAGCGCAGACCACTCGGCTAAACAGCATCTGTACGGATGGCAGATAAACAGCTGTGACGATGATTATGCCTATGCCTCACCGGTGGGTCACTATAAAGCGAATCGTTTTGGCTTGCACGATACTTTGGGCAACGTCTGGGAATGGACCTGCTCCGGGGTGGATCTGGCGTACACCGGCGGTGAAAGCCAATGCGATGTCAGCGCCTCCGCCTGGCATATACTCCGCGGCGGCGGCTGGCCGGACTCCCCCGAAGACGTTCGTCTGGCCTATCGCGGCCGCAACGCAAGCGCGTTCCGCAGCGATCATCTGGGGTTTCGATTGGCGGATGATGGTGGTTGATTGACAGCGACAACGTCTCATTCAAATTTTTTTAGGTACTGTACACATTTCTATATTTCTTCATGTTTGCTCTGTTCGATCAAAAAAGTGGGCTTGCTCAAAGGTCAGGCCACCTGATCCCACGACAACAAATCAACACGTTACCTATATCTTAAAAAGACTAATATGAGACCCTTTTTTTGTAGGCAAGCTCAACGCCAGCCTACTTCATTTTAATTGGGTAACAAGTTATTTTCCGCGAGATCAGGGGTTCTGAAGGCAGAGGGCGCTGCGCTTATCCGCCCGACGTCTGGATTACGCCTGGCTAGTCGGATTCATGTAAACTACCCGGAAATCGCCGATTTGATGGACGCGGACAGTTAAAACCAGGAAAACACCGATTGTAGCAATGCAAGAACACAACGAAATCCTGCCCGAAGGTACGTTAATTGGACAATACCGGATCGAAGCCCTGCTGGGTACCGGCGGATTCGGGATAACGTATCGTGCCCGGGACACGCAACTACAGCGGTTGGTGGCGATCAAGGAATTTCTGCCGGCCGAACTGGCTGTCCGTGAAAAAGACGACACCCAGATCCAGCCGCGCAGCCATTGCGCCGAAGACTACCGGTATGGCCTGAATAAATTTCTTGAAGAAGCCAGAACCCTGGCCCGCTTTGACCATCCCAACATTATTCGTGTTCACGGATACACAGAAGCCAACGGTACCGCGTATCTGGTGATGGCCTATGAACACGGTGAAACCCTCAGAGATTATCTAAAACGCACCCGGGTTCTGGCGGAATCCGAATGGATGTCGGTGGCCCGGGCCATGTTTGCAGGGCTCAAAGAAATCCATCGTCACCAATACCTGCATCGGGACATCAAACCGGGCAACATCTATCTGCGCCAGGAAGGCGAAGCGCTGTTAATCGACTTTGGCGCCGCGCGCCAGTCATTGGGCAACCAAAGCCGATCAGTGACCGGCATTGTATCGGCGGGTTATGCGCCGAACGAACAATACTACAGTGATGCCACAAAGCAAGGCCCCTGGACGGATCTGTACGGCGTCGGCGCGACCTTATACCGCTGTATCAGCGGAGAAGACCCGATTGACGGCCCGAGTCGTTTGGGTGCATTGGTGGACGATGAAGAAGATCCACTGATCCCGGCAATAAAAGTCGGTAAAGGCCGCTATTCGGAGAAATGGCTCAGTGTTGTTGACTGGATGCTGACCCCGGCACGAAAAGGCCGTCCACAAAGCATCGATGAAGTGATACAACGACTGCCTGGAGTTACCTTCAATACCCCGGCAATCGAAGCCCGTTCAACCCGGGTCACCGAAATCATCACCGGGCCGGAACAAGAATGGAAAGAAGAGATCGAGCAGACTGAGGCTGAACCTGAAGTCGAATCTTCATCCAAGGAAACGCAGGCAGACGAAGAACCGGTCGATTCCGCACCCATAGCCCCCGAATCACACAAAACCGCAGAAGAAAGTCAACAAACCGGAAAGCCTACTGTTCCCAAACCTTCTGTTCCCAATACATTATGGAAACGATTGAGCGTATTGCTGATCGTGATAATAGCTTATCTGAGTTACACCTTGTGGTGGCCGCAAGGTCTGGATCAACTGGGTGAACAGGTTTCCGAAGCCTTGTTCAACGAGGAATCATCACAGACACCGTCACCGACAGGGGTTGATGAGGAAGCAGACAGAACAGCTACGGATAGTTTTACCGGTATGGAATTTATAAAAATCCAGCCGGGTTGTTTCCAGATGGGCAGTGCCACGTCCGAATCGGGCCGGGAGGACGACGAAACGCGTCATCGGGTGTGTTTAACGCAACACTATGAACTGGGCCAATACGAAGTCACACAGGGCCAGTGGGAAAAGGTCATGGGCAGCAATCCGTCAATTTTTACGGACTGCGGCTCAAACTGCCCGGTGGAAAACGTCAGTTGGGACGATATCCAGGAATTTATCCGCAAATTAAACCGTAAGACAGGTCGGCGTTATCGACTACCCACGGAAGCGGAATGGGAATATGCCTGTCGCAGTGGCGGCCGGGACGAGAAATATTGTGGAGGCAATGATGTCAATAGTCTGGGTTGGACCGATGACAACTCGGGGAATGAAACGCACCGAGTGGGCCAAAAGCGAGCCAACGGTCTGGGCATATATGACATGAGTGGCAACGTGTATGAATGGGTAGAGGATTGGTATGGGAGTTACCCGAGTTCATCAGTGACCGATCCGAAGGGACCGAGCAGCGGCTCGGTCCGCGTCAGCCGGGGCGGCAGTTGGTACCTCCGCGCTCGCTACCTGCGTTCCGCGTATCGCGGCCGCAGCAGCCCGGGCTACCGCGACGTCGATTTGGGCTTCCGCCTTGCCAGAACTTATTAATTTTTGGTTTTTTACATTTTTACTTTTTGCCGGGCGCCAGCCTGTTATTAAAATTGAAAGGCGCTACAGAATGAGAAGTTAGCCTGCTTCAGGTCG
>Ga0114934_10001050_pt1 | contig 17989 bp, 18 predicted proteins | sample 4SBtaG_2_FD_99695 | JGI IMG/M metagenome (GOLD analysis project Ga0114934, IMG submission 99695) | Deep subsurface microbial communities from Kolumbo volcano to uncover new lineages of life (NeLLi) - 4SBTROV10_white metaG | ecosystem: Environmental > Aquatic > Marine > Volcanic ...
CATGGACAAACTGCAGGCATTCTGCAGAGAGCTCAGGAAAGGGAAGAGGCGGAGCAGGGAAATAGAGCCAAGAATATGGTCAGAGAATGATACCCTTGACGGCAAAATCACAAAGGCATTTGTATTTATATTAAAAACAAGAGGATGCTTCTGGGCTCATCACTCTGGATGCACAATGTGCGGATATTTTAATGACAGCATTCCAGACATAACAGAAAAAGAAATAGTACAGCAGTTTGAACTCGCCCTGCAGAAATACCAGGGAGAGAAAATAGTCAAAATATTTACATCTGGAAGTTTTTTGGATGAGAGAGAAGTGCCATTGAAAATTCAAATAAAAATGCTAAGAAAGTTTTTTGAGAAAGCAGATAAGGTAATAATTGAATCAAGGCCGGAGTTCATTGAGAACCTAAGCAAAATTGAACCCATACCCAAAAACAAAGTGCTTGAGGTTGCAATGGGTCTTGAATCTGCGAACGACAGAGTTCTGAAACATTCAGTAAACAAGGGTTTTACATTTTCACAATGGAGAGGGGCTGCAAAAGGCGTGATTGACAGGAACATGAAATTGAAAACCTACATACTTGTAAAACCTCCTTTTTTGACAGAGTTAGAGGCGATAAAAGATGCCTTGCTGACAGCTGGAAAAGCTTCAGACATTTCAGATACGCTATCATTCAATCCTGTTGCAATACATGCCAATACTCTCGTCGAATATTTGTGGAGCAGGAAACTTTACCGTCCTCCATGGCTCTGGAGCGTTGCAGAAATTCTGGAAAGCGCTGCAGAAATTTTCGATGGGCAGATAAAATGTGATGTGGTAGCGGGCGGGAGGCGGAGAGGGGCGCACAACTGCGGAAAATGTGATACCTCCTTCCTGAAGGCAGTTGAAAGGTTTACACTGTATAGTGATAGAAATGCCTTTAAAAAATTGAAATGCGGGTGTAGAGAAGAATGGCTGGACTCTCTTGAAATTGAAGGATTTTTAAAAGGTTAGAAAGAAGCTCTTAACTTCCTCCTGTCAATTTTTATTCCAGTGGGTGTTATTATGAGCAAATTCCTTCCCAGCCCTGCGATATCCCCTCCGATATCATTCACCACTCTCTTGAGCTCATTGGTGATTCTCTCAAGCTCAAGGTCATCCGATGATATCGGGGCTGTATCTAGTATGAGTATATTCCCCTTGTAAACGTAATCTGTGAATTCCCTCATATCCTCGTAGTTCTGCAATTCAGCAACTTTAACATGCATCATCGCCTCTCCTTCCTCCCTCTCCATGACCTGCTCTGCAAGGTCTATGTATTCGCCATCCCTCCTGCGAGTTCTATCAAATATTCCCCCTATAATCGCCATGTTATCTAACTACATTAAGCAATTTTTCTTTATAAAACTTTTCTCGAATATTTATTCATAGAGAGCCAGCATAATGGAAACCGACGTCAAAAACCACGTTATTGAGCCTACGTATATCCATACGTTGTAAATATGCCCAACTGCTCCGCCGACCATTATTATCCAGGGGAGGGCAAGTCCTATTAAAGCATACATCAACTGCTTCAGCTTCATAGGGGTGTATTTAGAACTTACATAAAAAATTTGGGATAGTAACAATAATAAATGGATTTTTGCTAAAGGAGCATGGTAGCGGTAAGCAAGCCAAGGGGCACAAGGGATTTCACACCAGATGAAATGGAGAGGAGAAGGATAGTTGAGAAAAAAATGAGGCAGGTTTTTGAAAGCTATGGATACAGGGAGATAGCAACACCCACAATGGAGCATATGGAGCTTTTCACAATGAAATCTGGCGAGGGCATAATAGATGAGACATACTCATTTCATGACAAGTCAGGAAGAATGCTTGCACTCCGTCCAGAACTGACTGCCCCAACAATGAGATTTTACATGGAGAAGATGCGCATGAACCCAAAGCCGCTTAAGGTTTATTACTTCGGTAACTGCTTCCGCTATGACAGACCGCAGAAGGGCAGATACAGGGAGTTCTGGCAGATGGGCTGCGAGCTTATAGGGACAGACAAGCCGGAAGCTATTGCAGAGCTTATAGCAACTGCATATCACGTTCTTAAGGGTACTGGTTTGAAGGATATAAAGTTGAGAGTCGGTGACCTGGAGTTGCTCCGCTCCTTTATAAAAAAAGTGGGCGTCGAGAGCCCGGAAATAATGCGTTTAATAGACAAATCAGACTATGAGGGAATTGAGGAAATTATTGGGGGCAGGGAGGGGGCAGATGAATTCATGGAATTCCTGAATTGCGGGGATTTTAACTCGCTCAAAAAATTTTTTGATGAAAAAGATGTAGAAAGAATTGGAAGCGTGTTTGAATGGCTTTCGGCATTTGATGTTCCGTATGCTCTTGACACCTCAATAGCAAGAGGGCTTGATTATTATAAGGGCATAGTTTTTGAAATAGACGCTCCTCTCCTGGGTGCTGAAAAACAGCTTTGCGGCGGGGGAGAATACAGCCTCCTACCAGTTTTAGGAGGGAACGATACTCCCACCTCTGGCTTCGCTCTCGGTTTCGACCGCATAATTCTCGCACTTGAAAAAGAAGGTTATGAATTTCCTTCCTCACCAGAGATTGTTTATGTACATCCTATAGGTGATGAAATGAGAAAGGAGGCGGTTTCACTTGTAACAGAATTGAGGGGCAAAGGAATTAAAGTTGAAATGGATTTGATGCGCCGCAGCATGCAGAAGTCGTTGCAGTACGCAGACAGAATTGGGGCAAGGACAGCAGTCATAATTGGACCTGACGAATGGGCAAGGGGAATGGTGATTTTGAAGGATATGAAAACAGGGGAGCAGAAGGAAGTTAAAAGGGAGGAAATAAGTAAATTTTTGTGAGTGGATTTATTTCACAATCTGGGTTCCTGCCTTCCCCTCTATTGCGTTCCATGCATTTCCAATTGATGAAATAATCGCCTTCTTCCCACCATTTTGGAGAAAACGTATTGCAGCAAGAATTTTCGGGCCCATCGAGCCAGGCGGGAACTGCCCCTGGCGGTAATACTCCTCCACTTCTTTCAGGCTGACTTTCCCTAGCTTCTTCTGATTCTCTGAACCGTAGTTTACATAAACTGCATCAACATCTGTAAGTATTAACAGAACGTCCGCACCTATCTCTGTTGCAAGGCGTTCAGATGCCAAATCTTTGTCTATGACTGCTTCTCTTCCCTCAATTTTTTCACCCTTTTCGCTCCTTATAACAGGAATGCCACCTCCGCCTGCTGCGATTACAATAACCCCGCTGTCAATCAATTTTTTTATTGCCTCTGCCTCTACAATTGATATGGGATCAGGAGATGGAACAACAATGCGCCAGCCCCCCCTCTGCTGTGTCAATATATATCCTTCCTTCAGCCGCAACAATGCTTCGTCATATCTATAAACTGGACCAACTGGCTTGGTCGGATTTTCAAATGCAGGGTCATTTTCATCAACAAGAACCTGAGTTATAACGGCAGCAACGCTTTTTTTTATGTTGCTGGAAGCCATTGAGTTTAGCATGCACTGCTGTATCATGTATCCTATTTGCCCTTGAGATTGCGCTACACAAACATCTAGAGGCATCGGAGGTACGGCGCCTTTTGCAACATCCTGCTGGAGCAAAATAGACCCTACTTGAGGCCCATTTCCATGGGTGATGACAACATCCCACCCATTTTCAATCATCTTGACAATGTCCCTGACAGATTTCATTGTTGTTTCGAATTGTTCCTCGCTTGTACCTTTCTGTCCCCGCTTTATGAGAGCATTTCCGCCAAGTGCAATGACAACTTTCATAATGGTAAACACTCCCTGTATTTAAATTATCAGCAACTATTTATAACGCTGTATTTTATTGAGGGCTGTAATGAAGAAAAGCCATGTGAGAAGAAAAATCAGCGAGCTCGAAGACAGGGCTATTGAAACACAATTTGCAAGAAGTGTGATGCATAAAATAAAGCGCAACAAGCTTTTCCAGCTGATACAGTCTGAGATGGAGCGCATAAAGGCAAAAAAGATGATGGAGGAAATAAAGCAGCATGAAGTTCCGCGCCATCTTGCAATAATAATGGACGGAAACCGCAGATATGCGCTCTATGAAGGAATGGATGTTAGGCAGGGCCATAAGATAGGGGGCGACAAACTGGAGGAAGTGGTAGGATGGTGCCATGAAGTGGGCATAGAAGGGCTTACTGTTTTTGCATTCTCCACTGACAACTTCAAAAGGCCAAAGGAAGAGGTTGACCATCTCATGGATTTGTTCGAAAAAGATTTGAATAAGCTGGCAGAGGATAAGCGCACCCATGAGAATGAAGTCAGGATAAGAGTCATAGGCCAGATTGAAAAACTTCCGGAAAGGGTTGTAAAGGCAGCCCAGAAAGTTATGGAAGCAACAAAAAATTACAAAAAGCATTACTTCAACATAGCCATAGGATACGGCGGGAGGGAGGAAATCGTGGAGGCTGTGAAAAAGATAGCGCAGGCAGTTAAAGAAGGGAGGATAAAGCTGGAAGATATCAAAAAAGACATGATTTCCTCTTACCTATATACCTCTGATTCACCTGACCCAGACCTGATACTCCGTACCTCCGGGGAAGAAAGAATATCAAATTTCCTGCTCTGGCAGCTCGCATATTCAGAACTTTATTTCACAGATATCTACTGGCCTGTTTTGAAAAAGACAGATTTCCTTGAAGTCATACGCTCTTATCAGAGGAGGCAGAGGAGATATGGGAAGTAAGATAGCCGCAGTTTTGTTTGCAATAGGTATCATATGCATTGCTGCAGGAATTGCACTTGGAGAAGGAAAGGCAGGCATTTTCATTATATTTCCCTTCATTTACGGTAATGGTTTGCTCATATTCATCGGAATAATCCTGATTTTCATTTCCTTTCCCATCTTCATGCTCTCCCAATTCGGATTTGCAGATGAAATTTTTAGTGGGAAAGAAGTCATGGCTCCAGAGGAGATAAAAACAGAAAAGCATGCGGGAGGGCTCATACTTATAGGACCCATACCTATTGTGATCTCCTCTGACTGGAAAACCGCCCTGATTTTAATGGCGATTGGAATAGGAATTATTCTATTCCTCTTCATTTTTTCACAATTATGAAGTGATTATCAGCATACTTCTTCGATGCTTTCTTCACGCTCCATGCTTTTACAATTTTCAGCCCTGCTTTTTTCACATCTTTCTTAAACTCGTGCATGCTGTAAAGATGATAAAAGCGCATAGCCTCCGCCCCCCGCCTCCAGGGCACATATACATCTCCAAAATTTTTTATTTTGAGCACAAGTAATCTTTTCAAAAAATGCATTCTCCATCTGTCCTGCCATCTCGACCATACGGAAATCAGGGCTTCTCCGTCTCCTTTCAGAACACGTCTTAACTCCTTAAGTGCCGTCACTCTTTTTTCCCTGCCGCTTATGTTGTGCAGTCCTGCAATGAACAGAGCAAAATCAAAGATGTCGGATTTAAAAGGCAAAGCAGAGGCGTTTCCGACGACAAAAGAAGCTTTTTTCCCTGCTTTCTTCACATTTTCACGGGCAATTTTTATCATCTCATGGGATAAATCCAGGCCAAACGCTTCAATATCATCACCCATTGGAATCAGATGCCTGCCGTTTCCACATGCAATGTCAATTGCTCTGCCCTTTCTTCCTTCAATAAAATCAAGGCATTCCTTCCACGGTTTTTTGCGGGTTGCATCAAAACTTTTTGCAATAGCATCCCATTCATGCACGTTAAATGAAGTGCCTGCTGCATAAAAGGTTAGCGCTCTTTCCTGAATAGGTGGATGGTCGTGCCTGTGAGCAGTCTATCTGTTTTAAAAATCCATACAGCTATCGCAATCATTGCAAGCGAAAATGCCGCTACATATGCAATGCCTGAAATGACAAGCATGTAATCGCCGAAAAGCAAGGCGCGGACTGCCATCATAGGATGGGAGAAGGGGATTGCAAACAGAATTGCTTTGAGGGAAAGTGGCAGTGTCGAGAAATCCTTGAACATTATCATGAACATCGGTATCAATGCAAGTATGGAAACAGGGACAGTGAGCGTCTGCGCGCTTTTATAGTTCTTTGCAAAAGTGCCGAGAACCATGCACATTGATAGCGCTGCTGTCAGTGCAAGGAAAAGAGATATCCCAACAAGCAGGTAATCCCATACGTTCAATGTTAGCCCGTAGTCAGCCAGATTTATATTTCCAGAAACTTCAAATGATGTAAGATAATATCTGAAGCCAACCATATAAATGACTGCCATGAGCAAGCCGACTACTGCGCTGCCTGTTATCTTTCCCGCAACAATGGAAGAGCGTTTAACAGGCAGGGTTAGCAATGTTTCCAGCGTTTTATTTTCTTTTTCCATGCCCATTGATGAAATCACCATGCTGCCTGCCATCATGATTATTATCATGATTATTATTGGCACCATCGTTGATTGGGAGGAGAGAATTGTGCTTATTGTGCCTGGAGATATGCCCTGCATTTCCTTTCCCTTGAAGATCGTTGTTTCGTTCCTTGTTGTCGGCGACAAAGCAAAGGTTGCATTTACATTTCCTTTTTCAATGAGCTCCTCTGAAATTTTATTGTTGAGCTCATGCAGAATGCTTTCCACAACTCCGGAGGAGATGGAATCCATTATTCCTGCCCCTTTCATTATCCAGTGTATTTCTATCTCTCCTGGTTGATTGTTTGCTATGTTGTTGCTGAAATTGGGCGGAATGATGATGAGGGCGGTCCCTCCTTTTTCTTTCAGCACGCTTATGCCTTCGTCAACCTTTCCGGATGTGCTGTTGTAAACGACCTTTGCCATGCTGTATATTGTATCGTTCACAACGCTGGAGAATTGTCCCCTGTCTTCGTTTATTACCCCGAGGACAGGCATTTTTTTTGCTTCCTCAGTTGCTCCACCTATCATGTTGCCCATGCTCCCAAAGATGAGAGCCATTACAATTATCGGGACTAAGGTTGCGGGAGTGAGCAGCTCTCTTATCTCTTTCCTTATTATGTTGAGCAGATGGTTCATTTTATCACCTCAACGAACACCTCCTCTATGTTTGCCGCATTGTATTTGCTTTTGAGCTCCGAAGGGCTTCCCTCCTCCATTATCTGCCCTTTATCCATCAACGCTATTCTCCTGCAGAGAAACTCGACTTCGAGCATATTGTGCGAGGACAGAAGCACAGTTGTTCCCTGGCTTGCGGTGTTTTGAATAATTTTCCTTATCTCCTGCGCATTTATAACATCCAGCCCTGAAGTCGGTTCATCGAGTATGGCAAGTTTCGGTTCTGTCATCAGCGCCCTTGCAACAAGAAGGCGGCGCGTCATCCCCTTGCTATAACTTTCCACCTTGTCATCTATTCTTTTGCCCAGATTCGCTATCTTGATTCCCCTCTCAACAATTTCCTCGATTTCCTTCCTTTCCCCGAAAAACCTTGCAATGAAGTAAAGGTATTCTACGCCTGTAAGATTTTTGTATGCTCCTGCATCTTCCGGCAGGTAGCTTATGAGTTTCCTCACTTCATCTGCTTCCTTAGCCACATCATGCCCGAAAACTTTGACTTGCCCGGAGGTTATGCGGAGAAGGGTGGAAATTATGCGGAGCACTGTTGTCTTGCCAGCTCCATTGGGTCCAATAAGCCCAAATATTTCCTCCTCGTCAACAGAAAAAGAAATGTTGTCCACAGCCCTCACTTTTCCGTAGTCTCTTATGAGTCCATTAACCTCTACAGCGGGCATGACTTTAGATGAACAGATTGTATTTTAAGTTAACTGAAATTTCAGCCGGGAAAGCGATGTATTTAAATAAACCTAATTTATTAATAAATGGAGAAAAATGAAAAAATTGGTTGCCATTGCACTGATTATGCCAATGGTGGTTATGGCCATGTCTCCAGGCGTCTCAACCGGGAAAACTCTGCAAAACGTTGATATAGGATTTGAGAACGGATACGGCATAAGAATAGGCATTCTGAACGGCAATGACTATCCGATATATGATATCCATCTCAAAACAATCTTTATCACAGGATTTGTATTTGGCGGAAGCAGCGGCATTACAAATCTCCGGGAAGTAGGGGCAGGGGAATGTGGATATCTGGTAACACCGATACTGGGGATTGGAACGATACTGGTATCGGCAATAGTATCCTATGAGGACAACGGAGAATACATCGAGAGACAGATAAACGCAAACCTGTTTGTCATAGGAACGATGGTAATAGGCGTTGATGAGTGGTGAAATCACCACTATTTGGCAGAATCTTTTCGGAAAGGTGTTCAGAGAAAGAGCATTCTTAAGGGAAGGAAAATACAAAATGATTTAATGGATTTTTTTATTCAGATAAATATCCGCTTTCCAATGTTTCATGCCAAAAAGGCAAGGTTTTATTATTAACTTAAATATAAATTCATGCCCGAGGCAATTACGAGGAAGGAATTCCACGAATTGAAAGGGGAGGTCGAACACATAAAGGAAAACATTGCCATACTCTCAAATCCAGAGTTATTGGGAAAAATTAAAGATGCAAGGATAAGGTTGGCCAGTGGAAAAGGAATAGAACTCTAGGAAGTTACAAAAGACATTCTGGGTAGAGATGAGATATAGGGTATTTTTTGATGAGAAAGCGGTAAAATATCTTAATGTCCCTCTGGTTATATCTGCTCCCAGCTCGCTAAGATAAATTTTCGGTCCTTTTTCCAGTATTAAATGATTTTCTTCTATCATCCCTGAAATTTCTTTTTGCTGAGTCTTTGTGAACTCGTATATTGGAACTGCTTTTTCCTTTGAGATGGCACCAAGTCTTAGCAACTTCATCTTCAGCGATATGCTAGGTGGTGCCACTTCTCCGACAATTTCCTCAGATATGAATCAATCCAATTTGTCTCAATCGTTTTTTGTTCCATTTTTCGCCTAACAATTTCAATTTTTGGGAAAGTAGGGGATTGATATAGAGATTGTATGGCATCGATGTACGATCTCAGGGCTTTTGATTGCTTCAGTATGCTATTGCTTACGGTAATTTTGCTCAGATGCTTTTTCAATAAACCGCGGAAATCTTCCATTGATATTATAAGATATCTTGTATCCATCTTTTCTATCTGCCAGTAGCTCCATACAAAAGCAACAGGGTGATAATTATCACACCATCCGGCTGTTCATGGTCAGCAGAGAAACATCCAGAGATTATGGGAAGGAGGAAATGCATAAAATAAATTTTTAGCATCCCAAACATTTATACATCGTTCATTCTTTCAGCCAACTATGCCTCACATGCCTGTAGGAAAGGTGGGCGTTGAAGAGTTCAGAGAAAGGCTTGATAACATTTTAAATCAGCATGAAAACGTTAAGGATAATATTTCAAGAAGAGAAATGATAGAGGAGGCAGTCGCCAACAAGGAAGCATTCATTTCAAAAAACGGGGCACTGGCAACCTGGACACCTCCTGAATCCACCGGTAGAAGTCCGAAAGATACAGTCATTGTCCGCCGCCCTGAAAGCGAGGGAAACATCGACTGGAATTCTCCGAACAATATTCCCATTGACCCTGAAACGTTTGAGATGATTCTTTATGATACGGTAAAAACTCTTGAGAGGAAAGGAAAAATATACGTAACAGACAGGGTGATAGGCGCAGATCCTTCGTGGGCTTTGCCTGCCAGAACAGTGACAGATCACGCACTCACAGCGCTTTTCACTGATAACATGTTCCGCCCTGTTCCCGACGACATAGAAAAAAGCGTGTTTTATGGTTACGGGTTTACTCTTGTAACTCTTCCATATGACAAGCTGGAGAGGGAGAGATATGAGGGGCGACTCAGAAAGCTCAAAGACGGCAGGACTTCAAACATGGTTGTTGCAATGGATTTTGATAATAAGATAGGCATTGTCTATGGCTCTGCATATCAGGGTTCTGTAAAAAAATTGATATTCACTGTCATGAATTATCTGCTTCCTGAAAAAGGAATACTTCCCTTGCACTGCTCTGCAAATGATGGGGAAGGTGGTCCTGCCCTCCTTCTCGGATTGTCAGGCACTGGAAAGACAACTCTTTCTGCAGACCCACGAAGAGCTTTGTTAGGAGATGATGAACATGGATGGGGGGATAAAGGAATTGCGAATTTTGAGAACGGATGCTACGCCAAGATGATAGACATAGATAAAGAGAAGGAGCCAGAGATATACAATGCGGTCATGCACAAAGACGACTGGAGGGAGCATGGGGCAATAGTGGAAAATGCGATGATGTATCCCAACGGCGAATTTGATTTTTCTGATGGCAGGCTGACGCAGAATTCAAGAGCTTCATATCCCCTCACTTATCTCACAAATGTCAAGCCTTCTTCGAGGGCAGGTCATCCGAAAACAATTTTGTTTCTCACGGCAGATGCCAATGGCGTCATTCCGCCTGTCGCGAAACTCAACCAGAATCAGGCAATGCTCTGGTTTTTAATGGGATATACAAGCAAGCTTGCAGGTACTGAGACTGAAATAGATGAGCCTGTCTCTGTTTTCTCCCGCTTTTTCGGAGAGCCGTTTATGCCCAGAAATCCTGACGTTTATACCACAATGCTTGGGGAAAAAATGAAAAAACACAGTACGAACGTTTACCTCATCAATACGGGATGGACAGGGGGTCCTTATGGCGTTGGAAAGCGCATAGACATTGATTATACAAGGGCGATGGTGGATGCTGCATTGACAGGAAAACTGGAGAAAGTTTCATACAGAAGACATCCTTTCTTTAAGGTGATGGTACCCGAAAAATGCCCGGGCGTGCCAAGCAATTTGCTTTGGCCCCAGAATACCTGGAAGGACAAGAAAAAATATGACGAGAGGGCAAAAAAAGTGGCAGATGATTTCAGAAGGCATTTTGAGAAGGCATACAGCAACAAAAATATTGATGAAGAAATTGCGAGGGAATGCCCCGGCATATAGAAAGTGAAAGGAAGAGATATGCCTATTCTATATCCTCGAATCTTCCCTTCAACTTTTCCATGACTTTTGGAAGCGTTGTATACTCCATGTCTGCCAGCGGCAGGCGGTGTGGTTCGAACGGACCGTGCCTGCGCATATAATCTGTCACTTCCATTGCCTTCTGGCGTGTGTAATCAAAGCCAGGGTCATCAAATAAGTCGGCAGGACCTGTCATCTTTCCGTCCTTTATCTGGAATCCGACAGCCACAACCCTTGGCGGCCCATCGAAGCGCGTGCATCTTGCCTGCTTCACAGACACAGGCATTATGGGCCCGTTATGAGACCCTCTCATCCATCCTGAAACCAGATGCGGGAAAGCAAAGCCTTCTAACACTTCTCCAAGAGCAGGTAGCCCTGACTGGGCGCGGACAGCAGCCACAGGATCATCTTTTCCCACATATTCTCCGGCAATCTGGTATAACTTCTCTGTTGAAATAACGGCAACAGGTTCATCTGCGGGAAGCTTTCCTCCTTCCTTAGGGTAAACTCTTTTTATAACAAATCTTGATTTTGCGCCTATGAGGGCAAGGGCATTGTACATCTCTTCTGGCATGTCCATGAATACCTTTTTGTGCTCAAGTATGTCCCATATTTCAAATCTGAAACCTGCATGAAGAGAGGGATCTATTACAAGGCCCGCTGTGTTGAATGGATCAGCAAAAATTTTGAATATTGGCAGATTGAAGGCGCCTGGCTCTGTTTTATCCATTAAAAACGCAATGAGTGGCTCAGACTTTCTTTCAGTAAATTCCATCTCCGCTACGCCTGGGCCCAGGCCCCTTATGTTGCCGGAAAAAGCATCTTTGAGTAGATCCTGCCCAGCGCCATATAGCCCGAGTGATTTTGCTATTTCTGTTGCCTTTGTAAAGGTGTCCCAGGCAAGGGAATGAATTTCTTCACTGTTTTCTCCTTTGTGGTGAGTCATCAGCAGCTCAAGATCATCACCGCAGTGGGTAACATGGAAGTCTATTAGCAATCCCTCATTTTTTGCCTCTAAAAGATTTTTTTCAGCAACTTCAATAATACTCTTATGTACAGAGGAATGCCCCGGGAAACCCCCTACATCTGCTTTTATAATACTGAATGTGGTCTTCATGCATGAGGTAACCAAATTAAGTTAAAAAATTTTTCCTTACCTCTGCTGCTGAAAGAACATGTCTACCATTTTTGAAAACTCGTGGAAGGGAGTTGTTCTGCCAATTATTTTTTTGGTATATTTTTCGAGTTTTTTACTCCATTCTGTGCCAAACCAGGCGGTATAACCCCATATCCTTGCCTGGGGGTCTATTTTCAGTATCTTTTCTGTTGTCCTCACTCCGTCTAACTTTCCTGTTCCTTTCATGTGATTTTCTATGGCTGTCATGTTGTCCTCGCCTGATAAATTCAAATCCATGATAACAAGATCAGGCTTCTTCCCTTCTTCCATCAATTTTCTGTACATCTCTATTCCTTCCTCTCCTGTAAGGGCATTGTAAATTTCAACAGGAGTTTTCATTCTTCTCAAATTTATTTCGAGCAGTTCATTAACCATTGGTTCATCATCAACCACCAGTATTATTTTATTCACGTATCTCACCTCTTTGGGTCACATTTTTCACAACTTTTTCCACTCTTGTTATTGCATGATAGGCAGACTCTATTTTATTCTTACATTTATCAGGAGCTTCTTCCATGGCCAAGTGGAGATATCCCTTTGCAATTGTTATTGGATTGAAAAAATAATGTGCCGTATCCATTTTAAATCTTCTCTCTTCCTCAAGAATCCTCTTCATTTCTTCCTCTGCCTTTATTTTCGCTATTCCTGCAGCTATTTCTTCAGATATGCTTGATAATATCTTCCTCTTTTCGTCTGGCAGAACATTTTTTGATGAGGTAGCAACCTGGATAACTCCGTGTAACTCATTTTTTATTATAAGGGGCATGGTGTAAAGCTCTCTTAAATCATATTTTTTATAGAGATGCTGATTGAATGAGAGGGGCTTGTATTCCTGCAGGTTTTCCACATATCTTTCCTTTTTTGAGAGGCACACCTTTACCGCCTCCCAGGGCTGGTTTTCATCAATTTTAATCTTCTTAATGGAAACATTCTCCAAATCAGGAGGATAGCCAATGTGGGCAACAGGAATGAGCACTTTTTCATCGCATATAAAGAAATTAGCAAAGTCACATTCAAATGCTTCTTTTATGATTCTTATCACTTCCTCTCCAAATTTTTCAATGCTGTCATTTCTGTTTATGCTCATGCTTATTTTGAGATAGAGCTCTGAGAGTTTTAGTACCTCCCCCTCTGCCTTTATTCTTTCAGTTATATCTCGGAGTATACCCATCACTTTCACTTCTTTCTTTTTTCCTATATTTACTGTTGCCACTTCAACCGTCTTTGTTTTTCCGTCTTTTGCTATGATCCTAAACTCATATCTTTCAGGTATTTTTTCTCCTCTTTTCCTTGCTTCCTCTCTTTCCTCTATCAATTTCACGTCATCAGGATGGATGATGTTCCAGAAACTGAAATCATCGCTGTATATCTCCTCAGAAGAGTAGCCAGTCAGTTTCTCAAAAGCAGGATTCACGTATGTGAACCCCCGGGGGGTGATGATGTATATGGCATCGTTTGCATTTTCCACAAGTCCGCGGAAACGTGCTTCACTTTCCCTCAACGCTTCCTCCGCCTTCTTGCGAGCAGTTATGTCTATAAGTGACGCAATTGATTTTTTTGTTCTGGGAAGCAGGTCGACGCTGATGAGCATATAGAGTATATCGCCATTCTTGCTTATGCCCCGAAATTCGTATGTATTTGGTACGTCTTTAGCTCCCTCCCTTCTTTTTTTGTGGTATTCAAGCATTTTTTCAAGGTCATCAGGATGGACGAAGCTTGTCCATTTCATCTTTCCTTCGACTTCTTTTTTTGAATAGCCATATAATTCTTCAAATCTGGAATTGACCAAAGAAATTGTTCCATCCTCCTCTGAAATAATCATTGCTGTTCCTGTATTTTCAAAAGTTGCTCTATATTTTTCTTCCGATGCTTTGAGGGCAGTGATGTCTTCTACTGTGCCAACAATGTACTGCATTTTACCCTCTTCATCTTTTATTACCCGGGCATTCTCTGAAATCCATATAATGCTTCCATCCTTTCTGTATATCTGGGATTCAAAATTTGAAACCTCCCCCTTCTCTTCAAGCTGTTTTAGAAATTCTTTTCTTCTGTTGGGGTCTACATATAGCTGGGTTGCAATATCATTCATGTTATGTATCAAATCTTCAGGTGATTCATACCCATATATGCTGGCTAACGCAGGGTTTACAAGCATATGCTTCCCTTCTAGTGTGCTCTTGTATATTCCCATGACGGCATTTTCAAAAATATTTCTATAGTTTTCCTCGGCAATGCGCAACTTTGACTCTGCTTTTTTCTGTTGGGTAATATCCCTGACAATTGCCTGGACAAAGTAAGTTCCTTTTATTTCTATCCTGTTTAATGAAACATCTGCATCAAAAGGCGTTCCATCCATGCGGATGTGCTTCCAGTAAAAACGCTGTGGTTTTCCTTTTAAAGCTGCGTTTATTTTTTTGAGAGCTTCCTCTTTTGAATCTTTCCCATTCGGCTGTTTTTCTGGAGAAAATTCATAAGGGGCATGACCAATTATATCCTCCTTCCTACATCCGAATATCTCCAGTGTTTTCTTGTTGCAATCTATGAATACTTCCTTTGACATCAAAAAAATTGCATCATTTGCTGAGTCAAATAGAGTGTGATACTTTCTCTCGCCACTTATTAATTTTTCAACTGCTTCCCCTCTCTCTGTTACATCTCTCATCATTCCCAGAACTCTCACTTCTTTGCCTGGCAGGGGAATTGTATTCACTTCTACATATTTGGTTTTTCCATCTTTAGTGATAATTCTGAATTGGTATGATGGGGGTAGTTCCTTTCCTTTTTTTCTCGCCTCCTCTCTTTCCTCTATCAATTTCACGTCATCAGGGTGTATCATATCCCAGAAATTGAAATCTTTGCTGCACACTTCATCAGCTCTATAGCCTGTGAGTTTTTCAAAAGCAGGATTTACATATTCAAAACCTTTTGGCGTTATGATGTAAATACCGTCCAGAGCATTTTCGACTAAAGTGCGGTATCTTCTTTCCTTTTCCTCCAGTTCAAACTCTGTCTCCTTTAATTTTGTTATATCCTTAACCACGCCAAGGGCGTGCGCCTTTCCTTTGTATATCACCTTTGCCATTGATAGATTTATGAAAATTTCTTTTCCATCTATTCTCTTTGCCTTTACTTCGTATTCCTTTTCTAAAAGCCCATCCTTAAGTGCCTTCTTTATATCTTTTTTTACTGTTTCTGCATCTTTTTTTTCCAGCAAAGTAAGCAAATTTTTGTTTTTTAATTCATCAGCTGATTTTGCCCCGAATATCTTTAAAAAAGCAGGATTTGAATATACAAGTCTGTAGGCAGTAGCAAGGAATATGCCATCATTTGAATGCTCAGAAATAATGCGGTATATTTCCTCATCTCTTTGTATGTAAGATTTATCTTTTTGTTTAAATGGGGGCATGCATGCCTATCTCCAACTACAAACATATGTAGTCATAAGGTAATTTCCTCTATTTGCTATAAACGTTTCGGTATAATTTCATTAAGGAGAGATGCTTCGCTCTCTGCGCTCCTTCATTCCTATGTTCCTGAGCGTATTTATCATCTTTTCCGCACTTTCTGAATAAAAGAGATGGGTGTTACATTTACAATCACTTGAGCCGAAATGAGGAACTCCGCTAAATTCATCTTTCATATAAGATGCAATAGAACATTCCCTTCTCTCCCCCTCTATAAAAAACACCGTCATAACCTTACTTTCTTCGAGCAAATAGTCGATGTGCCAGTGCTTCTTTTTATTTTTTCTCATATGTCTTCCTATACGGGCATCAAGTCCACCCATTGCAGAGCCTACATATGCATAATACCCTCTTTTGAACTTCAGTACACCTAACTTGCCCACCTCTATTTCATCATCTTTTTTTAGCTCTATGAGGAGCACGTATGTGCCCTTTTCATTCTCCATTTTTTCGCTCGGCAATTTCCTCTATTTTTTTCACAACTAGTACAAAAGCTTCAGACGCTTTCATATCTCTGTCAAGAACAAATGGTTTGCCAGAATCTCCTGATTCTACAATTCTTCCGTCTATTGGAATGGCGCCTAAGAAAGGAACCCCCAGCTCTTCCGCGGATTTCTTCCCGCCGCCGACCTTGAACAAATCTATTTCCTTGCCGCAGTGAGGACATATAAAACCGCTCATATTCTCTACAATTCCGAGAACAGGCATATTCAATGTCTTTGCAAACATAACAGCTTTCCTTGAATCAAGCAGGGCAACATCTTGTGGGGTTGTTACGATTAGCGCCATGCCGTTAGGTATCAGTTGCGCTATGCTTAGTGGCTCATCACCTGTCCCAGGTGGGAGATCCACAATAAGATAATCAAGATTTCCCCACTCTACATCTCCGATGAACTGCTTTATCGCCTTCATCTTCAGCGGACCGCGCCATATGACAGGCGTATCCTTATCCTTCAGAAGAAAACCCATGGATATGACCTTAAGATGTGGCGAAACCATTACAGGGCGCATACCTTTCTCATCTCCTCCTATTTTTTCTTCTTCTATGCCCAGCATTTTCGGGATGTTGGGTCCATGAATATCTATATCAAGCAGGCCCACTTCTTTTCCCTCTGCGGATAGGGCAACAGCAAGATTTGTGGCAACAGTGCTTTTTCCAACTCCTCCTTTTCCGCTCATCACCACAATCTTATACTTTATTTTCTCCAGATTTCTGGTAATATTTTCTTCGGGATTATGAATCATGGATATGGCAATGAATTCAACATAATAAATTTTTGGTATGGTATTTACGGGTTAAAAATCACCAAACTCAACTTATCGCTTGCCTTGTTTCCGGTGGTATCGTAAGCCACAGTTTTCACAGTGCGTTTCCCGATTGCAGATTCATCCCATAACCATGAGTATGGCTGGGCATTGTCTGTTTGTTTTAATTCTCCATCGACATAAAATTCAACCTTTTTTATCCCGACATCATCATCTGCATATACATCGATTGGGATTTTCCCTATAGCGATTGTTTTATTGCTGTTTGTCTTTGTTATCTCTCTGCCAAAGAAGTAAATGGTGCCACCAACAGGTGAAGTTATCTTTGTGACTGGCGGCAAATCAACATCAAAAACCCTGTCAGTGGCAACGTTGTCAACATAATATGCATTGAACAGGTTTTTATCTGGGGGATAGGCATACGAATTATGGGGCGTTTCATTGAAAAGGACAGCTATTGCAATTATATTTTCCATATCCTTTTCGAGCATATGTTCGAAGCCATAAGCAGGGGGATTCCAGTACCCGCTTGAGTAATGCTCTCCATATGCATCAACAGATATGTATTCGTTAATTGCATATCCCATAAAACCAAAATGATATGGTATGCCATTGCTGTCAACCCAGCGGGAATTTATTTCCGCGAGATAAACCACAAGCCTGCCCTCATATCGTTCTGCCTCGCTGTTTGTCACATATGCTTCCACGAAAAGACCAATCTGACAGGGACACTGTATCCAGTTTGCAAGCACCTCAATATATATATTGGGCACGCTCCTGCTGCCAGCGGTTGTTATTTTGTCTTCATAATATGATTCATCTTGCAAACCATACAATACCTCCTTGCCCCCGTCAAAAAAACATGTGGGATAGCCATAGATATTGTACTCTTTTTCTAATCGCTGTTTTGCCGTTTCAAATTTATCGGCGGTCATGGTTACGTAATAAAATGGGTAGTCGTTGGAGAGGTAAATGGAATGCAGTATTTTGTCAACAGTGGATGATTCCTGGGAGGGGCTATCAACGCCTAACTCACAGAAAACAGCATGGGTAAGGTTAGTTGTACCTTCTTCACTCATTTCGGTTCCTGTTCCAGCAATTGTATTTGATATTGC
>Ga0114934_10001052_pt1 | contig 17980 bp, 13 predicted proteins | sample 4SBtaG_2_FD_99695 | JGI IMG/M metagenome (GOLD analysis project Ga0114934, IMG submission 99695) | Deep subsurface microbial communities from Kolumbo volcano to uncover new lineages of life (NeLLi) - 4SBTROV10_white metaG | ecosystem: Environmental > Aquatic > Marine > Volcanic ...
CCTATTGAGCCCCATTTTATTGATAATCCATTGTTGTTGAAAGAAGGCACAGAAGTTAAAATTGCTTTTCATGCAGAAGAAGAGCGACCAATTACCTTGGAATTACCTACTTATGTCATTCAAAAATTAGTTTATGCCGAACCTGGTGAAAAGGGTAATACGGCTTCGTCAACTGCCACAAAATTAGCACGGACAGAAACAGGATTTGAGTTACAGGTTCCATTATTTGTGTCAGAAGGAGAATCGGTTAAAATTAGTACCGCTGATGGAAAATATATGGAACGAGTTAAGAGTAATTAATAAAGACTAATGTTAACAAAAGTAAACATATAAGTTTTAAATAACAATGAATTTTCCACGGACATATTTCTTGAAGGATATTGCAAAAATCATTAATGGAAAGATGATAGGTGATGCTGAATTTCCTATTACAGGCATTAATGAAATCCACAAAGTTGAAGTAGGCGATATTACTTTTGTGGATCATCCTAAATACTATAAAAAAGCTTTAAATTCTTTGGCAACAACCATTATTATTAATAAAGAAATGGAAGCGCCCAAAGGGAAGGCATTGATTTTTTCAAATGATCCTTTTATTGCTTATAATAAGTTAGTGGCTCACTTTTCACAGTTTGAGAAGGCCAATCAGATGATTCATCCTGAAACTGAAATAGGGGTAGATACACATATTCAACCGGGTGTTTTTATCGGGAAAAATGTAAAAATAGGCAAAAATTGTTTGTTACATGCTAATGTTACGATTAATGGTCCGGCACTTATAGGCGATAATGTAATTATTCATTCGGGGACTGTTATTGGTGGCGATGCTTTTTATTATCAGAAACGCGAAAATGGATATAATAAAATGATTTCATGTGGACGAGTTATCATTAAAGATAATGTTGAAATAGGTGCTAATTGCACTATTGATAAAGGGGTGTCGGGAGATACTGTAATCGGTCAGGGAACAAAATTGGATAATCTTATTCAGATAGGACATGACACGGTTATTGGTGAAAATTGTTTGTTTGCTTCACAGGTAGGAGTTGCCGGAACCGTAACTGTGGAAGATGATGTGATTTTATGGGGACAAGTTGGTGTACAGAAAGGCTTAGTTATTGGTAATGGGGCAATTGTCTTGGGACAATCAGGCATCGGGAAGTCATTAGAAGGTGGGAAAGTTTATTTCGGTTCACCCACGAAAGAAGCGACTGAAAAAATGAGAGAATTGGTTTATATTACGAGAATACCTGAGATTATTGAGAAACTAAAAAAATAATTTATGGCTTCCACGGGTGCTTCAAAAAAACGATTGCGACTTTCAAATTTTAAACTGAAAGCACTTTTGGAGATAACCCAGGCAATCAATGAAAATGTTTCTACTCAAGGATTGTTGAATCAATTTTCTGTTATCCTTCAAGATTATTTGCATGTTGGGAAAGTCGTGATTTATCATCATTTAGATAATTGGAAAATCATTTTGAGATCGGGTGTTAGTTACCAAGTGATCAGAAAAATAAATTTTGAGCGGGATGTCAAGCCACATAACGAAATTGTGCATGTTACTTTTCAAGAGAACGAGCAACTTAAAAATTTTGATTTTATTATCCCTATTTTTCATAAAGATAAGGCACTTGCTTATGTTGTTGTTGGCGATTTTGATGAGGAAACCACCGGTGTTAGTCCATCTATAAAACATTTACAGTTTATTCAAACATTGGCTAATATTATTATTGTTGCCGTTGAAAATAAAATCCTTTTTAAAGAAAACATTGAGAAGGAAGCGATGAAAAAAGAAATGGAACTGGCTTCAAAAGTCCAATCGTTTCTGATTCCTCAGAATGAATCGTTGCCACAGAATGAAAGAATTTTTGTTGAAGGATATTATCATCCCCATTTTGATATTGGTGGCGATTATTATGATTTTATTCCGTTTAATAATGACGAATTTGCGTTTTGTATTGCCGATGTATCAGGGAAAGGGGTGTCAGCTTCATTACTGATGGCTAATTTTCAGGCCAATGTGCGTGCAATGTTGCGTCAGAAAATGTCCCTAAGAAAAATGGTAAAGGAACTGAATTCTATAGTGTTATCAATGACGAAAAGTGAACGATTTATTACCTTTTTTGTGGGTAAGTATAATGGCAAAACGAATGAATTGCAATATATTAATGCAGGACATAATCCGCCTTTCTTTTTTAATGGTAGCAGTCAGAAAATTTCTTATTTGTCTAATGGTACTTCCGGATTGGGTATGGTAGATAATATGCCAACGATAAAACTAGGCCGAATAAAAGTACCATCAAATTCTATTCTGATGGCTTATACCGATGGGCTCGTTGAACTTTCGTATAATGATGAGGTAAGTGTCCGTTTGGAAGATATTGAAGATTTAATTCTCTCCAAAAGGAATATTAGTCAGGTTATTTATAATATCCGGTTTAAAATAGAGCAACCATTTTTCGCATCACGCTATTTTGATGATATTAGTATTTTAGGAATTCAGTTTTATTAAATGAGTCCACTCTAAAAAGTTATACCACCTAAGACGGGACAAACTTTTTCTACAGGAATGCCTTTGACAACTCTTTTCATAATGGTCTCATTATTAGAGCAATAGTGGTTGGATTGATTTTGTTTTTTTTCGTTTATTAAAAGAAAGGATTTATAAGAAATTTACTAAAAAATATTTCTTACTTTTGTATAATCATATAAATTTACATAAAGATGATAACAATAAAAAAAATAAAATCTGACAAAACCAAGGTAAATATCTTTATTATAGACAAATATACCAAGTTGTCTGAAAAAGATTTTACGAAATCGGAAATTGCTTTTATTAATAAAAAACAAAATTCAGATGAAACAATAATTTCGCTCTCTGATTTTCAAAATATTAAAGAAGTAATATATGCTGATTCTACAGAAATGTCAGAATTTGCAGCAATGGAAAATATGAGAAAAGCTGCAAGTAAAGTTCAGCATAAAATAGTTAACCATAATATAAAGAATTTAGTTGTTAAAGATTTAACTAAAACGCAAGCATCATGTTTGACTTTTGCAGAGGGATTTGTTTTATCTGCTTATCGGTTTGATAAATATTTTACAAAGAAGGAAGAGAAAGAATCTACTATTACAGAAGTTTCACTGATTTCTAAACAAATTGATGATACCCAAATCAATAGTCTTCAAAATGTACTTCAAGCAGTTTATTATACAAGAAATTTGGTCAATGAACCGGTTTCGTTTTTGACTGCAAGAGAATTTGCCAAGCAAATGAAAAAGATGGGAGAAGAGGCAGGTTATCATGTTGAAATATTTGGGAAAAAGAAAATAGAATCTTTAAAGATGGGAGGATTATTGGCGGTCAATAAAGGCAGTTTCAATGAACCTACTTTTACCATTATGGAGTGGAAGCCCCAAAATGCAGTAAATAAGAAACCCATCGTTTTTGTTGGCAAGGGGGTTGTTTTTGACACGGGTGGATTAAGTCTAAAACCTACTGCAGGTAGTATGGATGAGATGAAATGTGATATGGCTGGTGGTGCAACAGTAGCAGGAGCTATGTTTACTGTAGCAAAAAATAATTTGCCGGTTTGGACTATTGGACTAGTACCGGCTACCGATAACAGACCCGGGAATAATGCTTATGCTCCGCAAGATGTTGTTACGATGCACAATGGCATGACTGTAGAGGTTTTAAATACTGATGCTGAGGGCAGAATGATTTTAGCTGATGCATTGAGTTATGCACAAAAATATAATCCGGAAGTAGTTGTTGACTTAGCTACGCTTACAGGTGCTGCACAAGCAGCAATTGGTACAAATGCAATTGTTGGAATGACGAATGATAAAACAGGTAATTTCAAAAGTTTTATGGACGCGGGTGATATTGTTCATGAGCGCATTGTTGAATTTCCTTTCTGGGACGAGTATGCTGAAATGTTGAAATCAGATGTTGCTGACATGAAAAATATCGGCGGAAAAGTTGCCGGAGCAATTACTGCGGGAAAGTTTTTAGAAAAATTTACAGATTATCCATATATTCATCTTGATATTGCAGGACCGGCATTTTTATCTAAAGCAGAAGAATATAAGCCCATTGGCGGAACGGGTATAGGGGTACGATTACTATTTAAATATTTACAATTAAAGGCGGAAAAAAATGAAAGAAAATAAGATACGAGTTGGTTTTACTCATGGTGATATTAATGGTATTGGATACGAAATATTAATTAAAGCACTAAGAAATCAGGATATTAATGAATTAATAACACCTATTGTTTATGGATCGGCAAAGATAGCTGCTTATCATCGTAAAAATTTAGACATCCAAAACTTTAGTTTTAATCAAGTGATTTCTGCTGAGCGTGCTAACCCTAAACGACCAAATTTGGTGAATTGTGTAGATAATAATATTTCCGTTGATATGGGGCAGGTAACAGCACAAGCAGGACAGGCTGCTTTGCAGTCTATTCAATGTGCAGTGAAGGATATTAAAGAAGGAAAGATAGATGTGTTGGTAACTGCTCCCATTAATAAATTAGCTATCCATTCAGATGAATTTCAATTTAAGGGGCATACCGATTATTTAAAAGATGCGTTTGCCGTTGATGAAGTACTAATGTTTATGGTTAGTGAAAATATTAGAGTGGGTTTGGTTACGGAGCATCTTTCGTTGAAGGAGGTTACACCACAGATTACAAAAGAAAATATTGTATCCAAATTACAGCTGATGAACAAAAGTTTGAAAAACGATTTCTTAATTAGAAAACCGAAAATTGCTGTCCTGGGGCTTAATCCACATTCAGGCGATAGTGGTGTAATTGGAACAGAAGATGAAAAGATTATTGTGCCTGCTGTGAAAGAAGCAAATAATCAAAACATTTTAGCTTTTGGTCCTTTTGCTGCCGACGGTTATTTTGGTTCCGGGCATCACAATAAATTTGATGCAACGCTTGCAATGTATCATGATCAGGGATTGATACCATTTAAAACGCTTTCGTTTGGTAGAGGCGTAAACTTTACAAGTGGATTGCCAATTGTTCGTACTTCACCTGACCATGGTGTTGGATTTGATATTGTTGGTAAAGGAGAGGCATTGCCTGATTCTTTATTACAAGCAATTTATATGGCTATTGATATTTATAGAAATCGAAAACTAAATAAATCTCTTTTGGCAAATTCATTAGAAGTTCATTAACGAGTTGAGTCTAAGAACAGTCGACTTTCATAAAAATAGTTGTTTGATATTTAGTGGTGCCTGAGTATCAGAAAGAAAGTGTAAATATCACCAAAGGAAACTTTTTTATTTGTTTTTAAGCTTCGCCCTTGGGGTCACCAAAATTCATATATGGTGCCGGACCATTTTGTGATGGCAATGTAATTTTACCAAAATTACTTTCGAAGCGATTGATATTTTCTTGAAGTGCATTTAGTAGTCTTTTAGCGTGTTCTGCCGTTAGAATAATACGACTTTGAACCTTTGCTTTCGGTACACCGGGAACAATCCTGACAAAATCTAATACAAACTCTGAAGAAGAATGTGAAATAACAGCAAGGTTTGAATAAGTTCCTTGGGCTACATCATCAGTCAACTCAATATTAATCTGGTTTTGTTTATTATTTTCGTTCATAATAATATTATTTTAAGCTTTCAGCTTTGGATTTTATAAGAGTTTCGTAATCTTTTTTTGAGCCGACAATCAGGTTTTTGTATTTCTTTAAACCGGTTCCGGCAGGAATCGGTTGACCTACAATGACATTTTCTTTTAGTCCGGCTAAATCATCAACCTTAGCTTTAATTGCAGCCTCATTTAGTACTTTTGTTGTTTCTTGGAACGAAGCAGCAGAGATAAAGCTTTTGGTTTGTAATGATGCACGGGTGATTCCTTGTAAAACAGGTTTTGATGTTGCTGTAACGGCATCACGAACTTCAACTAGTTGCTTATCATTTCGTTTTAAAGAGGAGTTAATTTCTCGTAGTTTTCGAGCTGAAATAATTGCTCCCTTTTGTACTTCTGTAGAGTCCCCAACTTCTGTTACAACTTTTTTGCCGTAAATGGCATCATTGGTTTCCATAAACTCTATTTTATCTACAAGCGTATTTTGTAAGAAATGAGTGTCTCCCTGATCTTCAATTTGTACTTTACGCATCATTTGACGAACAATTATTTCAAAGTGCTTATCATTAATTTTTACACCCTGAAGACGGTAAACTTCTTGAACTTCGTTTACAAGATATTCTTGAACAGCTGTCGGACCTTTAATTGACAGAATGTCTCTTGGGGTGATAGCACCATTAGTCATTGATGTTCCTGCTTTAACAAAATCGTTTTCCTGAATCAAAATTTGGCGTGATAGAGGTACCAGATATTTCTTGACTTCCCCTGTTGATTTGGATGTAATTGTTACTTCGTGATTTCCGCGTTTTATTTTACCAAAATTCACGATACCGTCAATTTCAGAAACAATAGCTGGATTAGAAGGATTTCTTGCCTCAAAGAGTTCTGTAACCCTTGGTAGTCCACCTGTGATATCACCGGCTTTTGATGAGGTTCTAGGGATTTTTACTAAAACATCGCCAATTGCTATATTCTCTTTTTCTTTTAATGAGATGTGAGCACCAACAGGTAATGAATAAGTTTTAATAGCTTCCTTTTTTGTGTTTAAAATTTTAAGTGAAGGAATTTTTGATTTATCTCTTGACTCAATAATAATCCGTTCTTCAAATCCGGTTTGTTCATCAATTTCAGTAATGAAATTAACATTTTCTACTAATGATTCAAATGCTATTTTACCAGTTACTTCCGATATTATTACAGCATTATATGGATCCCATTCACAAAGCACATCACCTTTTTTTACAGTTGCATTTTCATCAATAAAGATTTTTGAACCATAGGGGATATTGTGCGTTGAAAGAATGACATTTGTTTTCTTATCAATGAGTCGTATTTCACTCATTCGACTAACAACAATATTTACGGTCTCATTTTCTTTCGTTTTATTTTGAACCGTTCTAAGATCATCAATTTCTATTTTACCATCGTATTTAGCAGTAATTGTAGATTCATTTCCTATATTACCGGCAATACCACCGACATGGAATGTACGAAGCGTTAATTGTGTTCCAGGTTCTCCAATAGATTGGGCAGCAATAACACCAACAGCTTCACCTGTTTGAACCATTTTTCCGGTAGCTAAGTTACGACCATAACATTTGGCACATACACCGTGCTTAGATTCACAAGTGAGAACCGAACGGATTTCAACTTGTTCAATGGGGGATTCTTCAATTTTACTAGCTATTTCTTCAGTTAATTCATCTCCAGATTTGGCTATTAATTCTCCCGTAAGTGGATGATAAATGTCGTGGACACAAACTCTACCAAGAATACGATCATAAAGTGACTCTACAATTTCTTCATTATTTTTAATAGCTGTAGCCACTAAGCCACGCAATGTACCACAATCATCTTCTGTAATAATGGCATCTTGAGCAACATCAACAAGTCGTCTTGTTAGATATCCGGCATCAGCTGTTTTAAGTGCGGTATCAGCTAAACCTTTACGAGCACCATGTGTGGAAATAAAGTATTCCAATACAGACAAGCCTTCTTTAAAGTTTGCAATAATTGGATTCTCTATAATCTGTCCTCCTCCAGCACTTGATTTTTGTGGTTTTGCCATTAATCCACGCATACCTGATAGCTGACGAATCTGTTCTTTTGAACCTCGAGCACCGGAGTCAATCATCATATAGATTGAATTAAATCCTTGCTGGTCGGAACTCAATGTTTTCATTAAGATATTTGTCAACTGGGTATTTGTATGTGTCCAAATATCAATTATCTGATTATATCTTTCATTGTTGGTAATAAGACCAAGGTTATAGTTTGCAAATACTTCATCAACTTTTCCATGAGCATCAGCAATGAGTGTTTCTTTTTCTTTAGGTATAATAACATCACCAAGGTTAAAGGATAGACCGCCTTTATAAGCCATGATGTATCCTAGATGTTTAATGTTATCAAGGAAGTTGGCTGTGTCAACTGCACCACCATTTTTATAAACATTTCCAATAATCTCACGGAGCGATTTTTTAGTCAAAAGTTGATTGATAAAACGAATACCTTCAGGAACTTCTTGGTTTAATAAAACACGCCCAACCGTGGTATCAATTAATTTGTTGCCTTCAGATGGGATGATTACTTTTATTTTTGCATGTAAATCAACTTTTTTCTCATTATAGGCAATTACTACCTCTTCCGGTCCGTAGAAAAACATATTTTCACCTTTTGAACCTTCTTTTTCTTTGGTCATGTAATATAGCCCTAATACCATATCTTGTGAAGGAACAGTAACTGGTGAACCATTTGCAGGATTTAGAATATTATGGGAGCCTAACATTAATAATTGTGCTTCAAGGATTGCTGCATGTCCTAATGGTAGATGAACGGCCATTTGGTCACCATCAAAGTCAGCATTAAAACCTGTACATGCCAGTGGGTGCAATTGAATAGCTTTCCCCTCAATCATTTTTGGTTGGAATGCTTGTATCCCCAAACGGTGCAATGTTGGCGCACGGTTAAGTAATATTGGATGTCCTTTCATTAGGTTTTCAAGAATATCCCAAATGATGGATTCGCGTTTATCAACAATTTTTTTAGCCGATTTAACAGTTTTTACAATGCCACGCTCAAGTAACTTTCTGATGATGAAAGGCTTGTATAGTTCTGCAGCCATTTCTTTTGGAATACCGCATTCGTGCATTTTAAGTTCCGGTCCTACAACAATAACTGAACGAGCAGAATAGTCAACACGTTTACCGAGTAAGTTTTGACGAAACCGTCCTTTTTTTCCTTTTAAGCTATCTGTTAAAGATTTTAAAGGTCTTTTTGATTCCGTAGTTACAGAATTACTCTTTCTACTGTTATCTATAAGTGAATCAACAGATTCCTGAAGCATCCGTTTTTCGTTACGCAAAATAACTTCGGGTGCCTTGATTTCCAGTAATCGTTTCAAGCGGTTATTACGGATAATAACGCGTCGGTAGAGATCATTTAAATCTGATGATGCAAAACGACCACCATCTAATGGAACTAATGGTCTTAGATCCGGTGGAATAACAGGAATGACTTTTAATATCATCCACTCCGGTAAACTAACACCGTGTGATGCACGAAATGCTTCTACAACATTTAAGCGTTTTAATGCTTCATTTTTTCGCTGAACAGAAGTTTCGGTATTGGCTTTATGCCGTAATTCATTGGCAAGCGTGTCTAAATTTAGATTATCTTTGGATAGCAGTAATAATAATGCTTCACCTCCCATTTTGGCAACAAATTTATTGGGGTCTGAGTCTTCCAATAGTTGATTGTCTTTGGGTAACGAGTCCATAATCTTGTTATATTCTTCGTCATCAAGCAAATCCATTTTACTAACATCATCTGCTTCTTTTATCCCCGGCTGAATAACAACATATTTTTCGTAATAAATAATTTGTTCCAGTTTTTTGTTTGCGAGTCCTAATAAGTAGGCAATTTTACTCGGCAGTGTTTTAAAAAACCAAATATGAGCAACAGGCACAACTAATTGAATGTGTCCCATGCGTTCACGACGGACTTTTTTTTCTGTAACTTCTACACCACAACGATCACAGACGATTCCTTTGTAGCGAATGCGTTTATATTTTCCACAATGACATTCATAGTCTTTTGTAGGACCAAAAATTCTTTCACAGAAAAGGCCATCTCTTTCAGGTTTGTATGTTCGGTAGTTAATGGTTTCTGCTTTGGTTACTTCTCCGTGAGAATTACTAAGTATTTTTTCGGGGGAAGCAATGCTGATTTGAATTTTTGAAAAATTGCTTTTAATTCCGGTTTCTTTTTTGAAGGACATATAGTTATTAATTAAATGTTATTATTCAAAATCTAAATTAATTGCTAAGCCTTTTAGCTCATTGACGAGAACATTAAAGGATTCTGGGATGCCTGGTGTTGGGAACTGTTCTCCTTTTACTATTGCTTCGTATGTTTTTGAACGACCAACAATATCATCTGATTTGATGGTTAATACTTCCCTTAAGATATTTGCGGCACCAAATCCTTCGAGTGCCCATACCTCCATTTCACCAAATCGTTGACCACCAAATTGTGATTTACCACCAAGTGGTTGTTGTGTAATTAAGGAGTATGGTCCGATAGATCGTGCATGCATTTTATCGTCAACCAAATGGTTTAGCTTCATCATATAGATGACACCAACTGTTACAGCTTGTTCAAATTTTTCTCCGGTTTCGCCATCGTACAAGTAGTTCATACCAAAATCAGGGAGATTAGCTTGGCGTGTATATTTTGTGATTTCTTCAAGTGAAGCACCATCAAAAATAGGGGTCGCAAATTTTAATCCCAATTCTTTTCCTGCCCAACCTAATACTGTTTCGTATATCTGTCCTAGATTCATACGAGAAGGAACACCCAGTGGATTAAGAACGATGTCAACAGGTGTACCATCCTCTAAGAAAGGCATGTCTTCTTCTCTAACTATCTTAGCAACAATACCTTTATTACCATGTCGTCCCGCCATTTTATCACCAACTTTGAGAACTCGTTTTTGAGCAATATATATTTTTGCTAATTTTAAAATACCTGATGGCAATTCATCACCAATAGTAATATTGAAAATTTTTCGTTTTTCTTCTGCTTTTATTTCCTTGTATTTCAAATGGTAGTTGCTAATAATACGAATAGCATTAGTATTAATATTTTTATCAGATGTCCATCTGTTTGTTGGTGCAAGGTTATGGAAATCAATTTTTTGAAATCCTTTTAGAGAGTATTTAGTTCCTTTCTTTATGATGACTTCACCTAAATTATTTTTTATTCCATGAGAAGCCTTTCCGTTGAGAATCTTGTATAATTTTTGTAGGAGTAAATCATATAATTTGGCTACTTTTTGGTCACTTTCTTTAACGATTTTTTCGATTAATACTTTTTCAATTGACTTTGTTCGTTTATCTCTTGTGGTACGAGAGAAAAGTTTTGTGTCAATAACAATGCCGTGAACTGACGATGGTACTTTTAACGAAGCATCTTTTACATCGCCTGCTTTATCGCCAAAAATAGCACGAAGGAGTTTTTCTTCAGGTGTAGGATCCGATTCGCCTTTAGGTGTAATTTTACCAACTAAGATATCGCCGGGTTTTACATTAGCACCGACACGAATAATACCATCAGCATCAAGATCTTTCGTTGCTTCTTCACTAATATTGGGGATGTCAGAAGTAAGAATTTCTTCACCTAATTTAGTGTCGCGAACATCAATAGTATAATCTTCAATATGGATAGAAGTAAACCAATCTTCTTTAACGACTTTTTCAGAGATAACGATAGCATCTTCAAAATTATAACCTTTCCATGGCATAAATGCGACTTTGAGGTTTCGTCCTAAAGCTAATTCTCCATTATCTGTTCCGAATCCTTCTGTAAGTAATTGTCCTTTTGTGATGTGTTCACCTGCTTTTACAATAGGATTAAGATTGATTGTGGAGTTTTGATTTGTTTTTCTGAATTTACGAATTTTATATACCGTAATGTCTGGATCAAAACTGGTAAGGATTTCTTCATCTGTTTTGAAATATTTAATATGAATCTCATTAGAATCAACATATTCAATAATACCATCGTCTTCAGCAACAATATGTATTCTTGAGTCTTGAATAAGATTTTTTTCTAATCCTGTACCAACGATGGGTGCTTCGGGACGAATTAATGGGACCCCTTGGCGCATCATATTGGAACCCATTAAAGCACGGTTAGCATCATCGTGCTCAAGGAAAGGAATTAGAGAGGCAGAGATAGAAGTAATTTGATTTGGCGCGACATCCATTAATGTTATTTCATCAGGTGTTGAAATAGGAAAGTCGCCTTTAATTCTTGATTTTACTTTTTGGTTAACAAAATCGCCTTTATCATTGATTGGTGCACTTGCTTGTGCGATAATATGATTTTCCTCATCTTCGGCAGTTAGGTACGAAATATCTTCATTGTTTAGATCTACTTTACCTGCTTCAACTTCTCGATAAGGTGTGGAAATAAATCCAAGGTCATTAATTTTACCGAACACGCAGAGCGAAGAAATTAATCCAATATTTGGACCTTCAGGTGTTTCAATAGGACAGAGTCTTCCGTAGTGTGTGTAATGAACATCTCGAACCTCAAATCCAGCATGTTCACGCGTCAAACCACCTGGTCCTAATGCAGAAAGTCTTCTTTTATGTGTGATTTCTGAAAGTGGATTAGTTTGATCCATGAACTGTGAAAGTGCATTTGTACCAAAGAAACTGTTGATTACAGATGATAGAGAACGGGGATTAATTAAATCTGTCGGTGTAAATACTTCATTATCACGAATATTCATTCTTTCGCGGATGGTTCTTGCCATACGGGCAAGTCCAACACCAAATTGATTGGCTAATTGTTCACCTACGGTTCTTACACGGCGGTTACTTAAATGATCAATATCATCAACATCTTTTCGTGAATTAACTAATTCTATCAAATATTGAATAATACTGATAATGTCCTGATTGGTTAAGATACGAATGTTTTCAGGAATCTCGATATTTAATTTTCTATTAATTTTATAGCGACCTACTTCACCGAGATCATAACGCTTTTCAGAGAAAAATAAACGATTAAATACTTCTCTTGCCTGATTTTTATCAGGTGGTTCTGCACTTCTTAATTGACGATAGATATAGACTACGGCTTCTTTTTCAGAATTTGTCGGGTCTTTTTGCAGTGTATTGTAAATAATTGAATAATCTTGTTTATTTGCTTGCGTCTTATGGAAAAGTATTGATTCAATTTTGGCATCTAAAATTAAATCAATATGTTTTTCTTCTAAAACGGTTTCCCTTTCTAATATAACTTCATTTCTTTCGATAGAAACAACTTCGCCGGTGTCTTCATCAACAAAGTCTTCTATCCATGAACGAACTAAACGACCGGCTAATTTTCTCCCAAGAGATTTTTTTAAGCTGGTTTTGTTTACTTTTATTTCATCTGCCAAATCAAATATTTCCAAAATATCTTTATCTGATTCATAAGCTATGGCACGCAATAAAGTGGTAACCGGTAATTTTTTCTTTCTGTCAATGTAGGCATACATGACATTGTTAACATCCGTTGCAAATTCAATCCATGATCCTCTGAAAGGAATAACGCGTGCTGAATACAATTTTGTTCCATTGGCATGAAAGCTTTGGCTAAAGAAAACACCAGGAGAACGATGGAGTTGAGAAACAATAACCCTTTCCGCACCATTTATAATAAAAGTACCTCTTGGTGTCATATAGGGTATGGTTCCTAAATAAACATCTTGTACTACAGTCTCAAAATCCTCATGATCGGGATCTGTACAGTATAATTTAAGTTTGGCCTTTAGCGGAACACTATATGTTAGCCCTCTATCAAGGCATTCGTCCATTGAATAGTTTGGTGGATCAACAAAATAATCCAAAAATTCAAGTACAAAATTATTCCTTGTATCAGAAATTGGGAAGTTCTGTTTAAAAACTTTAAAAAGTCCTTCTTCTTTTCGTTTATCTGGTGTCGTTTCGAGTTGGAAAAAATCTTGAAATGATTGAAGTTGAATCTCCAAAAAATCAGGATAGTCTAAAATGTTTTTAGTCGTGGAGAAATTAATTCGTTCGTTATTATTAGATGACATTGCGAAAGAAATTAGTTAGAATTATAAGAACAAGAAAAAAATAAAATAAAATACAACATAAGACATTGCCACAATTTTGTGGCAAATCCTATGTTGTTGATAGTGAGAATGTTGATACAGTATTGCTATTTGACTTCAACTTCAGCTCCAGCTTCTTCTAATTTAGACTTTAGGCTTTCAGCTTCTTCTTTTGAAACTTTTTCTTTGATTGCTTTAGGAGCAGCATCTACTAATCCTTTAGCTTCTTTTAAGCCAAGTCCGGTTAGTTCTTTTACTACTTTTACTACTTGAAGTTTAGCGCCACCCGGTGCAGTAAGAACTACATCAAATTCTGTTTTTTCTGCTTCTCCACCGCCAGCTACATCACCTGCTGCTGGTCCGGCTGCTACTACAGTTGCTGCTGCTGGCTCAATGCCATATTCTTCTTTTAATACATCTGCTAATTCGTTTACTTCTTTAACTGTTAAGTTAACTAACTCATCAGCCATTTTTTTGATATCTGCCATTTTTTTTAAATTTAAAAATTAATTATTACTCTATTGTTTATTATCAGAAATGGTCTTTACAAGACCTGCTAGGATGTTTTTACCACTGTCTAGTGACGACATGACATTTTTCATAGGACTTTGTAGCAACATGATAATGTCAGCAAGCAATTCGTCTTTCGATTTTAAGCTAGAAAGAATTTTTATTTGATCATCACCGAAATAAAGAGATTCTTCAACAAAAGCAGCTTTTAATAGTGGTTTGTCTGCTTTTTTTCTAAAGTCTTCAATAATCTTTGCAGGCATATTACCTACTTCAGAAATCATTATTGCTGTTTGTCCCTTTAAGACTTGTTTAAGTTCGTCATGATTATCGGTAGATTTTTTTAAGGCAATCTCCAGTAATGTGTTTTTTACAATACGCAATTTTACACCTTTTTCAAAGCAAGAGCGTCGTAAGGAAGCTGTTTGTTGTGCATTTAAACCCGAAGCATCCGTTAAATAAAAATGCGGGGTGTTAGAAAGCATTTCGCTTAATTCTTCAATAATCTGTTTTTTATCTTCTTTTTTCATTGTGGAAATTTCTTATTCGTCTATAAGTTTACTGTCAATTTCAATTCCTACACTCATTGTTGATGAGAGATAAATGGATTGAATATAAATCCCTTTTGCAGAACTCGGTTTTAGTTTTATGATAGTCTTTAAAAGTTCATGGGCATTTTCTTCTATTTGTTTAGGTTCAAAAGATACTCGACCTATGGAAGTATGAACAATTCCGAACTTATCAACTTTAAAATCAATTTTTCCGCTTTTAACATCCTTCACTGCTTTCCCAATTTCCATGGTTACAGTACCGCTTTTAGGATTTGGCATCAAACCGCGAGGTCCTAATATTTTACCTAACCTACCAACTTTTCCCATAGCAGATGGCATTGTAATAACGACATCTATATCGGTCCAACCTTTTGAGATTTTTTCAACATACTCGTCCAATCCAACATAGTCGGCTCCGGCTTCTGTCGCTTCTTTTTCTTTATCTGGGGTACACAAGACCAAAACTTTCTTTTCTTTACCTGTTCCGTTAGGAAGTGTAAGAATACCTCTAACCATTTGGTCTGCTTTCCTTGGGTCAACACCAAGTTTTACATCTATATCTACAGAGGCATTAAATTTTGTTGTTGTAATTTCTTTGACGAGTTTGGATGCTTCGGCTAATGAATAGCGTTTTTCGTTATCGAAACTTTCCAGTATGCGTTTTTTGTTTTTTGTTAACTTGCTCATTTGTTAGGGTTTTAAAAGGGTCGTTTACCTGAAATTGTAATACCTGCACTTCGTGCGGTTCCTGCAACCATTTTCATGGCTGATTCAATAGTAAATGCATTTAAGTCCGGCATTTTATCTTCTGCAATTGCTCTAACATCGTCCCAAGTAATCTTTCCGACTTTAATTCTGTTTGATTCAGGGGATCCTGATTTTACTTTTGCTTTTTCTTTAACCTGGATAGCTGCGGGAGGTGTTTTGACAATAAATTCAAACGATTTGTCTTTGTATAGGGTGATAACAACAGGTAAAATTTTCCCACCTTGCTGTTGTGTCCTTGCATTGAATTGCTTGCAAAAATCCATGATGTTGATGCCTTTGGCACCTAATGCAGGTCCTACGGGAGGAGCTGGATTAGCTGCACCGCCCGGAATTTGTAATTTTATAAATCCTTCTATTTCTTTCGCCATTTTCTATAAATTTTGAACTTTTTCTACTTGTAAATAATTTAATTCAACAGGTGTTTTTCTGCCAAAAATTTTGACCATTACTTTTAGTTTTTTTCTTTCTTCGTTAACTTCTTCAATGATGCCGATAAAAGAATTAAATGGTCCGTCAATAATTTTAACACTTTCGCCAATGATATAAGGAATGTGAATTTCTTCATCTTTTTCTGCCAGTTCATCAACTTTTCCTAGCAGTTTATTAATCTCAGCTTTTCTTAGAGGTACCGGGTTTTTTCCTTTCTCAGTTCCTAGAAATCCAATTACACCATTAATCTCTCGTATTTTTGTAACCGTTGCTGGTGAAATCTTACCATTGATTTCTATCAAAATATAGCCGGGATAAAAGTTTTTATCTTTGCTGATTTTTTTCCCATTTCTAATTTGATAAACTCTTTCAGTAGGAACTAAAATCTGTGAAACAATATTTTCCAATTTCATATAAGGAATTTCAGATTCAATGAGTGATTGGATTTTTTTCTCCTTTCCACCCATTGCTCTAATCACATACCAATATTTTCCTGTTTCTTCCATATCTGAAAATTTCAAATGTCTTATATCTTAATAAAACATACTATAAATTAAGTGCATTATGTTTTTAAAAGTACCATCCATCAGTGCAATGATTATAGCAATAATAATGGTTGCTATAAATACAACAATAGCACTACTTTGCAAGTCTTTCCATGAAGGCCATGCAACTTTTTGCACTAACTCGGTGTAAGATTCTTTGAAGTATGTACTTATTTTACTCATAATATTTTATCTTCTTGCACGGGAGGAGAGACTCGAACTCCCAACCTGCGGTTTTGGAGACCGCTGCTCTGCCAATTGAGCCACTCCCGTAATGAATAATTTAATCTTTATTCAATTACTTCAGTAATTTGTCCGGCACCTACGGTACGACCACCTTCACGGATAGCGAAACGCAAACCTTGATTTAAGGCAACAGGATAAATTAATTCAACTTCAATGGTTACATTATCGCCGGGCATTACCATTTCAACACCTTCGGGTAATTTTGTAGAACCTGTAATGTCTAATGTTCTTAGATAAAACTGTGGACGATAGTCTGTATGAAATGGTGTGTGACGACCACCTTCTTCTTTTTTCAGAATATAGACTTCTGCTTTAAATTTGGTGTGGGGTTTAATAGTTCCTGGTTTTGCCAGTACCATGCCGCGTTTGATTTCTTTTTTGTCAATACCGCGAAGTAATAAACCTACATTATCACCGGCTTCACCTCTGTCTAAAATTTTCTTAAACATTTCAACACCTGTTACAACGGTTTTCTTTGCATTGGCACCTAAGCCCATAATATGGATTTCTTCACCTGTAGTAATGATACCTTGCTCAATTCTTCCTGTTGCAACTGTACCACGACCTGTAATTGAGAAAATATCTTCAACAGGCATCAAAAATGGTTTTTCAATGTCGCGTACCGGTAATGGAATATAATCGTCAACAGCATCCATTAATTCAACGACTTTTTCAACCCATTGTGGTTCGTTGTGTAGTGCACCTAATGCAGAACCACTAATAACCGGTGCATTATCTCCGTCATATTCGTAGAAGCTTAATAAATCACGAACTTCCATTTCAACGAGTTCAAGCATTTCGTCGTCGTCCACTAAGTCAACTTTGTTTAAGAATACAACAATAGCAGGCACATTTACCTGACGAGCTAATAGGATATGCTCACGGGTTTGTGGCATAGGACCGTCAGTAGCTGCAACTACCAAAATAGCACCGTCCATCTGGGCAGCACCTGTGACCATGTTTTTTACATAGTCAGCGTGACCAGGACAGTCGATATGGGCATAATGCCTTTTTTCTGTTTCGTACTCAATATGAGCTGTATTGATAGTAATCCCTCTTTCTTTTTCTTCAGGAGCATTATCAATAGAATCAAAATCTTTTTTTTCTGCGAGACCCTTCTCTGCTAATATCATTGTAATAGCACTGGTCAGTGTTGTTTTACCGTGGTCAACATGA